>Ga0172375_10001465_pt1 | contig 38037 bp, 40 predicted proteins | sample LakKiv1m_FD_114537 | JGI IMG/M metagenome (GOLD analysis project Ga0172375, IMG submission 114537) | Freshwater microbial communities from Kabuno Bay, South-Kivu, Congo - kab_092012_11.1m | ecosystem: Environmental > Aquatic > Freshwater > Lake | place: Democratic Republic of the Congo... | reverse complement strand
TTTTCAGATATTCAGCGCACCGCTCGACATAAAGCCTTGACGGCGGATCATTATATTCTTTTGACAGCGCAGCAAACACATCCAGCGCATTCTGGAATTTACCTGCCCTGTATAATTTCACCGCCTCGCTAAATTTCTCCGCCAGTGCAGCGTTCTGCTCTATAATCAATTCAAAAATAGCAACAGGCTTTTCCTTGCCAACAACTCTTAAAAGGTCTACTTCCCTGAGTATAAATTTGTCTCTTACTTTTTCTGCAGTGAATTCGCTGAGGATTATATGCGTGCCGTAATATTTGTTCTGTCCCTCAAGCCTTGACGCCAGATTCACTGTATCGCCGATTGCAGTATAATCGAATCTCATATCAGCTCCCATATTGCCCACAACAGCGTATCCTGTATTCACTCCTATGCCTATGTCAACGGGAGGCAGATTTTTTTCGTTAAAGCTTCTGTTCACATTCTGCAATTCCCCTATCATCTCAATGGCTGTCTTACATGCCTTTTCAGGATGGCCTGCTACATCGAGCGGGGCATTATAGATTGCCATTACCGCGTCTCCGATATATTTATCGAGGGTGCCGTTGTTTTTCAGCACGATCCTTGTCATAGGGCCGAGATATTCATTAAGGAGCGCCACAAGCACGTCTGGCGCGAGTTTTTCGGAGATGCTCGTAAATCCTCTTATATCCGAAAACAGCACGGTAATCTCTTTTTTCTCGCCTCCGAGCGCAAGCCTGTCAGGATTTTTTATTATCTCCGTAACAAGTTCCGGCGACACGTAGCTTGAAAATGCTTTTTTCAGATAGCGGTTTTTCTTTTCTACCACAAGATTCCTGTATGCCTCCGAACTTACGAAGGCGATTGCCGTTGAAAGCAGGGGATAAAGCAGGCTCATATCTATGGAATATGATTTAAATAACGAATAATTGAAAAAAGCATAACTGCCTGCTGTTAAGAAAAAAGCTATTAATCCCAAAAAACTGTTTCTTAGAACGCTTAGGAGCAGTGCCAGGATTATCGGCAATAATGCCATACAAATAATCTCGATTGAGATTATCCTTCCGTCCCTCAGTATGAATCTGTTCTGAAGCGCGTTGGATGCTACAGTCGCGTGTATCTCGACTCCGGGGAATGCCGATTCAACAGGCGTGGCTCTCATGTCATATATGCCGACTTCTGTCGCGCCTACAAACACAATCTTGTCCTTGAGGTCTTCCTTCTTTAATCTCTTTTTTAGCACATCTACTGCCGAGACCGTAGTTATGGTCCCGCCCTTGCCGTAATAATTCACTGTCAGCCTTCCGTTTTCATCCGAAGGAATTGACATCTCTCCAAGCCTTAATGAAGAAACCCCGAATGATGCAATCTCAAGAAAAATTTCTTTGCCTGCATAGTGCCTGAGCGCCTTTAATGCAAGCGAGGGATAGACCTCGCCGTTGTAAAGCATTAAAAGGTTTGCCTTTCTCACAGGGCCGTCGGGGTCAGGGTCTGTATTGAAAAAACCAAAGTCAAGGGCGCCGCGTCCTATCAGAGGGATGTCCGTCTCAACAAAAGAGCGCTGGAAAATAGGAACGGATTCTACTCCCTCCGCAATCTTCATCAGTTTTATCTTCGATGATTCAATTTGGGAGATTGCCTCAGGATTTATGACTTCTTCTTCATCCCTGAAAAAATACCCGAGGATAACATTATTGTTCTTTGCCACGGATCTGGAAAGAATTCTATCTTCCCTCGCGTCAGACGGCTCAGAGAAAACAATATCCAATGCCGCTACTTTTGTTTCATAATACTTTAATCCGTCCAGAAGCCCTGCGATCACAGACCTCTTCCATGGCCATCTGCCGAGTTCATTAATGCTTTTCGCATCTATCGCAACTATAACAACTCTGTTATCAGGCTGAATGGTTTTTCTTATCTTAAATCTTGCGTCTTTAAGTTTCAGATCAACAGCATCGAGGAAATCTATTTTCTGCCTGTAGATTATGAGCGTTATAACAGAGGCAATGAATCCTATTGCAATGAATGTGAGAAGTTTAGAATATTTCATATTAATTTAGACAGGCTATAGCATTCGAGCGGCTTTGAATTCCGCCAGCCTTTAGGCGGGACAGAATTCACCCCGGAGGTCGAAGACCGAGAATGAGCGAGAATGCTATAGCCTGTCTGCATTGCCATGCCCTTTATGCGGCCGTTAGCGCCTTAAGTCCTTAATCGTATTCAAAATAGTTTCCACATTGCCGATGTGCTTGCCTGACGGGAACTCATTTTTATACTGAAGCAGTCTTTCCTTTGCCCTCTTTGTAAATCCCATCTCATAAAGAAGCATGCCTGTGCGGAATAGCGCGGTTTCGCGCTGCGGATAGGCTGGATATTCCTCCAGCATAAGCAGGTATTCCGCAAGCGCTGCCTCCGGATTTCTTAAAAAACTCGAATACACAGCGCCTCTTTCAAGCCTTGCATCTCCTTTTATATCGCCTTTATCCGTAAGGTCAAGCGCTATCTGAAAAACATAGAGCGCCTCTTCGTATTTCCCTGAATCAGCAAGGTAACGCCCGTATTGTATATTCCACCTTGCGATTATATGAGGAAGATTCCCTGATATTTCCCATTCCTTGGGAGGAGCCGCCGCGGTAATCTCCTCAAAATCTTTCTTTGCTGTTGATAAAGGAGTGTTCGGCTCGACATTAACAGGGTCCGTAGGCGTAATGCCCCTTGTATTTTGAACCATAGTATCCGTAGACAACGGCTTTGCCAAATCAGAGCTGCCTGAAACTTCGGCGCTTCCTTCATTGCCGAACAACACATTGGCATACCCCTGCGACATCATTAAAAATTCAGTTCCTTTAATGCCTGCGACTGCCGTGGGGCTTTTCACCTTATAATTAGTCTGCTGTCCCGCAAGTCTTGTCACTGTAGCCCTGAGTTTTCCATGACTTAAATTAAAAACTCCCTGTTTCTTTTTATCCGAGATTAAAAACGTGTCTATCTCAAGCTCGGTATTATTGGCAAGGGTAAATGTGCTGCCGTCGGACAGAGATAGTTTTGCCCAGCCGTTCTTGCCTGTCTTTATCCAGTCGCCAACCTTAAACTCCATTCCCTCTTTAGCTTTCTGGTACGGGATGTTCGCCTTCTCTCTGTAAGACACTTCACCGCTCATTTTTGCTATCTTGCCGGCAGCGGCATATGAGGATGCAACAAAAAACAAGAAACACACAGGGATTAATATCAAAACTATCTTTTTCATCTTTCCTCCGGTTATCACTGCCCGTTAAATATTATTCTTATAATTTAACTGCTTACTCTCAAAAAACTTACTACAAGTCAGGGAATAAATCAAGTGAAAATTCACATTGCGTGAAATTGCCGGTCAAGAAATGGTTTTTTGTTTTTTATTTCTGAACAGGCTGCTCTTGCCAAACTCCTCGCGATGCAGAAAGGCCTTTCTTGGCGTATCTGTCAACTACGATTCAAGTTTTATTATTCCCTTGGAAATTGCGAATTTTATAAGCGCCGTGCGTGAATTGATATTCAGTTTTTCCGAAATGTTTGTTCTGTGGGCAATCGCAGTCTTGATGCTTATATTAAGGCAGTTCGCAATTTCTTTATGGCTGTACCCCTCGGCAATCAGTTTGAGCACCTGTTTTTCCCTGTCGGAGAGCTTTTCATAAATATCCCCTTCCCCTGCCGGCCTATCCTTTCCAATATAACCGGCGACAACCTCTGAAGCTATTGAGGAGAACAAATAAAACTCCCCGTTATTAACAGCCCTTATTGCATTAACTAACTGGCTGCCGACCGCCTTCTTAAGAAGATAGCCCGAGACGCCTGCCTTTAAAAACCTTGAGATATATTCCCTGTCGTCATATTGAGTAAGCACTATCACTTTTATATCCGGACAGGATTTCCTGACCTCTACCGTCGCCTCAAGCCCGCCGAGTTTAGGCATACCGATATCCATAAGCACAATGTCAGGCCTGATTTTGGATGTGCGTTCAATGGCTTCTATCCCGTCAGATGCCTCGCCGACAACCTCGATGTCATCGTAGAGTTTAAGGAGCGCCGCAATGCCCTCCCTTACCAACGCATGGTCATCCGCAATCAGTACCCGTATCTTAGACATGCCACTCCTCTGTTTTTAGTGGAAGCTTTACGTAAACCTTTGTGCCCTTGCCGGGATCCGAGTAAATATCAAAATCTCCGCCGATAAGCGCTGTCCTCTCCTTCATTCCTATTATACCAAGGCCTCTCCCACCTTCCACCGGATATTTTTTTAAATCCTGAATATTAAATCCGTTCCCGTCATCCTCAATACTGATACCGACTCCGGAATCAGAGCCTTCAACCGAAACAATAACATTTTTCGCGTTGGAATGGCGCGCGGTATTTGCTATAGCCTCCTGAAGTATTCTAAAAAGCGTTATCTCGTCCTCCTTAGACATCTTTTTTTCTATGGGAAAATCAATGTCCAAATAATATTTTATACCTTTTTCGTGAAAATGCTTATTCAACATCCAGAGTATTGAGGCCTCGATTCCGAAATCATCAAGCACCGTAGGCCTCAAATCCTTTATAACTTCATATATGCCGTCGATAGTCTTTGTCATTATATTCCTTATGTCATCAATCCGCTCGGCCCTGAATGATTCGTCGAGCAATTTTAGGGTGTCTATTTTAATTAAACACGCGGATATGTCCTGAATTATGGTGTCGTGGAGTTCCCTTGCCACCCTTTTTCTTTCTTCTTCCTGCAGCGAAATATTTTTTTTCAAAAGCTGCCCTATGGTCTCCTTACTGTCAACAACCTCTTTCGTCCTTTCCAAAACGCGTTTCTCGAGATCCGCGCTGTAATTTTTAAGGCTCTCGCACGAATGCGCAAGCTTTTCTCGCATGTCGTCAAAACTCTTGCTCAGAACCAGCATCTCGTTTTTTCCATGATTTCCAACAGACATCGATAAGTCTCCGCTTGCGATCCTGTTAGTCGCTCCGATAAGCGCGTTTATGGGTTTTACAATGCTCCTGCTCAACCCGATGGCAAGGAGAAGCGCGCTTATTATGTAGATGACCCCGAGGATAACGAATCTCTTTTTTAAATTCGTAGACGCGCCAAAGACAAGCTCCTGCGGCTGCCTGAACGATATTCCCCACGAAGCCACGGAAAGGGGCGAAAAGGCAAGCACATCCACAACCCTCTCCTTGCTCCCCTCATCGAGGTGGCAGCGATAGCAGGAAATGACATCGCTTTTCCTTTTCTGGATCATATCGGTAAAGGCACTGTTATGCTCGGCGTGCGTGAGAACCTGGCTTGGAACATTGGATGAGATAACCACTCCATGACTGTCAACGAGTTCGATGAAGACACCGGCCTTTTTTGAGAAAGGCGATTGCGAAACAGGCGCAAGCATATAATCAACAGGGTCCATTCTCGTGGGGTCTATAAGCCCTCCGGCAGCACCGACAAAATTGCCGTTATTATCATTAAGCGGGGCTATCAGGAATATGACCTTTCTCCCCGTAGGTTCCATTGTGTATATATCAGAGATGACAGGCTTCTTTTCGGATAGAACGGTGCTGACAAAAGGAATATTCAGCATATTGACATTGCTTCCGATGCGCGCAGGATAGGTCAGGACGACATTCCCGTTCTTGTCCAGCAGAAAAACACCGTCCGTAAAAATCGAATATTCATACGCGGACCTCAATGCCTCTTTTTCAGGATTCCAATTGCCGTCTTTAAAATCTATCTTTCCGGAAAGGGAAATGTCGCTGAGCCTTGCCAGACATTTGCGGAGTTTGAAATCGCTGTGGGAACTGATGATGCGGGAAACCTCAAGCATGTTATCCATTGACTGGTGAATACTTTCGTTTACGCTTATATAACTTGCGATGCCCTGGCTTATTAGGATGACAAGCGTGCCGATAATGACTGAGAATATTATTCTCTTTTGCATTACATCATAAATTATACTGCCGCACGCGCAAAGTCAAGAGAGCGGCCTTGTTAATCATCCTTTTTTTTCATCCGGTTCACAAGAGCAGCGGCTTTATTTATCTCTTCCCGCGCATCAAATGCGGAAAGTTCTGCCGGGTGCTCCTTCCCCATTCTTCCCCGTTTTATATAACCGGTGAATATGCTTTTGTCAAAGGGAAACACCTCGGGGCTGAATATGGAGTTATAAATGTGCCATATTACGATTAAAAGTATAATCATCATAGCCTCATTTGAATGGACTGCCTTTGAAGCCGGAATGAATTGTCCCGGAAAATATTTCGTGGCTGCAACTGGAAACCATAGTATTATACCGGTAACAACCATCTGGATGCCTCCGAGCAAGGAAAGCCAATAGATAAATTTTTCTTTGTAGGTATACCTGCCGCACATCGCCGGGCTGCTTACCAATCCTATGTAATACCTGAAATTGTGCATCGCGTCGGTGGCGTCCTTGAATGTAATGAGCATGGACGGCTGCCAGCGCAATAAAACAACTCCCGCGAAAGCTACAAGGATATGTTGCAGGATAAGCGCGGTAAAGAGGACGCCCGCGGCGTGATGAAAAAACCTTACATTATCGATTCCTCCGAGTATAAGGATAACGGACTGCGAAATTCCGACATAAAAGAATTTCTGAGAAAGGCCTGTTATGGCAAGCGAGAGGAAAAGGACTATAAGCACGGAATGCTCGATAATCCTGTATGAGCCGAATCTTCTTATGCATTCGGCGTTTGATGGGTTTTCGGATTTCATATATCCCTCCTCACCTGTTTAGGAAATAACGCCAGATATCCAAAATGACTTGAAACAACACGCCCGCCACCATCAGGGGCAGCATAATCTTATAAAACTGCTCAACTATAAAGACCATCGTGGCTGTCTTAATATTCGGCTTGTAGTGCGAAAGCCACGCGTCAGGAAAATTTTCACTCGCGTTGTTATGACATGACTGACAGCGTTTCAGGAGGTTTTTTTTCACAACATTCTTGTCTGCGCCCATAACGCCTGCAATATCATGAGTGCCGTGGCAGTCGGTGCAGACCGCGATCGGCCTTATCGGGCGATAACGCCTCTGTGCGTCTTTGCGATAAAGGCTGAGGGTCACTCCATGAAAATCCGAAAGATAGGTCTTCACAACATCCGTCGAAAGCCCGTATTTGCCCACCACAGCCTGATTTGAATGGCAGCTGCTGCACATCTCAGGAATATAATCATGAAAGTCCGGCGAGAACGGGTCCTTAATGCTGTGAGATGAATGACAATCAATGCATGTCGGCACATCCCTGTTATTTTCATTGAACAACGCGCTGCCATGGACGCTGCGCGCATAAACGTCATAGATATTGCCATGGCAGGCCTGGCATTTTTGCACAACGGAAAGCCTGTCGTTACCGAGAGATGAAACGGCGTGGCCGCCGTGGCAATCAACGCATGTCGGCGCATTCTGTTTTCCGATGCTGAGCATGGAGTGGTGTATGCTTTCCGAGACTTTGGAATATTTGTCAAAATGGCAGCGCCGGCATATCGCGGAAGACGACAGCCTGTATTCGCGTTCCGACCTGAATATCCTGCGCTGATGTTCCTCTGCGGAGTAACCGACATGGCAGTCCGAGCAACCGATATTTTTATGGGAGGAATTCCGGATTTCCATTGAATTAACATGAATGGATTTGGACTGTTTATTTTTGAAAAACATCCTGTCATTTTTTGCGTGGCAAGTCAGGCAATATTTTTCCTCTGAAGTTGCTATACTGCCGGCTTTTACATGTCCTACCTCATGCGCCTTATGGCAATTAGTGCATATAACCGCCTTCCCTGCCGCTTCTTTTTTAAACAGCGATTCATGAATAGGCACGGCCTTGATCGTCTCTTTTGAATGACAATCAAGGCATATATGGGACTCTTTTATTTCATATTGAAGCCTGTTTCTGAATCCGCGGTTGGGATGCCGCTTATCGGAAAATTCTTTATGGCACGATGTGCATTTAAGCGTTCTATGAACGGACTTGTCAAAAAGCGATGCGTCAACATAGATCGAAACAGAAGAGCCGTCGGGAAATTTTTTTATTGAACCTGTTTTCCGATGGCAATTGAGGCAGTATTTTTTTTCTTCATCGGATTCCCCGTCTTTAATATTTGCCCGTTCATTCATTGACGATTCGGACGGACGGGCAAAAAGTATTATGCATAGAAGAATCAGGCACCATGTTATCACACGCCCAAAGTATCTCATCGCCTCCCCTTATGAATGGATATTTCCATTTTTAGTGAGTATTTTTATATTCCGGCAGTTCCTGCATCACAGGGAACCGGTTTAATATCCATCTGAGTAAAAGGATGTGCAAAGTTATCATCGCCGCAATCATCACAAGCTCGGGCCATGGAGGAATGATATGCGTAAAATGATCAGGCAGGTGCCAGTTATACGCAATCAGGTTAACATTAACCCTGTTGAGAACTACGCCTATGGCTGCAAAAAGCGCCGCGAACCTGATAAGTCCCAGGTTTGTTGACCTTACGCCTATTGTCAGCAGTATCATCGGCGCTGCCACAAAACCGATAAGCTCAAGAAGATACCAATATCCGAAGTTAGTAAGCAGAAGGCTCCACCTGTTGTCCTGAGCCAGCGCAAGAACCTTAAGCGCAAAATAAATATACATTGCCAACGCCGCTCCCTTTCCTAAACTCACGGTAAAAGCGGGCGTGCCTACAATAAATTCCCTATCACACCTGTTTCTAAGGTATCTCACGCCTGCATATGCGAGGAGTATGGCAAATGACATTGCCGTGTAAACGGCAGAGCTGAAGAACAAAATCGGGAGATGAGAGGAATACCAAAGAGGATGCAGTTTGCCGGGCGTAATGAGATACAATGCTCCGAGTGCGGACTGATGAACAGTGGAAAGTATGACGCCTCCGATAATGAGCGCCACGGTTACGGATACCGCCCACTTGTGAACCCGCTTGGAGCCGAGCCATTCAAGAATGGCAGGAGAGAATTCCATCAACTGGACCGTGACATACAGCATGACATGCCACGCAACGATAAACAAAATGGATGTAGTGCCGAAATTGAACATTGCGTAATAGATTCGCCACGGGCGCCCAAGGTCTATCAGAAGATATGAGGCAGCAAACGCATATCCGAGCATGCCGCCGAGCACTGCCAGCCGCACAAACGGCCTGTAGGATTTTATTCCGAACAGATAGTATCCCGCTGCAACAACAAATCCTGCGGCAAACAAGGGCTCTCCGGCAAAAATTCCCCAACTCAGCAAAAGCCCCCACGGGTATTCGTTTGTCGCATGGATTACGCTGCTCAACCCTTTTACGTAACGCACAATAAAAATAGGCAGTGAGACCAAAAGGATTAATGCCGCAGCAGTGTTAAAAGGGGTCACGAGTGACTTGGAATATTGCGAAACACTCATGCCCATGAATAACTTATCCATAAACCATGTTTTAAATCCCGCTGTAGTCGCGTTTGAATATTGAACGTTATTTCCCATTATTTAACCTCCTTCTCGTGCGGAGCATTTTCGCTGTCAGATTCATTTTTACGTCCGCGCATGAGCCCATAAATCATGCCGAATATGGCGGGGAAAGTCGTGAAAATAACAGGGACAGACGACAAGTAATTGCTCGTAAGCTCTATTAGCGGCTTCTTGGGAAGATTATCGGGAAAACCGAGATTCTTAAACGGAACATTTGAGAGATAAAGCCATGAAGTTCCGCCTACCTCGTTTTCTCCGTATATGTGGTCAATATATTTATCAGGATTATTCATAATCCTTTTTCGGGCCAGCTTCAGAAGGTCAGACCTTTTGCCGAATGTGAGCGTTCCGGCAGGGCATGCCTCTGCGCAGGCGGGAAGTTTGCCTTCCTTTATTCTTCCGTGACAGAAAATGCATTTTACAACCTTGGCGTCTAACGCGCTGTCATAATCATAGCCCGGCATGTTAAAGGGGCATGCGATAACGCAGTATCTGCAGCCGAAGCACACATTCTCATTGTAAAGAACCGCGCCCTCAGGCGTTTTTGTGTACGCGTGCATGGGACAAGCGGTAGCGCAAGCGGGTTCCAAACAATGGTTGCATTGAATCTTGCGATAAACCGGGGCTGACGAGCCAGCGGGATTTTCATATGCGTTTACAACCGTATATGTCTTTGCCGAAGGCCATCTCTTCTCCTTAAAAACCGAACTGTCGTCAAACGGCTTATCGGGCGCAGGCATATTATTCGCCTCGTTGCAGGCCTTTTCGCAGCTTCTGCATCCGACACATGCAGTAAGATCTACCAACATACCGTTTGCCTTGGGCCATCCGTTAAATTCCGGCGAGGCGTGGGCCAAGGCATGGACGCCCATGGCCGTGCCGCCGGCCAGCATCATCATCGAGAGAAAATTACGCCTTGAATACCGGCCGCCCTGCTTTCGATTCTGTTTTCTCTCTCCCTTCTTCGTTACGGACATAAATAGGACCTCCTTAATATATATTCAAATCATTTACGCCTTTTTCTTCACGTGACATGTCTTAGCGCACCCGGCCGGAGAAGAACCGAGTTCTCCCATGCCCAAATGGCATTCAAAACACTTTTTGTGAAAGGCTACTTTTAGCCCCGGCACTCCGGGCGAGTCAGGCGAATAGTCTGAATGGCATGCGCTGCAAGGAAGAAACGCCTGTTTCGCAGAAGCCTTAAATACGCCGGCATCGAGCGCATGGCACTCCTTACATGTAGAATTAATCTTTTCATTATGAGAATGGTGGCACTTGCCGCAATTGCCTGCCATGGCAGCATGTTTGGTATGGTCAAAAACAACCGGGCCGTACTGCTTCTGGATATATTTAATATTAATTGTGCCCGGAATTTTCTTGGATACTTCAGCCTTAACCGACGAACCGTACAGAACGGCCAGCATCAAAGATAGCGCGGTAATTGCAATCAGTATGAACAACGGTTTTTTCATGAAATATATTCTCATAGCATTCACCCTCCCTTTCCGGCTCACTTGGAATCGTGCCCGTCTTTCTTAGCCTTCTTTGCCTTTTTCCTGCCTGTAAAGTAAGCGCGCACAGGGTTCCATCCTCCGGCTGATACATCCACAAGCCCTTTTCCTACAACTGTTGTCATACCCTGAACAAAAAGCACAGGCAGCGAAGCAAAATAAATCACTGCATAGACAGGCGCCATAGCTGCGTTCTTTGCCAGTTGAATAAGCGCGGCCTTTTCCTGAGCCCTGATAAACCGGATGTCCTCGGCAACCGCCTTCGCCAGCCCCTCAAACGGCTTCGGCTTCATCAACTCCCCGAATACGATAAAACCGAATATGAACAGGAGAGCAAGAATATACTGTATTCCGTTTACATTGGTGATAAAGTCGAAAAGCGTATGCATATAAATTACCTCCTCATTTTTTTACGGCGTCAAATATGCCGGTTATTTTTTTTACGATTGACATTTCCTTTCTGCCTTTTTACCGCGCCCGTGAAATGCATGTTAAAAGGCCGCCAGTTAAACCGCGCGCTCCTGCCTATAAACCTGCCGCAGACCTGAATGCCTGTCATGCTGAGCTTGCCGGCCACGCTGATAATAATGACAAGCCATGAGACGATAAACACGCCTATTCCAAAAAGCGGCAGGAACATGACGTACATCATCCCGAAAAGGGGCGCGATGAGGAGCAGGCCCGCAGGTGATATTTTCATGTAGCTTCTGCCCTCATCACCCTTGAGTATCCCGTCCTGCAGCATGTTAACCTGCTCGCCATCCACCGGGCTCCAGTAAAGGCCTTTTTCCACAAAACTTCCACCCTTATACAGGCTCATTTTTGCACCTCTTCATTAAAGGCTCGCATCCATCGTAATGACATATCAGCCTTATCTTTAATTGCTTTCATCCTTATCCTCTTCAGGCTCTGATGTCTCGTCTTTCTTTCTTTTCTTCGTATTCTTCCCTGCCATGTATGCGGCATTAGGAGAATACCCGAAGGTAGCGGTTGTTCCGAGCATTTCTTTAAGGAGATTGTAGCTGATGGCTCCTACTCCGCAGATGGCCCCGACCAAAGCGATTATCCAGATAAAAACCGCAAACCCGATACCGAAAGGAAATGCCACGGACAGAATGAGGCCGAAAACAAAAAGCGCGGCGAGCGCTGTCCGTCCCCACAGCTTGAGATGCCTTTTCCCTTGCCTTTGAATGTTACTTGACTGTGTGTCCTCCTTAACGGAAGACATTGCCCCTCTTACCTCCATGCCTTGACTCTGTGTCATAGTCTTGCCCTCCTTTTTATTTTTTCTGATTTTAGGATAACAATGAGAAAAGGAAATTGTAATTGGAATAAGTGCCTATTTTTTTAGGAAATTGTTCTTAGTCTGAAAAGAAAAAAAACTGATTTGAGGAAAATCGGGAAGAATGTCAGTGAATCATGCTTTCCGCGATTTTGATTAGCTCAAAAGGGGAAGACATAAGAAGAACAGTGAAATGCAGGTTATTATCCTGCCATGTCATGCTGCTGCATGAAGCGCCGTTATTGCATATACCGACCTGAAGGATTGCCGGTTTTCCTTTCAGGTTATATTCTGTTTTCTCTTTTACGTCCGTAAGAGAAATCCTCTGAAGTTTTGCATCGCTGCCCTTCAGTGTTGACTCTGTAACAATCAAGACAGTATCTTTTCCGCCTGCTCCATTAAATTCCATAACAACAGCCTTATAAGGCCTCTTCTGGGCAAATATTAAGGAAGGCGGCCAGAAAATTCCCTCGGGGAAATAACTGGGAATCAACACCCTATCAGGCTTGAGAGAAAGCTTAACTTCCTCGATTGTATTATACTTCCGCGCATAATCGTCACGGATTACGGACGGCATCCGGTTCACGGCAGTCAAGAAAGCGATAACCACCGCGGCCATGACAAGAAACCATAAAAGCCCCCGCGATATTTTTCCTATTTTCTTTACAGGTGTTTCCATTTACACTATGAAATAACTTACTCCAATAATAAAAAATACTGTCACAAAATACGGCATAGCCCAGTTAAGGTCGTCATTATCCCGCTCCCCAATCCTGTGAATCCTGCTTTTTAAAAGTAGTTCATGGCTATAATGTTCAATACCGGATGCAACTCCCTCTATCCCCCTGATTTTTGTGCTTTCCTCCGCAGGCCGCAGCATATCAATCGCCTCGGCAAGCGCCCCGGGTTTTCCGGTCAGGCCAACCGCGATATCGTCACAGACTTTTTCTTCTTCCTGCGCGAGTTTCCTGAATTCAATCATTGCTATGGGATTATAAAACATAAGCATTCTTAAGATATATGCGGTAAGAAGAAGCGGCTTCCTGCTCCTTCTGATATGCCCGATTTCATGCGCAAAAGCCGCTTTCAGGTGTTCGGCGCTGAAGGACTCTATTAAACCCGTGGACACATAGATTTTCGGTTGAAAGCCGGTGGAGGAAAAAAGGATAAGGTCTTCGTCATTAAGTATCTCGACGGAATCTTCGCTAAAAGGCAATCCTTCTATAGCCTCCAACATTTTTCTCTCAATAGGCTCATCTTGCCGCTGTTCAGTAGTTTCTTCATCGCCGCGAGCTTGTCTGAGCATTTGAAATACTATCGGCACAAACTCCTGCACAAAAAAAATTGCCGCAGTCAAAATCAATATCGCGACAAACAGCGCCAACAGGGGAATACCGCCCCAGATATCAAGGAAAAACCATTTATTGGCATCCACAAGGCTTTCGAGCCTGAAATATACATCGCCCCTTCTCGGAAATATCGCCTGATAGATTGGAAATAAAGCAACAGGAAGAAAGAGCGCCAAAAAACGAAAACGCTGCTTTACTGCCGGAGTTTTCAGGTTCCAAGCAAGGAGCGCGCAGTCGGCGAGCACGGAAGCAATTACGGAATGAAGCACAGTTTGAACAGCATACATGCCCCAATAAGAAGAAACCAATGCATCGATATTCAAAAGGTTCTTCACGGCTTTGCATATATTATCACAGATAGGAGGTAAAACTTAATCCGGAGGAATCGAAATACCCCTCATTTTTTTAAATCCGGTGTTCACTTTTTTCTTCTGCCGAATAGGCCGGTTTTCCCCCAGAGCCAGAAGAGGCTCCTCGCGCTTCTGGCAGCAACTGTTAAATCATTTAAACTTCTCAGCTCAAAGATTTTTTTGAGGATAAATGAAGGCCTTGAATAAAATCTTCTGAATGCCGTCTGCCTCAATTCCAGAATCTCCTCTCTTGTCATTGTATAAGGGATGAATGCCGCGCCCTGATACGTGAAGTCGCTGAGTTCGTCCGACATTGTCCCGTATTTTTCGAGATTATCATAAAGATATGTGCCGGGAAACGGAGTTATTGCATGAAAGTTAGCTATGTCGGGATTAAGCTCTATCGCAAATTCGATTGTCTGAAGCCCCTCTTCGAATGTCTCGCCCGGAATTCCAAATATAAATGGAGTGCTGACTTTGAGTCCCGCTTCTTTTGCGGCCTTAACAGCTTTTTTTGTCTGTTCCAGCGTAATGCCTTTTCTGATTGTATTGAGATTCTTCTGAACCCCGCTTTCAGCGCCGAAGAGAATTGCCCAGCATCCAGCGTCCCTGAAAGCCTGAAGCAGAGGTTTATCCACCTGATTTACGCAGGCTGACGCAAACCATGTGAAATCAAGCTTCCTATTCTTAATTTCTTTTGCAAGACGCATTGCCCTGTTATAATCAGCAGCCAATGTATCGTCTATGAATTTTATCTCCCTGTATCCCTGTTTTATGCAATATTCGATTTCTTTCAATACATTCTCAACGCTCCGGTATCTGATCCCGTCTTTTCTCTCTTTGTCTATCTGAAAACAATATATACATCTCCTGTTGCATCCTCTCGATGTCATCAAAACAGCAACCGGTTTTCTCTTATATGTTGCAGGAGGAGGAATATAGAAATTCGGATCTCCTAAAAGCTCCCTTGCCGGAAAAGGAAGGGAATCAAGGTCAGAGATCAATGGCCGGGGCGGGTTCTTTACAATCCTTCCGTCTTCTCTGTAGATTGCGCCCTGAACTCCTTCAAGGCCTTTCCCTGCGCAAAGTTTTTCTATTATCTCAAGGGTCGTGAATTCGCCTTCTCCGGTAACTGCGGCATCGAGGCATTCGCCTGCGTCTTCAAGACATCTTTCCTGCATTGCAATAGGATAAGGCCCTCCTGCGCATATAAAAACATTTCCGTTAAATATCCTTTTAAAATCCTCTGCGGTCTTCTTAGCTTTTTCCCAGCCGAACGTCGTTGAATAAATACCTATGAACTCAGGCCTGAATTTTTCTATGTCTTTGAGGATATCATCATGTTTCATGAATGCGCCGTTCAGGAATTTAACTTCATGCCCTGCCCTTCGAAGCACCGCGGCTACATAGAGCGTTCCAAGCGGCTGCCAGTAGTTAATCTGGGAACCTGCCGTCTTTGATGAAAAAATATCTTCAGGCACCCATGCCGGAATGACTAACGCGCATCTCATAATAAACGCAAAGGTATAATGGTGAATCGGTGAATAGGTGAATCTAAAAAAAATTTCTCATGTTTCTTCAAGTCCCTATGCACCCATTCACCCATTTACCCATTCACCTTTTATTTATTATTTTCTCTGCCGTCTTTATCCCGGATTCTATCGCATGATCCATATTATAGTATCTGAACATGCCTGACCTGCCTGCAAGATGCAGGTTCTTAAATTTGCCGAGATAATCGTATAATTCATCGCAAAGTTCTTTATAGCCTACCTCAAACAGAGGATAAGCTTTGGGAACTCTCACCACAACGCCTTCTGTCGCATCTTGCTTCTTAATAAACCCCATAGCCTCGAGATTTTCAACAGTAATATCCACAAGCCGCTCATCGCTCTCATTCCATATCCTGTCACCCATGAAACTGAAATATTCCGCAATAATAAGCGTTTTCCCTTCGGGAGCCATCTTCCGGCTCCAGTTCGTAGGTTCATGTATCCTGCCAAAAGGGATTTTTTGTTCAGGAATATATATCCATGTCTGATCAGTCACCCTATCCCTGTCAACCATTATTGCCACTACCACAAGGTCTCTGAACTTAAGCCTCGAAACTGCCCTCATGATATTTTCAGGCGGAGACGGGTGAAGCATCTGTATCAGCTTTGTTATCGGTATGCTCGATATGAATTCCATCCCGTCTTCAATAAGTGTCTTTCCATTGTTTTTTATCTCAATGCTTTCTATCTTAGAACCGGAATGATTTATCCTCTCCACGCGCGCGTCCGTCAAGACAGTGCTGCCACGCGCCTCGATATCCTCTTTGAGCCTGTCGGATATGCGCCCGATGCCTAATCTCGGATACAAAAAAGCATCCACAAGCGAGGGTACATCCCGCCCGGTTCGTTTGAAAAACGCGCTCTTAATTGCCCTTGCAAGGGATAATCCGGTTATCCTCTTGGCAACCCATTCAGCGCTTATCCTGTCGCACTCGATGCCCCACACCTTTTCGCTGTATTCCTTGAAGTAGATATCAAACATCTTCCTGCCGAAATTGCTTACAACCCAGTCTTCAAGGGAAATGTTCCGGGGGCTTCTAACCAAATTTTTTATCTTTTCCACAACGTAATCAAATAAAATTTCTATTGTCGTCAATGGCCCGAGGCCGAATATAGCGTTAAAAGGCTTGAGCGGATAGTCAAAATATTTGTTGTTCATGTAGATTTTGCTTTTGCGCGGAACTGAAACAAGCTCGCTGCCCATTAATTCTTTTACAAGATTATTTATTTTTTCGTCTTTCGTGAAAAACCTGTGACCGCCAAGGTCAAACCGGAAGCCCTTGTGAAAAATTGTCTTAGAAAGTCCGCCAACTTCAGAAGCGGCTTCAAAGACCTTAACTTTCATTCCTGACTTGGTTAAAACATATCCGGCAGAGAGCCCTGTTAGCCCCCCGCCCAATACAACGGTTGAATCCTTCTGATTATCCTCTTTTATCATTGAAATATTATGAGGAGATCCTATATACAGCAGACATTCCCCGCAATCCTTACGAGATAATATCCCTCTTTCTCTTCAAGTTCTGCCTGACAGCCTGACATTGACGCGAATGCCATGACCCTTGACGGGTTCTGGCTAAAATTGATGAGAATCTCTATAGAGACTTCTTTGCCGCAGTATGAAGCCAAAACCTCTTTGAGTTTTTTGAGAAGGTCAATGTCTTTTTCTATGTCCCTTACATCAATGACCATATACTATAGTCTACAAATACTGAGGCTATAATTTCCAGACTGCTATGCTCCAAAAAAAAATTAACCTGAGGAAATGCCGCTAAACATCCCTCAGGTTAATTGTATCAGGCGCTCAAAACAACTAAATATTATTCATTCATCGGCTTTATGAATTTGTAATAGACCATTGTCCAGTTGCCGAGGATTATCGCTATTGTGGCAACAATGCTGCCGATTGAAAGCGAAGCCGCGCCGGTAAGCGCCTGCCCTATATTACAACCGCCCGCTACAACAGCGCCGAAACCCATCATAATGCTGCCGCCAAGAACAGTAAGAAGCTCCTTGGCATCGCGCGGCGTTTTCCATGTGAACTCTTTCAGAATCTTAGCGCTGAGCGCCGCTCCAAGAGGAACTCCGATAATATAAAACACAGCCCATGTGGTCTTGAAATCACCGATGCCCAGATCAAATGTCGGAAAAAATCTTGATTTCGCATCTCCGGTTAAAAGGGTAAAGAAAACCTCTCCTGTAGGAGTGGTAAAATTAAGGCCCCGCGCAAATCCCGGGGATCCCCAAAATTCAGAGGCCCAGAAAGCCAATACGCCTGCCAGTCCGACGAGAACCGCTGTTACAGACCAGTAAAACCCTTTCTGCTTTTGTATCGTAAAAGGTTTGCTTTTTAAGGTAAACAGAAAGAGCACAACGCTTAGAACTGCGATAATCCCCCACTTTACTTCAATGCCGTCGCTAATAAGCCCATGTAAGGTCATTCCCGGCTCTCCAACCTGGACGCTTCTGAGGAGGTCATAAATAGGTTTCAGCACCCCGTTCGTTGTCATGCCTATACCGAGAAAAAAACCGAAAACCGCAAACCATGAGGCAAGTTGTCCTTCGCCCATCCTGTAAATAATACCGCTTCCGCACCCGCCTGCCAGTACAATGCCGAGCCCGAAAATATACCCGCCGATAATATTTGCGAGCGGAAAGAAGGACTGTGCCTTCAGGTGAATTATTTCCATATCAGAAAGCAAGTTTGAACCGATGACCATCACGATCAGCGCTATCAGATAAGCGTGAAACATTGTAAAGTCCTTAATGAATATGGTATCCCTGAAAGCGCTGTTCATGCAGAATCTGCCGCGCTGAAGAATAAAACCAAATATTATCCCAACGAGCAAACCTGACATGATAAAACCTAAAGTCACACCCTGCACTGCTGTTTCCATCCCCTTACCTCCCCCAAAAAATTTTGATTAAAATATCATACGCTTTTTATTTTGTCAACGGCTATAATAATCTCAGTAATAAACAGATAGAATTGTCTGATAGACATATATATCGTCGGGTACATCAAAGTCTTTTATATTTTGAAATCCCGCGACTTTCTTTTGAATCTCTTCAGGAAGCCTTATACCGGCTTCCCCCCGAATGACAACAACTGCCAAGATATTTTTATCCATCGGTTCGTCGCATAAGTAATATGCGGGGTTCTTATACTCCCATGTAAATCTCAGCGGCGAGGTTTTAATTTCATCAGGATCTCTATAGGGAACTTTCTCATAATCGAAACAAATCTTCTTTTTTGCATAAACATCAAAAAGCGGAACCGAGACAGCAGGATTTAAAACAGGGTTTTCAGGCGCAACGCTCAAGACACGCACATTTGATTTTTTCGTAGAATTAAGGAATTCACCTGCGTCTTTTAGGTTTAGCACGCTGACATTACGCACAAATGGAAGGTAAACGAAAGCTGCTATGATTATTGAGAATGATACGGCCGCCAATGTGATAAACCTTACATTTCTCCTGCTTTTTATGCCCATAATTCCGTATGAAGCCATGAGGCTTAGCATCGGGAAAACAATAATAATATAACGTATCCTGTTTATCTGGAACAGGGCTGTCAAAAAAAGCATCCAGCCGATAATCGCGTATTTCAGATCTTTTTTCTTAACGGCATAGTAAACCGAATACAGCGCAGAAAATGTAATTAAAGGATTTATCTGGAAAAAAAAAGTAGAGATAAGGCTTTCACCCCACGTTTTTAAACCGGGCTTCTGATAGCTGAACAGAAATTTAATCTGTTCTAAAAAGAAATCAAGCTTATACCAGAATACTATCCCTATCAGCACAGTTGAGATTAAGGCAACCATAGCTCCTCTGTAGGTATAGTTCGGACGAAGTTCGGAATCCGGCTTCCGAAGCATATAGGCCAGAAATATGACAATTAAAACTGACAGCATAGGCCATGTTGAATACTTGGAAAAAAAAGCAAAGAAGATAGAGACAGATGAAAATATTATCCATACGCCTCCCCGGTCCAGAACCTTTATAAAAGTAAAAACAGCAAGCGTAAGGAAAAACATTGCGGGAACATCAACAAGCATAATAGGGACTTGGGTGAAAAGATAGGGAATGCCGAGAAGAAACCATCCCGCGGAAAAACCGGCAGCTTCATCCCAAAGCGTTTTGCCTGTCAGAAAGGTAAGCACAGCAGTCATTGAAAAGAGAAGTGATGTAAACGCCTGTATATAAATCCTTGATTCGCCAAAAAACTTGAATATCATGCCGTAAAAAAACGGGACCAGGGGCATATCGGTCCATGCGGCAATGTCTCTTCCCCATTCGCGTATGAAATAACCTGCTCCGTAAATTTCAAGGTGTTTCGCCTGAGTGAAATATCTCGATGCGTCCACAATGACCTCAGGCTCCCTCCAGAACAATGCCGCGGCTGCGTAAGATGCGGAAAAAATACAAAGGAGAGGATGACGCTCCAGCAATGACAATCTGGAAAGTATATAAGCGGATATAAGGCTCGCGGAGCCCATGAAAAAAAACTTTAGAATGCCGGTGCGCTCAAATGCCAGCTGCCAGCTTGTCAGGCGGTTGTCATCCAGAGAGCGCAAAAAAAACAACGCAAGATATGTCAGCAGGATAAGAAATGAGAAAACAAATATAATACGGCCGTTCTCAGCGACACGGCGTGAATTATCTGCCATTAAGAATTATAGTTTATTTTCTTTTTTAATGCCCTCTCACCATGAAATAACTTTGTCAAACGAAAAGATGTCGTCTACAACGCTTTCATACGACACAGTTTTCTTGGAAAGGTCAACAACCTTGACTTCGTTATCTTTCGACTGAATATTGATTATTGCGGTTGACAAGTCCGCGGGGCCATCATTGAGTATATGCAAAATTTTCATTTTATCCTCCTTGTTTTATATAGCCCTAAAGGACTATAACCCTGTCTGCCTCATTGACCATAACCGCATTGTTGAACTGGCTGCCGCAAACTATATCTTCGGGAATGCCCTCCGCAGAAACATTCAGCGCCTTCGCGCTATGGTCGCAAAAACTCATGGTAACGCCTTTTGTCTTGCACAGTTCGGCGAATGCCGGATTGCCAAGCAATTTCGCGCCGTCATCCGTGTTGAATATTACAACCTCGTGTCCCTTGGAAATGGCTGCCTTTGTAATCCCAAGCGCATGGGCGGCATGCCTGTCCGTATTGATAAATATTCCCAGTTTCATAACTCTTCCTCCAATTTTATTATCTATCTCCGATCATTCGTGAGACAACTAAACAGTCCTGCGCCTTACTGCTAATAAGGTATAACCGCATCAAATTCCGTCAAGGCCCGGGCAATCTCTTCAAGGGTCATCTGTTCAAATTTGTTTTCAGGGTTGTTCGAGAATATCTTTGCATCCATATCGCCGAGCGTCTCCACGTTGAGGTCGATGTTTTCATCAGAAGGCAGTTTTCTGTCCATCACAAACACGCTTACCGCGTTGTCCTCAAGCGTAAGGCCGACAGACACTCTCAATGCCTCGTGCTGCCTGTCTCTTACAAGAACTGCTACCTTTTTTACCATGATTCCCTCCGTTCATTAGTTTATAAACTGTGCAACTTTAATCTAAACCAAAGAATCTCACAAAGTCAATATAACTTCAGTATCCGCTTTTTCTGACAGCATCCGACACTTCCCCCACTCTTATCATCTCCATGCATTGAACTGTTTTGCACCTCTTCTTATAGCAAGGCGAACACCTGATATCCCTTCTGATAATAATATGCCCGCTGCCGTAGGGGCCTGTTCTCGCAGGGTTCGTCGGGCCGAATATGGCAAAGACAGGAACCTTTAGCGCGGCGGCGATATGCATCGGGCCGGTGTCATTCGTAATTACAAATTTTGCGCCCCTAATTATTTTTATAAGCTCCTTCAAGGATGCCTTTCCGGCAATTGATAACGCCTTTCCTGCAGAACTCCTAACTACTATATCCGCTACATCTGTGTCCGTCTCCCCGCCTGCAATAACCGATTTCAAAGGTAACATCGACGCAAGTTCCCCGAACCTTTCGGCAGGCCACCTTTTTGTATCCCATCTTGCGCCGGGAATAATAACAGCATATTCTTCGGGAAGCTGCCGGCGGCCTGACGAGAAAGAATTAAAAGACAATGGAAAAGGAAATTCTATATCAGAGATGTCGCATCCGAGAAATCTTGCCGCTTCAAGATACCTGTCAACGGCATGAACATCCTTACCGCCCTTAACAGCGTGAGTATAAAACAGCCTGCTTCCTTCTTTTGCCTCTTTAAACCCTACCCTTATAGGCGCGCCCGTTGCCTTTGCGATAATCCCGCTTCTGAACAGGCCTTGCAAATCTACAACCATATCATATTTCTCGGCGCTTAAAGATTTAAACAAAGTCCTCAATTCTTTTATCGTAGTTCTTACGCCGCTAATCCTCTTCCAATCATCTTTATTGATAACCCAGAGTTTGTTTATCATGGGATGGCCTTCGAGAAGGCCTTCGAGCCCTTTGGCAACAATCCAGTGTATCTCTGCTCTGGGGAAACTGTCTCTTAGAGCATTCAAAAACGGGAGGCTGTGCACAATATCTCCCAATGAGCTCGGTTTGATAATAAGAATTTTCCGAGGCGCTTTTTTGAGCTTCAATACATCCATAGACATGGTAGTATATTTTACAACATCCGCAAATGTAAGTCCTGAATCTTTTTTCTTCTGCCCGCGTTAGCCTGCCCTTTTATTTTCAAGGCGTAACATTCTTACTCGCTGTATCGCTTCCCGGCTTTACAAAGATATCCTGCACAGAGCGTGGCCATACCGTTATGTGCAAGAGCGCGCCAAAAGCAACTCCGAGAGTTGACGACAAAAGCCAGTCGTTGAAGGTTTGAATAAAGATATAACTATACAATGCGGCAGTGCTTGAAAAAGTCAAGAAAAGCACGACAAAGCCGACGACCCTTGTTGGGATTACGTACTTCAAGATAAATAATATGAAAAATCCGAAAAGGCCGCCGATTAAAACTCCGGGAATATTCAGTCGAAGCGACTCGATTTTAACAAATTGCGGTGTTTTAAAAAGCGGGATTTCAAAGAGAAAATAAATGACAAACAAGACAAGACCACCCCAAAAGCCGGCCTTCGCCGAAGTTTTGTTCTCTTTTAACGCCACACTGTTTATGATTGATCTGCCGAGAAAGAATAATCCGATAAGGATCACGGGAATAACGATCCAGTAGGCAATAAAATTGAAGATATCTCTAAGGCTAATCTCTTCTACCATTTCTTTTCTCCCTTTTAACTATATTTATAAATCTACTTTCTCTCCTCAAAATTCTTTATAAACTGGCCAATCTGGATTCCGAGATAGACGCATTTTATCCCGTCCATGCATTCGTCGGCATCCTTTTTCTCGATATGGGTTGAAAGCTCATGATTGTTTTTTTTGAATTTGACTAGATAAGCGTTCTTTGCCCTGTCAAAATCAAGAGACACCGCAATATCATGTTTTGCAACCTCGGGATACATCTCCGTTATCCTGTCTTTCAAATCAGCATTCGAATATGCCATAATTCCTCCCTATTTCGATTTATGCCCACGGCGTTCCGCCGTCAACAATGCTGTGTTCCTCCCACATGAACCAGCTTCCGGTGTCATGCAGGAAAAAATATGTATTTGCAAATACTGCGTAGTGCTGTTCTTCCTCTTTAACAAGCCTTTCAAAAAGGGCCTTTTCTTTTTTTGCCTGCGCCTCCGAGGCGGTTTTTTTATAAAACTCAATCCCTTCCTTTTCCATCCGCATCGCAATCTTGAATGCCTCAAGCTCGTCAGATGTTGCCTCAACCTTCTGCATCATCTCATCCCTCATGGATTCAAAGACGGTTTTGATATTTCTCATCGGGCTGACATCCTTGACTCTGATGTCAAGCCCCTTAAATATCTGCAAAAGCATATCAAGATGCCTTTCCTCGTCACCCTTTATGGTCAGGAACATTTTCTTGCCAACAGGGTTTTCTATTTTTGCGGCCGCCTCTTTATAAAATTTTATTGCGTCCGTTTCCATCCTAATGGCTATCTCGATTGCATTCATTGCCAATCCTCCCAATTATTTAATGAGCGAAGATACTATATCCTGCCTGCATATTCGTGACCCATTTAAATTTAAGTTTCACTAAGCCTTAGTTTCAGTTTCTTAAGATACTCAATATGCTTTGCCTCCTGCCCCATCATCTCCTGAAACACAACCTTGGCATTTGCATCCAAAGCGCTCTCCGAGAGTTTATGATAAAGGCTGTATGCCTTCGCCTCTATCTCCAGCGCCAGTATCAGCGCTCCCATATCATCAATAAAACTGTATTGCTCGATCTTTGCCTCAAGGTCTTTCACGGGGATTCCTGCCTCGGTAACAGGCGCCGCTGTTCTTGCCGCAAATCTCTCAAACCCTACTACGTCTTTGTCTTCCTGTATGGACTGATAGAGAAATCCTATGAAATCCATGTGCCTATGCTCCCACGAAGAAAGCTCCTCAAATAGTTTTTTCGCCTCAGGGTCTCTTGCCTTAGAAGCAGCCTGCGAATAAAAATTCATTGTGCCTTTTTCCATTAGAAAGGCTTCTATCAGCGACTGTATGAGGCCTTCCTTCCCTGTCAGCATTATCTCTCCCTTTTCTAATATGATCCGGATTTTACGAATTCCTTTATGTCTCTTCTGAACGCCCTTGGAAGAAGCGTTATCCCTGACCTGAGATAACCGACTGCCACGAGCATCGGGATTATTTTCTCGGCAGGAATATTAAATTCTTTTTTTATGCAGGCCTCGTCAAATCCGTCCATGGGGTGCGTCTCAAGGCCGAGACCCTTTGCCGCAAGCATTAAGTTCATTGCAAAAAGAGCGGTATTTTTAACTGCAAATATCTTTCTTTTCAGGCTGTCTTCCGCTCCGTAAAGATTTTGCGTCATCCCTTTATATGTATCCCTCATCTCAGGCTTCATATATCCGAGTTTCTGCCAGCTGTCAAGCATCCTATCCACATTCTCTTCCAATGCTCCGGGATCCGCAACCATAATCATGACCGCAGAGGCCTCTTCGACCTTTGGCTGGTCAAAGGCGCATTTCCTTAAAACTTTTTTCCTTTCGTTGTCCTTTACCACTACCACCTTCCACGGCTGCAGATTAAAAGACGAAGGCGAAAGGTTGGCTATTTCAAGAAGCTCTTTAAGTTTGCTCTCGGGAATGTCTTTCCCTGTTTCAAAGAAATTTATTGACCGCCTCTCTCTTATAGCCTGAATAACGTCCATAAATGCCTCCCTGAAATTTCATCTCTTTTATGAAAAGCTTATCACATTCAAATATAATGTCAATGACATAAATCACAACACGCAGATGCCTTTAAACCTTTATTTTAATATCCGCCTGCGCATCAGCCTGAATGGATACGGGGCAAGTATTACGGCTGCGGCAAAAATCCAGAGGATATCCCATACGGCAAACGTTCCCGATGAAAAAGCCCTGCAGATATTTACAACGTGATAGAGAGGCGTAAAAAAGGCAATTTTAGAAACAACAGGCGGCAGGCCGTCAAGAGGGAAGAATATCCCCGAAAAAAGAAACATCGGCGTCATTAAGAGCGTATAGAAATAATTAAAGGTCTCTATTCCCGGAACAGTTGCCGCGGCAATGACGGCTATCTCGGCAAAAATCAAGCCGCTTATAAAAAGAACAGGAACAGCCGCTATTATAGAGGGGGAGTCCACAAGCCCGAAGAGAGAGATTACAAGCATTATTATCGCGCCGTAAAGCATGCTCTTCGTGGCGCCCCACATTAATTCGCCTGCCACAAGATCGTCAATATTTACAGGCGTAGACAGTATGGCGTCGAATGTCTTCTGGTAAGTCATCTTCACATAAGTGCCGTAAGTGCATTCGTAGGTTGCAGCGAACATGGATGAAGAGGCGATTATTCCCGGAGCTATAAAATTTATGTAGGGGACTCCGTTTATCGCTTTGACGAAGGCCCCAAGCCCGAGACCTAAAGCCACAAGATAAATAACAGGCTCAAAAAAATTCAGCGCTATGCTGGATTTGTAAAGCTTTGTATAAACCGTAAAATTCCTCTGCCAGACCCTGAATGCCCTCTTAATATTCATAAGCCGCTCCTGATACAAAGCAGGCATGGCATTCGAGCGAATTTTCATATTTATCCCTCAAGCGCCCTCCCTGTTAATTTCAGATAAACATCCTCAAGGCTTCCTCCATGCTCGCCCATAAGTCTCAGCGGGGAATCAACAGCTATAATTCTGCCCGCATCCATAATCGCCACCCTGTCACAGAGCTTTTCAGCCTCTTCCATGTAATGAGTGGTCAGAATGATAGTGGCATTTTGTGATTTTAGATGCTCCAGCTTCTCCCATACAGAGCGCCTGCTATGCGGGTCAAGCCCGACAGTGGGCTCATCGAGAATCAATAATTCAGGGCTGTTTATTAAAGCGCGCGCAATAATAAGCCTGCGTTTCATGCCTCCCGAAAGACTGCCGATCTTCGCGCCGGCCTTCGCATTTAGTTCGACAAAATTAAGAAGCTCCCGCGCTCTTCCTTCAGAGTCTTTCTTCGGGATATCGAAATATCTGGCATATACTATCAGATTTTCGAATACCGTAAGGTCAGGGTCGAGGTTATCATCCTGAGGCATAACGCCTATTTTGGATTTTATCCGGCTTGGATTTTCAGTAACATCCATTCCGAAAACAAGCACGCTCCCTGAAGTAGGCGGCATGAAACAATAGATTATTCGCATTGCAGTAGTCTTCCCTGCTCCGTTTGGCCCTAAAAATCCAAAGCACTCGCCTTCCGCTATATCGAAATTTACATTATTCAGAGCCCTAAGGCTGCCGAAATCTTTGGAGAGTTCCTTTGCGATGACAAGGCTCATAAAAATGATTATATGCAAAATTAAAAACTTAGTCTAATGGATAAAGAAAGGCTATCCGTTCAAATACCATCTCCTTTCTTTAAATCCTTCATACATTCAATGGGTTTTGATATAATTTCAGTATGCCGGTGTGAAAGGAGAGGCTCGGATGCCCGAAGAAACTATATATGACTGTATCATAATAGGCGCGGGGCCCGGAGGCCTTCAGGCAGCTATCTACCTCGGAAGATACAACAGAAACGCCTTGCTCATAGACAGGGGCGGCGGCAGGACCCATCATGCCAAACATATAGAGAACTTCCTCTCCCAGAAAGTGATTTCCGGCAGGGAGCTTATTGAAACCGGAATGGAGCAGGCCAAGAATTTTAATGTAAAAATAGAAAAGGGGCTTGTCACAACGGTTCTTAAAAATAAGCTTTTCGAAGTATATGCAGAGGATAAAAAATATCTCTCGAAATTCGTAATTGTCTCTACGGGCGTTTATGACAACCTGCCTCAGATTGAGAACCTCCATAAATTTCTGGGGACAAGTTTTTTCACGTGCGTAGACTGCGACGGGTACAGGACTAGCAATAAAAAATTAGTAATTATCGGGAATCATATCAAATCAGTGCACCTTGCAATTGCAATGAAAGAGATGTTCACAAAAGATATAACCCTGATCCTATACACGGACAAGGCTCCGGATGAATACAAAGAAATTCTGACAGATGAGGGAATCACCCTGATAATCGGCCATCCGGCCACAATCATAGGAAATGATAAGATCGAGGCAATAGAGCTTCAGGACGGCAGCAGGTTTGAATGCGAAGTTATCATGTCGCATTTCGGTTATAAGCTTAATGATGCGTTTCTGTCAGAGCTTGACATTAAAAGAGATAACAAAAGATTTAAATTTATAGTGAACCGCGCTTATGAATCATCTTTAGACGGGTTGTATATAGTAGGCCCCCTTAACACAGGCAACGATCAGGCTATAATCTCGGCAGGGGAAGGGGCAGTAGCGGCAATTGATATTAAAAAGAGGCTGCTTAATCTTTAACTATGCCTTCCTTTCCAATGCCCATCCTCCGGCAACCACAAAGACTACAGATGTAACGGCAATAACGGCAAGGTCTGTAAGGATATTAAAATCCGGGCTCATAACGCCCTGCGTCTGCGCGGAGATTACGTGTTTCAGAGCGTCTATTCCGTAAGTCAGGGGATTGAATTTTGCCGCGAATCTTAAAATCTCGGGGAGAAGCTTTACGGGATACATTGCGCCTGAGAGAAAAAACATAGGCATTATTATAAAGTTCATGATAACGCTGAAACTCTCGTAATTTTCGTAAAAGGTCGCAAGCACAATCCCGAATGCCGCGATTGAAAAAGACAGGGCCGCGCATATCATCACGGCTCCGGTTATATTTAATATGCCCAGCTTTAGTCCCAGAAACGGAAAGAGCGCAAGGATAATAACAGCCTGAATCGTTGATATAACCATGCCGCTCAAGGCCTTCCCGACGACAATGGAGGTCCTCGATACAGGCGCAACCAGAATCTCCTTCATAAAACCAAATTCCTTGTCCCAGATGATCGAGATGGATGAAAACATCGAACTGAAAAGTATAGTCATCCCAAGAATCCCCGGGAATATGAACTGCATGTAAGAAACGCCTTCCACAGGCGCAACAAGCCTCGACATTCCGGCTCCTACAAGAAAAAGCCATACGAGAGGCCTTGCGATCGCAGAGATAAGCCGGGACTTTTCCCTTACAAACTTTTTAAATTCCCTCGCAACTATCACATATACGGCATTGAATTCCACCTAATGCCTCCTCATATACGTCCTGACATCCTCTTTTATTGCCCCCATACCCGATGCCTCCTCTTCCCGTATCGCCTTTCCCGTAAGCTTCAAAAACACATCATTCAGAGTAGGCCGTTGCAGCCTGACGGACAACACGCTCTCTCCGAGGATCCTTATAATCTCAGGGATGCACGCATCACCCCTGATAGTTGAAATAAAAAGCTCTCCACCTTTTATCGAGGCATCAAGGCCCAAAGCCTGTTTTATCTCGTCCTTTGCCTTTATATCATCCTTTGTCTTCAGATATATGACATCTCCGCCGATGATTTTCTTAAGTTTATCAGGGCTGCCTTCTGCAATAATCTTTCCGTTATCTATAATTGCTATATTATCGCAAACCTCTGCCTCCTCCATATAATGAGTCGTCATGAATATAGTCACATCATGCCTTTTGGGAAGCTCGCTTATAAATTCCCACAGATTTGTCCGGCTCTGCGGGTCAAGCCCCAGAGTAGGCTCGTCAAGGAAAAGAACCTTAGGCCTGTGTATCAAGCCCCTCGCTACCTCAAGCCTCCTCTTCATGCCCCCTGAGAATTTTTTTACAAGGTCATTCTTTCTGTTGAATAAATCAACAAACTTCAAGGCATCGTCAACTCTCTTTTGGCGCTCGCTTTTTTCAACATTATAGAGATACGCATGAAAGAGCAGATTCTCTTCTGCCGTAAGGTCTTTATCGAGAGTTGTATCCTGAAAAACTATGCCGATTGATTTTCTTACCGCTGCGGATTCCCTGATACAATCATGCCCGTTTATAAAAGCCCTGCCCGAAGTCGGCGAAAGCAGGGCGCAGAGGATGCTGATGGTTGTTGTCTTTCCCGCGCCGTTAGGCCCGAGAAACCCGAAAATCGCGCCCTCTTCGACATCAAAAGACACATCATCCACGGCAGTGATGTTCCCGAATTTTTTGACAAGATTTTCAACTCTGATTATCGGCATATCATTTTAGTTAAGTATGCGGATATAGTGTTTGAGCGGCTATATCCGCATTGCTAATTCTCATTCATACCTCAACGCAGTTATCGGGTCATAAAGCGATGCCTTTCTCGCGGGATACACGCCGAAAAATATCCCGACAGAAGCGGAAAAGAAAAACGCGATAAAAATAGACCACCACGAAATCTGGGTAGGCAAAAATTCCAGAAAATACGGAAGCCCTAAAGATATTGCGCTTCCCAGCAATACACCGATGCTGCCTCCAAGCAGGCTCAACGCCACTGATTCGGAAAGGAACTGGATAAGGATATCCCTGTTCTTTGCGCCGAGCGCCTTTCTTATGCCTATCTCTCTTATCCTTTCCCTGACCGAGACGAGCATTATGTTCATTATGCCTATACCGCCCACAAGCAGAGATATGGCAGCAATGCCCGCAAGCACGGCAGTCAATATATTCAGCACCTTTGTCATAACGCCAAGCATCTCATCCTGGCTCATTACCGTGAAATCCTCCCTGCCCGCATGCCTCTTCATGAGTATTTGTTTTATCTCCGCTGTTGCCTCGGCTAATTCTTTTGAGCTTTTAACTTTTATCGTTATGTTAAAGAGCCTGTCTGTATCGAATAATTCCTGCGCTGAAGTGGTCGGGATAAATACGATATCGTCAAAATCAATGCCGAGCGTCACGCCTTTTTTTTCCATCACGCCGATAACCCTGTATTTGCTGTCTCCGACTGTCACCAAAGTCCCGAGGGCATTTTTATCTCCAAAGAGATCCCTTTTCACGGTCCTTCCGAGCACAGCCACCTTTCTCTTGGAATCAACGTCAGACTCGCTGATAAACCTGCCCGACTCGACAGCCAGATTCCTCATATCAAAATAGGTTTCGGTGACCCCGGCAACAGAATTGTCCCTGCTCTGATTCAGATATTTGATCTTTGATGATCCAAGAAATACAGGCACGGCATCGGCCACGTGCTTTGTCCGTTTTTTAATTATAACGGCGTCATCATAAATAAGTTTTCTTATAGTGCTTGCCTCAGGCGGATGAAAACCTCCCTTGGCTGAGGTCTTACCGGGCACAACTAGCAATATATTCGTGCCTAGATTGCCGAGTTCCCTGTGTATATAAGCCCTCGCGCCCTCCCCTATGGAAATGAGCATTATAACAGAAGCCACGCCTATAATAACGCCGAGCATCGTGAGCGCAGACCTTATCCTGTTGCTCATCAGCGCATCCTTTGACATGGTTAATATCTCAGTAACATCCACCCTGGCACATCCCGTCTTTTATAGTAATTGTCCTTCCTGCCTGCTCTGCTATCTCTTTTTCATGGGTAACAAGAATAATCGTAACGCCTTCCTTGTTCAAGCCCTTGAAAATCTCCATAATCTCTTTCCCTGAACGGCTGTCGAGATTCCCTGTGGGCTCATCCGCGAGGATTATCGCGGGATTATTAATCAGAGCCCTCGCGATCGCAACTCTTTGCTGCTCTCCGCCCGAAAGTTCATTTGAATAATGCTCTGCCCTGTGAGAAAGGCCGACTTTCGCGAGGATTTCCAGCGCCTTCTGTTTTCTTTCGGTTGCGTGAACCCCACTGTAAAGCAAAGGGAGTTCAACATTCTTCCATGCGGGAAACCTCGGAAGGAGGTTAAAACTCTGGAAAACAAATCCGAGCTTTCTGTTTCTCAACTCTGCCAATTCATTGTCGGTTTTCCTGCTCACATCGACTCCAAACAGCATATATGTCCCTGACGTGGGCCTGTCAAGGCAGCCGATTATATGGAGAAGCGTTGATTTGCCCGAACCCGAGGGTCCCATTATGGCCATAAATTCTTTTTCGGCAACTTCCATATCAATGCCTCTTAAGACCTCAACCGTCACCTTAGGCAGGACGTAAGATTTTCTTACATCCTTAAGAACTATCATTTAGCTTTTTGCCTCTTTCACCCTCTGCCCGTCAGAAAGGCCCGGGACATCAGGATTGATGATTATAATATCCCCCTCTTTGACGCCGGATGTAATCTCCGTAAAACTCCAGTTAAAGTGTCCTGTTTCAACAGGGACGAGCCTTGCGCGCGAACCTCTTTTCACATAGACAAGTTTTTCCCCATTCTTTTCTATTACAGCCTGTGACGGCGCTACAAGCGCATTACTTACATTATCTATAACAATCTCCACATCCGCTGACATGCCCGGCTTTATAACAATCCCTTTTTCTTTAAATCTCGTCCTTGCCTCGAAGGTTCTTGTCTCCTGCTTTCCGCCGAGCACGACAGGCGACAGCATATAAACCTCTCCTTTGAAAATCTTCCCCTGATATGCGTCCATGGATATATTAACTTCCTGTTTAAGCTTCACCTTCGCGACATCAGCCTCGTCCACAAATGCCTCTATATACAAATCCTCGAGAGAAACAATATTTACGACCATGCTTCCCTTGGAGACTGTCTCGCCGAGTTTGACGGGCCTTGATGTTATCACCCCGTTGATAGGGGATTTTATAAAAGAATAACCATAGTTTAATCTTGCGAGCGAAAGGGAATTTTTCGCCTCTTTTACATTGGCATAGGCAACATCATATTCTCTCTGCGCAGAATCGAAATCTATCTGCGATACATACCCCTTTTCTTTCAGGTCGGTAAATCTCTTTAATCTTGCCTCAGCCTCTTTCATGATTGATTTTGCCCTGTCTATGGATGCCTGTGAAATCTTCAGGCTGAGATACGCCTCGTCAGGGTCCAGCTCCGCAACTGTCGAACCGGGCTTCACTATATCGCCTTCCTCGACAAATAGCCTCGAAATCCTTCCTATCCTCTGCGCCGTTATCTTCATCTCTTTGTCGGATTTTATCGTGCCTGTTGACGTAGCAGTCACTGTAATCGTAAGTTCCTGCCTTTTCGCGGGCAATACCTTAACATCGATAGATGCGAAGGCGCGCTTAAGGATAAAGAACGCTATCAGAACGATTATTAATGAAAAAAACCAGAAGGCCCATTTTTTATACAAGGGCATACGCTCTCCTTTTAAAATAATAATTTAAAGTTTACCACAAAAAGGGTAGGACAACCTCACATAAGATAATCAAGAAGCGTAAAAATAAACACGCTCATGCTTATATATCCGTTCATATTGAAAAATGCCATATCGAGCCTGCTGAGGTCCTTGGGTTTTACGAGCAGGTGTTCATATATAAAAAGAACAGCCACAAGCGCCATGCCAATCCAGTAAAACATTCCGAGTCCAAAGATTACTCCAGTGAATGCAAGCAGGCTCCATGCGAAAAAATGGAATATATTCGAAAGCGCTAATGTATTTTTAACGCCGAATTTTTTCGGAATAGAATATAGCCCTGATGATTTATCGAACTCCAGATCCTGCAGAGCATAAAGCACATCAAACCCCGCAAGCCAGAAAATCACTGCGAATGCCATCGGCAGTATCTGCCAGTCAAAAGTTCCCCTCACGGCGATCCACGCGCCCAATGGCGCCGCTGACAATGAAAGCCCGAGAACAAAATGAGAAGACCATGTGAACCTTTTCGTATACGGATAAAGAAAAACTACCGCAATTGCAACCGGAGAAAGTTTTAAGCATAGAGGGTTAAGCATATAGGCGGCAAACACCAGGACTCCAAAAGATATGATTGTGAATATAACCGCGTCCGCCACCCTCACCTTGCCCGCAGGTATCTCCCTGCCTGCAGTCCTCGGATTTTCCGCGTCAATCTTTCTGTCAATAATCCTGTTCAGGCCCATTGCGCCTGACCGGGCCCCAACCATTGCGATTATTATCCATAATATCTGCCTCAAAGACGGAATCCCCGACGCGGCAATGATTGCGGCAGTCAGCGCGAATGGCAGCGCAAAAATGGAATGAGAGAATTTAATTAATTTCAGATAAAGAACAAGCTTATCGAACAATTGTCATTCCTCCACGTTCAGAAAATCTCTTTTTCACTGCTTTTCATAAAGCGCGTCAAGCGGGCTTTGAGGAGCATTAGACATATTGCGAAGCACATGAGTATAAACCATTGTTGTTTCCACATTCTTATGCCCAAGAAGTTCCTGCACTTCTCTGATGTTGATTCCGTTTTGAAGAAGATGAGTGGCAAAACTATGGCGAAATGTGTGGACAGAGGCGTGCTTGGCTATTCCGGCTTTATTCAACGCACTCTTTACTGCTTCCTGTATCGCTGTGTCGCTGATGTGATGCCGTCCTATTTTTCCGCTTTGAGGATCAACTGAAAGCTTTGCGGACGGAAATACATACTGCCATGCCCATGTCTTTCCTGCATTGGGATATTTGCGGCCGAGCGAGTCAGGCAGAAAAACGTCGCCGTGTCCATTTTTAATATCATTATCATGCAGCGCCTTTACTTCTTCAAGATGCTCTTTTAATCTGTCCCTGACAGCAGCCGGAAGAACTGTTGCGCGATCCTTATCTCCCTTTCCGCTCCGCACAAGGATGGTATTTACATCAAAATCTATATCTTTTACTCTGAGCCGGGCAAGCTCCATAAGGCGAAGTCCTGAGCCGTAAAGCAATTCTGCTATCAAAAGGCTTTTGCCGCTCATATTGGCAAATAGTTTTTTAACTTCTTCGACCGAAAAAACAACTGGAAGCTTCTGTCCCCTTTTGGCGCGGACTGAACCGCTAAGATCGCCGGTCTCTTTGCAAAGTACGTTACGGAAAAGAAAAAGAATTGCGTTAAATGCCTGGTTCTGTGTCGAAGATGACACCCTCTGCTTAATGGCAAGATGACTTATAAAGTTCTTGAAATCCTCTGTCGAAATATCAGCCCCTGTCTTTTTTTTCACAGTCTGTTGCACATAAGCAAGAAACCGTTCAATCCAGTGAATGTATGTTCGCTCGGTGCTGTAAGAATAATGCTTCAACCTTATTAACCGTCTGGTTTCCTTAAGAAGCGCTGCGGTATTCTCAGCAGGGGAACCGGCAAACGGCTTGCCGCCCTTGCCAAGATAATGGAAATAATAAAGCCTTAATGCATCGTCCGCCTGTCTGTGCTGCCAGTCAAGAATATGTTTGTCTGACCTCAAGGCTTCAAGGAATTCTAAAACAATCGCTTCCTGATATTCTGTTGACTTAAAGTCGCGCTTTCGGGTGAATGCAAGAAACCGGCTAACCCAGTAGGCCAAAAAAGGTATGTTTTTCTCAGGCGCGAGTTTTCGCTCCAGAAGGAATTTTTGGAATTCCGGAAGCAGCTTCGATTTATCGCCTGACACTTTGTCCATGCTATACCAACTTGGTTTTTAGTCCATATTAACATAAAATACCAAGTCGTATCATTTATTTTTGCGGATTTTATAATTTTTTTGTCTTCTTTTAACCCATATATGCTATATTCTCTCAGTAAATACCAACTTGGTATATTATATGTTATCTGTATAGAAAGAGAATGATATGATAGTTGATCTTGCCACTATTTCAAGAGAGCACTTCTTTTTCTTTGTGAATAAATGCAATGATGTCTACAGGTCTGGCCATGATCTGTCTTTATACAGAGATATAATTGCTATGCACAGAGAATATAGTGACATAGAAAAGCTCATTGATAGTAAAATATTCATCCCCACGCTCTACAGGACTTTAGTGGAATGGGATATGAATAAAAGAGCTGCAAAGATGACATCACTTGAAACCTTCAAAAAGTCCATTGAATTTTGGAAAGATTCGTTGATTCGGCTATACAGATATAAGTTGCATGATGACATAGCTTCGGAATTGCATAATATAAATATCACACTCGAGAAGTTATTCTGCAATATTAAGGTTATGGAGTCAAAGAGGAGAATTGTCGGCGTATCAAAAACATTACATTTTTTATTGCCTGATTTAGTAATGCCTATGGACAGCAAATATACAATGACGGCATTTTACGGATATAACAAATACTCAGGCGATGCTAAAGACGAATATAAAGTATTCCAAGAGATATTTGAGCTATCTTACGAAATAACTATGCGATTAGATTTAACTCCAGATGATGTTGATGGTATTTTATGGAAGACAAGTATTCCGAAACTTATCGATAATGCTATCATCGGCTTTTTGAATTGCGATAAGGATGAAGTGCTATCCTTATTCAAAACAGCAGATAACAAGTCATTGCAGTGAACGAGTACCACAGGACACTTTTTGAGGTAGCATTGATATGAGAAGTGCGAATCGGTTTAGAGGCATGTTGTTATATTACGGTGGTACTCGTCACTGAATTCTACGTTGTGCATGAGGGACATAAATAGGGACAGAGCCCATTTAATTGACATAAATAGAAGATATACCTTACTATTAGCACATGCCGAGAATAGCCAGAGCAGTTGCAGTCGGGTTCCCTCATCATATCACTCAGCGTGGTAACTACCGTCAGAGAGTCTTTGAGAAGGATACCGATTACCTTCAATATTTGGAATGGTTGCAGATGTATAGCAAAAAATATGCGTTGAAGGTATGGGCATACTGTCTCATGGGCAATCATGTGCACTTCATAGCAGTGCCTATGGAAAACGATTCTCTCGCAAAAACGTTTAACACCCTTCATATGAGATATTCTCAATATATCAATACAAGACAAGAAAACAGTGGACACCTATGGCAGGGTCGCTTTTTTTCTTGTGCGCTCGATGAAAGACATCTATATTGCGCTATGCGCTACACAGAAAATAACCCTGTGAGATCGCATCTTATTAAGAAGGCTGAGGAGTATCGTTGGTCGAGCGCTAGCGCTCACGTAAATGGGAATAAGAATATAGCCTTATCCGATGACTGTTATATGGTTGAAAGAATAAAAGATTGGGCGTCATATCTCAGAGAGAAAGAGGATACAACATTGATTGAGGATATTCGGCAAAACACAAAAACAGGCCGCCCATGCGGAGATGACAGGTTTGTAATGAAAATAGGAAATCTGCTCGAAAGAAAACTGGCTGCATTGCCGAAAGGAAGACCACGAAAAACTAAATAAATGGGCGCTGTCCCTATTTATTTATTCCTGTCCCTATTTATTTATTCTATTTATTTATTATTTATTTAAGCAAACAAACTTGGAATAAAATATCAAAGCTATATCTCGGAAGTTATTCATCAAGTTGCGGAGGTATAAAAAGTAACCATTTATAACAATGTAGGAAAGTAGGAACCCTTCCCATATTTTTTAAACATATCTAAGCATCATCCCTTGTTTTTCCTAAACACCAGCGCCGCGTTCACCCCTCCGAAGCCGAAGGAATTTGAGATGGCAGCATTGATATCCGATTTTTTTGCCTCGGTGACATAATTCAAATCGCATTCAGGGTCTTTGACTTTGAGATTAATATTCGGAGGGATTATGCCTTCATAAATGCTCATCAGCGTAATAGCAGCCTCAAATGCCCCTGATGCCGCAAGCATGTGGCCTGTCATGGACTTTATGGAGCTTACCGGAACCTCATAAGCCCTCTTTCCGAAGGCGAGTTTTATCGCCCCTGTCTCTGCCTTATCTCCCAATCTAGTGGAAGTCCCATGGGCATTAATATAATCCACATCCTGCGCCGATAAACCCGCCTCTTCAAGCGCAATATTTATTGCCTTTGCCTCTCCCTCCGGCAAAGGTTTCGTCTGATGAAACGCATCGGTTGTATTGCCATATCCTATAACCTCTCCGTAAATCCTTGCCCCTCTTTTTAAGGCCGATTCTTGCTCTTCAAGCACAAGAACGGATGCGCCTTCCGCAAGGACAAAACCGTCTCTTGTCTTATCAAACGGCCTGCTTGCAGAAGCATTGTTTATTTTTGAAAGCGCACCCGATGAGCCGTATCCCTCAATGCACAGCCTGCACAATGGCGCTTCGCTTCCTCCGGCAAAAACCATATCCGCATAACCTGATTTTATTAATCTGTATGCCTCTCCTATCGCATTTGCTCCCGAGGCACAGGCATTAGATATTCCGAGACAGTGGCCTTTTATCCCCAGTTTCTGGGCTGCGCTTGCTGCTGCCGCATTTACGCCTGTTGAGGGCATGAGATAAGGCGACGGCCTGAAGCGGTTTGAACCGTTTGAACGGTTGAAACTGTTCTCTATCGTAGTTATCCCTCCCCTGCTTGAACCGATGATAATTCCTGCGGAATCAAGCCAACCCCTCCTCTCCTCCCCTTGGCAAGGGGAGGAAAAAGGTGGGGTAATCAATCCTGCATCTTCAGCCGCCATTATCGAAGCGGCAACCGCGTACTGAACAAAGGGGTCAAGATGGGAAATCTCTTTTTGCGAGAGGCAAATTCCGGCGTCAAAGCCTTTTAATTCACCCGCGACTTTCCATCTCAGCGAGGAAGCATCAAGCCTCGTTACAGGAGCAATTCCTGATAATCCCCTCTGTGCCGAGAGCCACGATTCTTGGAATGAATTTCCCAAAGGAGTTACAGCGCCAAGTCCTGTTATAACAATCCGTTTCATTGTCAACTATAATAGCACAATCGGTTTACAGGATTGAGCCTTAGCCGGCCCGGGGCGGGCGGTTTTATTTTCGTGCCTGCTTTATGTTATGCTAAGCAAAATTCTTCTCGTAGAGTCGAGTCTACGACAGGGGAAGGGAAGAAAATGGCAGATGAGATTCTAAAAAAGCGCCGTGAAGAATTGGGGAAAGACCTCAAAGAAATTGGCCGCATCCTGAAAATAAGAGGCGACTATCTCAAGGCAATCGAAGATGAACATTTTGAAAAACTTCCGGTAGAAGTCTATGCAAAAGGCTACATCAGAGAATATGCCAGATTCCTGAACATTGAGCCTGAAATCATCATAAAGTCTTACATTGAAAAAATGTCCCCT
>Ga0172375_10001462_pt1 | contig 38095 bp, 28 predicted proteins | sample LakKiv1m_FD_114537 | JGI IMG/M metagenome (GOLD analysis project Ga0172375, IMG submission 114537) | Freshwater microbial communities from Kabuno Bay, South-Kivu, Congo - kab_092012_11.1m | ecosystem: Environmental > Aquatic > Freshwater > Lake | place: Democratic Republic of the Congo... | reverse complement strand
GCAACACATTACCATGAACTGAATGAGATGGCTTCAATTTTTCCAAGGATAAAAAACTTTAAAGTGGAAGTGAGAGAATATGGAGACAAAGTCATATTTCTCCATAAAGTTACATCAGGGGGAGCAGACCATAGTTACGGCATTCAGGTTGCAAGAATGGCGGGACTTCCTCCTTTCGTAACAGATCGGGCAAAAGAAATTCTTGCAAATCTTGAAAGCAAGGAGTTGACACCTTATGAGATTAAAAAAGCAAAAGCCTCAAAATTCAGTTCGGATAACGGAATTCAGCTTAACCTCTTCGAAATCAAGGATGATGCTATGCGTCAGGAGATCAAAGGGATAAAGATTGAAAACATGACCCCACTTGATGCTCTCAATAAATTAAATGAACTAAAAAAGAAACTGGATGATAACAAATGAAATTTATTACCCTGGTTTTTGTCCTTCTTATCACTTATAGCTGCGCACATAAAAACGCATCATCCGAATATGAATTGAAGATCAGACAACATCGTGACGCCCAAAATGATTTTATGAAAAATTCTCCCGATTCCCCGTTCAATGCGAAAACAAAAGTTGATTTTCACCCTCTTAAATTTTATGACCCGGATACAAATTTTATTTTCAGGAGCCGGCTTTTTCTTTATGATGAAGCAGATTCACTTCTCATTTATGGAACAAAGGGCGAACCAAGGAAGGCCTGGAGAATCGGTTTTTTTACTCTAAATTATAATAGTGTGATCCACAGATTGAATTTATATAAAAGTATCAGCAGAAGCGGAAAGGAGTATCATGGAATATGGTTCACTGATGAAACAACTGGCGATGAGACTTACGGCGTCGGCCGTTATCTTGATTTCGAAATGTCCGAAGATGTGAATAATCTATATACAATTGATTTCAACTATGCCTATAATCCCTATTGTTCGTATAGTAGTGAATATTCCTGCGCAATTCCTACCAAAGAAGACCATCTGTGTTTTGAAGTGAAAGCAGGTGAAAAAATATTTCATGATTAGAGTGATATGCGAAATTTTTTGATCGCTTCACTCAAAAAGATTTATGAAGGGGCAAACAGCCCCTTCATAATAATAGTATTATTATTTCAGGTCAGTAATTAGTCCAAAAGTGAAGAGAATACGTCTCTGTCCTGAGTGGTGTCATATTTCTTTTTTTCTGCATAATAATCGTGATTCATCTCACCATTGGCCACTTTTTTTGGCGCTGGATTGGTATAACCGGCACTGATGTCAAAATCCTCTGGTTCACCCGGAACCTGGTTTCTTCCAAATCCATAGCTAAAAGAGTTTTTATTTACCGGGGATGGTTTTCTGTCTGTATTCTGATTTATTTCCTGAAAAGGATTCTTCACTTTTTCTCTGCCACCGCCGTCAGGAGCGTCGAAACCAGTTGCAATGACTGTATATGAAACTGTATCCTTCATATCACTCCGGTTCACCCACCCGAATATGACATCAACGTCATCACCAGCAGCATCAAAAATCACATTATTACCTGCATTGATTTCCTGAATTGTAAGATTATCAGGTCCCGACACATTAAGCAGGATATTTTTTGCACCTTTAATCTTAACTCCTTCAAGAAGCGGAGATGTTATTGCTTTTTCAGCAGCCTCGATTGCCCGGTTTTCTCCGTTAGCCAAACCGCATCCCATAAGCGCTTCACCTGAATTCCGCATTACTGATTTTACATCTGAAAAGTCAACATTTATAATACCCCTTACAGTAATAATATCAGCAATTCCTCTTGTTGCCTGATAAAGTACGTCATTCGGTGCGTCAAAAGCCTGAGTAGCCGGAATATTATTTTCGATAATATTTAATATCCGGTCATTAGGTATCACGATAAGGCTGTCAACATACTGCTTCAATTCATTTATGCCTTGCTCTGCGCGCAGATATCTTTTCTTTCCTTCCCATCTGAAAGGCTTTGTAACTATGGCAACAACGAGAGCGCCCAGTGTTTTTGCAACAGAGGCTACTATAGGAGCGCCGCCGGTACCCGTACCACCACCCATTCCTGCTGTGATAAATACCATATCACTTCCACGGAGCACTTTTTCTACAGCCAGCCTGTCTTCCTCAGTGGCTTCTCTTCCAATTTTTGGATCCGCTCCGGTTCCCAATCCTTTGGTCGTCGTATTTCCAATCTGGATTTTATGATTTGCTGTGCTGTATTTCAAAGCCTGGGCATCAGTATTCATTGCAACAAATTCAACACCCTCGAGGCCTTTTTTGATCATGGATTCGATAGCGTTACAGCCTCCTCCGCCAACTCCCACAACTTTGATCACAGCATTTTTATCGTAGAATTTTGAATCTTTCTGGTTTACTTCTTCAAGATCCAGTGCTATTCTAGGCATATTGCCTCCGTCTGTTTATATAAATTCATCAACAATTTTTTTAATAGAATTTTTAAGTTTATTTAGTCGTTCAGTTTTTGGTTTTACCGCTTTTGCAACCGGAACTTCTTTTTCAGCATCCTCACCAGATGCCTCTTTTTCCTCAGGAATTCCTTTTATTTCAATCTTCTCAAAATCATCAACCGGACTGCCTTCCCTCTCGAGAATAAGACCAAAAACTGCTGCATATTCAGGATGATCCATCATGATTGAGTTTTCATGGTCAATATGTTGTGGTAACCCAATCCTTGTCTGAGCTTTGAAAAACTCTTCTGAAAGCTCACAGATGCCGCGCAGTCTGGCCCCGCCGCCGGTAATAACAACCCCGGCATTAATAAGGCTTTCCATTTTATTCTGAATAACGAAGTTCTCAACTGCTGTAAAGAGCTGCACCATTTTTTCGTTTATTATTTGTGTGAGAAGATTTACTGAAACTTTATCGGTTCCTCTCCCACCTACCCGATTGACCACGATATCATTTGGATTAAGAATCAACTTCTCCGAAGCATATCCGGCATCCTTTTTAATTCTCTCTGCTTCGGATATCGAGATTGTAAATGCCTGCCTGATATCAGCGGTTATATCTTTCCCGCCTATATTGATCGATTTTGTGGCACGGAGAGCTTTATCCTTGTAGATAGCCATATCAGTGCACTCCCCGCCGATATCCAGTAAAACAACTCCAAGATCTGTTTCATTTGGATCGAGCACTGATTTCCCTGCTGCCATCGGTTGAAGCATCATTTCCTTTATCCGGTAACCTGCTCTCTCAACAGCCGTCTTGATGTTATCCAAAAATGTAACTGATCCTAAGACCACATGATTTAATGCTTCAAGTCTTTGTCCAATACTACCAACCGGTTCAGTAATTCCTGCCTGTCCGTCAATAATGTAATCTTCTGAAATAACATGAAGAATACGTTTATCAGCTGGAATATTGATCACATTGATCTCAGACTTGAGTCGTTCAATATCATCTTCGCTGATCTCTCTCTGAGGATGGGTGATATTAACGTAATTCCGATGCCGGAGACTCATCACCTGATTTCCCGATATTCCAACAATTATTTCTTTAACAGCAACCCGGGCAATTCTTTCAGCTTCTTTAATAGCTCTATAAACTGCATCGCCAGTTCTCTGAACATTAACAACATTTCCTGTAATCAATTTATCAGCCTGAACAACTGAAAAGCCAAGTATTTTAATTTTTTCACCTATAGGTTCTCCAATTACTGCACATACTTTGGTTGTCCCTATATCCAGTCCGCAAACGATCGATCTCATATTATCTCATCCTCCGGTTTTACTTCACCCGCCAAACCTATAAGTTTATTAAATCTGAGATCTATATAAATAAGCTGCTGATCAATTCCCTCACTGAGTAAATTTTTCCATAGTTTACTGAAGTAGTACATTTTTTTCACTTCATTTCCCTTTCCAAAATATACCGGGAAATCAAACCCGTCGAAATAGATTGTTGTCCCATTGCCTCTGTCCAGATCAATCTCCGAAATATCTTCCGCCAGCCTTGCATCAAGCAGCCGTGCTGCAAAATTGATTCTATATGCAGTTTTTAAAGAAGGGCTTTTTGACGATACCTTTGAGCCGGTAAGAACAATTTCCTTACCTGGGTTGGTAATAACAGGATAATTCAGATTATCTGTCATCGGAAGGATTGGTATTATGTACAAATCTTCGCTGAGTAAATACGAATTAACTTCTGAATGAATGATAAATACCATTTTCCGTTCAGTCAATTCGATCCTTACTTTGTTTTTGCCTTCATATTTAATTGTGACATCACTGATATATGGATGTTTAATAAAACGATCTTTCAACGCATGGAGCGATAATTCCCGATACTCTGCCGGATCGGTGAGATTTGTAAATTCCAGATAAGTATCTTTTGATTGAAGATAATTACCGGTCAGTTCAATTAATTCAAACTGCTGAACCTTTCTGCTTTTAAGATTCAATGCCAGAATCAATAACAAAGCAAGAAAAGCGAACATGCTTAAAATGGGCAATATTTTAAGTAAACGGTTCAACCGTTGTCCCTGATAAGTTCGATTAATTTTTCGCCGATTTTATATATATCACCGGCGCCCATTGTTACGAATGTATCTCCATCATGAGCAATTCTTTGAAGTTCAAAGGGCAGCATATCCTTATCCTCAACCACCACCACCTGTTTGTAACCTGATTTTTTCATTGAGTCAGCTATGAGTTCAGAGTTAATCCCGGGAATCGGTTCCTCACGGGCAGGATATACGCCAAGAAGGAAAACCAAATCGGCACTTTGCAGGGCTTCTGAAAACTCTCTGTAAAATTGAGCGGTTCGTGAATAAAGATGAGGCTGGAATACAAGAATCAATCTCCCATTTATCACACCTCGTAATGCATTCAAGGATGCCTTCACCTCCGTGGGATGATGTGCATAATCATCAATTACTGAAATATTTCCGCTATATTTAATTTCGAGTCTTCTCCCGGCAGATGTGAAATCCGAAATCGAATTGACTGCATCAGAAACCGGTATTCCCAGTTCACATGCGGTTGCAATGGCTGCCAAAGAATTTTGAATGTTATGTTCTCCGGGAACCAATAGTTTTACCAGCCCAACGTTTTCTCCCCTGATTTTAAGACTATAACTGCATCCGAATCCCTCATTTATTATGTCAGAAGCTGCAAAATCCCGGCCCTGACCAAGACCATAGGTAATCACCTTAGAATTTAATGAAGGCAATATTTCCCGCACACCCTTATCATCAGCGCAAGCTACGATAAAACCATAGAAAGGTATTTTCTTTAAAAATTCTATAAAAGTCTGTTTAACGTCTTCGTAATCCTTATATATATCAAGATGCTCAGCCTCAATATTAGTAACAACGGCGGATGATGGAAAAAGTCTGAGAAAGGTTCGATCGTACTCATCTGCCTCAACAACTGTGTATTGGTCGGCTCCTTTCCTCGCATTCGATCCCTGAAGGAATGGAATATTTCCTCCGATCAGAGCTGTTGGATCAAGACCGCAGTCTATAAGTATTTTAGTTATCATCGAGGAGGTTGATGTTTTGCCATGAGTACCTGATACGCAGACTGAAAATGCACAACGAGTAAATTCGCTGAGTACTTCAGAGCGTTTAACTGTTTTAATTCCCAGTTCCCTCGCTCTGATCAGCTCTGGGTTTTCATTAGAAACAGCAGGTGTATATACCAGGAGATCCTGATCAGTAATATTGGCTGAATCATGTCCCTCCCATATTGCTGCTCCCAGTTTTTTAAGTCTGTCGAGATTGGATGTTATTGTACGGTCTGAGCCGGTAATCTGAATCCCCTCGAAAGCAAGAAGCTCCGCAACACCACTCATCCCGATACCATTGATTCCAGTAAAGTGTATTTTTTTGTATTTATTTCCAAAAAGGAGTTTCATAATTTCTTCCCCACTGCTAACTCAATTATTTCGGAGGCAATATTGGAGGCGGCTTCAGGATTAGCATTCTCTCCAATATTTTTCCTTAGTAATTCTAATTTTCCCGGATTTTTCTTTAACTCCAGTAAAATTGAAAAGATATTGGCTTTCGCATCTTTTTCATTGAGCAGCATAGCTGCATTAGTATCACTCAGCAGTTTTGCGTTTTTATATTGATGATTATCTGTTACATAAGGAGAAGGAATAAGTATTGATGCGATTTGCAAAGCGGAAAATTCCGCAAGAGTTGTTGCCCCTGCTCTTGAAATTACAACATCAGCTGATGACAGTGCGATACCGACATCGTCGAGATAAGGTAATATTTTTACTTTCGGGCTGCCGAATTTGGAATACCTCGAAATGTGACTTTTCCCGGTCTGCCAAATCATTTGAAAACCGGCTGTGATAATTCTATCGAGATTTATAAATATTATCTCATTAATCGCTTCTGAACCAAGACTTCCGCCTAAAACAAGAATTGTGAACCTGTCTTCACTCAAACCAAAATTTTTAACTGCCTCAGCTTTAGGAATAATCTTAACACTGTGTCTGATTGGATTACCAAGATTCCTGATATTTCCGGATTTGAAATACTTTGCCGATTCATCATAGCTTATCACTATAAGATCTGCATATGGAGAGAGTTTTTTATTTGTTAATCCCGGTGTGACATTCTGCTCTAATAGTACAAGTTTTGCTCCGTAAAACTTCGCTGCTGCGCAGAAGACACCTGCTACATACGCACCAGACCCAACTACAATCTTTGGTGAATAATACAGACAGAGGAAATAGGACTTTAAAAAGGAATAGATAAACTTAAACGGCAGCAAAAAATTTTTTAAATCAATTTTTCTGATGATCCCGCTTATCCATAAGGAATGAAATTTATATCCTGCTTCCGGGACAACAGATGCTTCAAGTCTATCGGAAGCTCCGACAAATATTGGATTAAATTCCGGATTATTTGATTTCAGATAATCCGCAATAGCCAGCAGCGGATAAAGATGTCCGCCTGTTCCTCCCCCGGCAAAAATAATACTCATTTTTTTAGACAGGTTGTTCATAAAGAACAAGCTCCGGTTTATTTTTTTCCGAAAGTGAATACATATTATAAATTATGCCTATTGATATACTTAGAGCAAGAATCGAAGAACCGCCAAAACTGACGAAAGGAAGCGTAATTCCGGTCGCAGGAACGGTACCGGTGACAACCGCAATATTAATAAATGCGCTTAACCCAATCGTAAAAGCGATTCCAAATCCTAATAACTTCCCAAATGTATCCGGAAGACTTTTTATAATTCTTAAAGTGAAATAAAATATCATTGAATAGAGAACAACAAGAAGTATCGTCCCTATTAATCCCATTTCTTCACCCCATATGGCAAAAATGAAATCTCCGGCAGGTTCCGAAAGAAATTTTTCACTCTGTTTACTATGTCCGATTCCGATTCCGCTGATTCCGCCGCTTCCGAGTGCTATCTTCGATTGAATAACCTGGAAAGGCTCTTCAGTAAAATATTTAATGATTCTTGTCTTCACATAAGACAAAAAGAACCAGCCTATAGAAAAACCGCCCGCTAAGGCAGGAACAATTGTGAAAAAAATATGTTTGAATCGTGCACCAGCTACAAATAATAAAGTAAATCCCGTCATAAGAATTATCATAGTTGTGCTGAGATTCGGCTGCAATATTATCAATAAGCAGGTTATTAGAATCCAGAAAAGCACAGGCAGAAAACCAAGAGGAAAAGAACGTAGTTTTTCTCCTTTTCGCTCAATAAGCGATGCAAGATGAGCAACGAGAATTAGTTTTGCAAACTCAGAAGGCTGAATTGTGAAAAAATAAAGATCGAGCCAACGTTTTGCACCGTTTCTTTCAACACCGATAAGCAAAGTAAGAATTAGAAGGATCAATATTCCGAGCATAGCATATTTACTATACTTAATATAAATTCTGTAATCAATCTTGCTCACGAGATAGGCTACTCCAATAGCTAAAGCAATTTTAGCTACATGTGTAAATAAAGCAAACAGTTCTCCGGAAATGCTGAAGATAAGCAGGGAACCGATGACAAAAAGGGCCAAAACAGAAAAGAGGATTATCCTCATTGATATCGTACTGCTCATAAGGTCCCCACAATGTATTTGAATACCAGACCCCGGTGTTCAAAATTGCTGAACATATCAAAACTTGCACAAGCAGGGGAAAGAAGCACAATTTCTCCACTGTTGGCATCTGTGAAACCTTTCTTAACGGCTTCTTCCATTGAAGAAACTTTTTCAACAGGAACGATTTCCTTAAAGAATCCATAGACTTTTTCGGCAGAAGATCCGATAGCATAGATTTTTCTTACTCTAGCTTTAACTAATCCTGCTATCCGAGAATAGTCATTACCTTTATCCTTTCCACCAAGAATCAGCAGTATCGGCTCATTAAAACTATTAAGAGCATACCAGACCGAATCAACATTGGTAGCTTTAGAATCGTTTACAAAACGAATCCCGTTAATTTCCCGTACCGGCTCAAGTCTGTGTTCAACCCCATTAAAACTGAGAAATGCTTTAACAATATCCTTATTATCGCATTGAAGTATTTTTGCTGCGATCATTACTGCCAGAGCGTTAGCTGCGTTATGGTCACCCGGAAGCCTTAAATCGGACCGCCTGCAAATAAATTCTTTGGTTCCGGCTTTCGAAAAATAAAACGCACCATCCTGATAATAGGCACCGTTTTTTAACGGTTGTTTCAAAGAAAATCCGAATTCATTTGTTCCTCTGTCACCTGTAGTTTTAGGTGTAAGTTCATCATCTGCATTAAAAATGTAATAATCGTTGCCATCCTGATTTTCGAAAATCCTGCTTTTGGAAGCAATATAATTTTCTATCCGGTTATCGTATCGATCAAGATGATCAGGTGTAATATTAAGGATCATTGAAATCCTCGGCTGAAAACTATCGATATGATCAAGTTGAAAACTTGAAGTTTCAAGTGAAACAAATTCACCTTCGCGAATGCTTTCAATCAGTCCGGAGAAAGCAATCCCGATATTTCCTCCGGCATAAGTTCTTTTGCCGCATTGGTTCAGTGTATGCTCCAGAAGCATAGTTACAGTCGATTTTCCATTTGTTCCGGAAATCGAGATAATTTCACCTTTACAAAACCAGGAAGCGAATTCCGGTTCAGAAAAAACTTTGATTCCTGCTTCAATTGCATTTTTTATTACCGTCGCTGAAGAAGGTACTCCGGGACTCGTGACAATAAAATCACAATTAAAGACTTCCTGCGAATGCCCTCCGGTTTCGAAGGGAATACCTTCGATTTTAAGAATCTCAATATTCTCCCTAAACTTCTCAGGATTACCAAAATCACTCACAAATGGCAGCGCTCCCAGGCTTTTGGCAAGCTTTGCAGCCGCTATTCCGCTTTTTTCGGCTCCAAGAATCGATATTTTTTTATTAACGATATTTTTCATCTTAATTTGAAGGATGCAAGACTTATAATCGCCAGAATAATACCTATTATGTAAAACCTGATCACAATCTTAGGTTCAGCCCAGCCTGTAAGCTCAAAATGGTGATGGATTGGAGCCATCCTGAAAACTCTTCTCCCTTCGCCATATTTTTTCTTGGTGTACTTAAAATAAACCCTCTGCATTATCACAGAAATTGTTTCCAGAAAAAACACACCTCCCAGAATTGGAATTAATAGTTCTTTCTTTATCAGAATAGCAATAATTCCGAAAGCTCCCCCAAGAGCAAGACTTCCTGTGTCCCCCATAAAAACTTGAGCAGGATAAAAATTGTACCACAGGAAACCAAGGCCAGCGCCAATCATCGCAGCAATAAAAACTGTTAATTCACCTGCCTGTGGGAGGTAAAGAATATTCAAATAGTCCGAATAGATCACATTTCCCGTCACATAGCTCATTATTGCCAATGCAAGCATTACAATAATAATGTTACCCATTGCAAGCCCGTCCAGACCGTCCGTAAGATTCACAGCATTGGATGTTCCAGTAATAATAAAAATGACAGCCGGTATATAGAGATATGAAAAATCAAAGTTCAGATTTTTGAAAAAGGGTAAAGTCGTCTCAGTGGTATAATTCTTAAATTCGGGTAAAAGAACAACCGCCACACCCACACCAAGCCCGACAATAACCTGTCCTAACAGTTTATATCGGGCAATTAATCCGTTTGGCAATTTTTTGATCACTTTCAGATAATCATCCAAAAAACCCACTCCGCAGAGAATAAGCGTGCCGCTAAGCAGTATGATTATAAACGCACTTTTTACGTCTGCCCATAACAGAACTGGTATCAGAACAGATGAAATCACAATCAGACCACCCATCGTTGGAGTACCAGCTTTGGATTTATGAGATTGAGGTCCGTAATCTTTTATTTTTTCACCAATCTGTTTTTTCTTCAGAATTCCAATAATCTTTGGCCCGAAATAATAACTCAGGAATAAGGCTGTAACTGCAGAAAGCATCGACCGAAAAGTGAGAAACCGAAATACATCAAATCCTGGTGGTGAAAATATTTTATTTATGTACTCAAAGAGATAAAAGAACATTTTTACTTCTCCATCTGAGATATAAACGTTGCAAATTCTTCCATTTTCATTCCCCTTGATCCTTTAACAAGAATTATCGAGTCCGATTTATCAAACTCAGAGAGATAAACCTTTAAGTCTTCTCTTTTTTCAAAATAGAGGCTTGAATAATTATTTTTAATCAATTCGTCCTGAGTAAAACGCGTATGCTCGCCAATCAATAGAATTGTGTTGATTTTATATTTTATCAGAATTTGAGCCAGGTGCCTGTGGAAATCTTTTGTTTTATCTCCGAGCTCATACATATCACCAAGTATTGCGACTTTATTTTTACAGGATTTATTTCCGGAGATAAACTCAATCGCGTTTTCCATTGACGATGGATTTGCATTATACCAGTCATCGACGAGACAAAAATCACTGAACTGAGTTTTGGTTAAGCGTCCCGGAACTGAAACTAATTTTTTCACACCTCTTCTTATTTCTTCCTCATTCAGCCCGCAGACGAAAGCTGCTGCGACTGCTGTGCAAATGTTAATTGAATTAGCCTTCCCCAAAAGGGATGCAGTCAGTTTAATACTCTGTCCATTTCCAATAATATTCAGGACCGGATTGCCTTCTGTATCATGCTCATTAAAGCTAATTACATAATCATTTGATGGATCAGTCCCGTATCTGACAGCATTCGGAAAATCAGAAGCATGTCGGGCAATTATCGGATCATCCATATATAGCATTACTTTTCCGCCTCTTACTTTTGCTGTATTCAAAAGCTCAGATTTTTCCCTGTAAACACCTTCGCGGTCGATGAGATATTCAAGGTGGCTGTCCCCGATATTCGTAATAAATGCAAAGTCTGGTTCAGCAATTGAAGCCGAATACCTTATTTCATCGAAATGATTTGTGCCATGTTCAAGGATTAGATATTCTGTCGCCTGTGGGGCGCTGAGAATTGTCAGCGGAACGCCTATATGGTTATTATTGTTTTTCGATGTCGAAAAAACTTTGAATTTTTCCGCAAATATTGTGGCAAGAATTTCTTTGACGGTTGTTTTACCTGAACTTCCAGTCAGAGATAAAACGCGCGCATTAATTTTCCTTCTTCTGATCCTTGCTAATTCGCCGTAAGCAATCTGAGTGTCAGGCACCAGTAAAACAGATGTCCTGGAAAAATATTTTTCAGCTAAAATCTTATCAGATATTACAATTAATCCAGCGCCCCTTTCAAGTGCGGAATCAATAAAAGTATGACCATCAAACTTGTCACCTTTCAGTGCGCAATATATACTCCCCTGCTCCAGAGAACGCGAGTCGGTAGAAACTTTCTCAGTGGGGATATAAAGATCTTCCGAGTAAATACTTGAAGAATTTACTTTCTTGAAGTCATCGATATGGAATGCAAATTTATTCATTCAGATATTTTTCCGCGGTTTCTTTGTCTGAGAAATAAGTTCTCATACCTTTGACTTCAGAATAATTTTCATGCCCCTTCCCGGCAATTAGAATCACGCTATCCATTGAAGACTTTGTCACAGCAAATTCAATCGCTTCTTCACGATCAGTTATAGTAATAAAATTCTCCTGTTCAATACCTGAACAGATCTCATTGATAATGATCTCAGGATCCTCGAATCGGGGGTTATCCGAAGTTACGATTACCTTTGTGCTCATATCCGAAGCGATTTTTCCCATCACAGGTCTTTTTGTTTTATCTCTATCGCCGCCGCAGCCGAAAACAGTCCAGATTTCAGTCCCCGGGAAAATAATATCGTTAACGGCAATCAACGCCTGTCTAAGACTTTCTGCATTATGCGAGTAATCGACGATTACGGTGCGGGCGGCTTTTCTCAGGATTTCAAATCGTCCTGGTACCTGAGGCGCATTTTTTAATAATTCAACAGCTTTTTCAGGTGTAAAACCTAAAGTAACGACGACTGCGAATGCAATCGAAGTGTTATAACAGTTAAATTCTCCAACCAGTGGAGTTTTCACAGAGTATTTAACGTTCTGATATGTAAGATTATAGCTTGTTCCGTGAATATTATAATTCAAATCTGATATCTGGAAAATTGCATCCTCTTTTTTACCGACACTTATTTTCTTTGCGCGGCAATCCGAAACCATATACTCACCGTATTTGTCATCGATATTGTAAACAGCAATGGCCTCTGGTTTCAGTTCATCGAACAATCTCTTTTTTGTGTCGCGGTAATCTTCATAAGAATTGTGAAAATCAAGGTGATCGGATGATAATTGTGTAAAACACGCGACATCAAAATCCAGAGACCTTGTTCTCTCAAGTGCGATACCATGAGAAGAGACCTCCATCACGGCATTAGTACAGCCGGAAAGGACTGCTTTATTTAAAAATTCATTTATTGTGTAAGATTCAGGAGTTGTAAGCTTAGCAGGTTCTTTCTCTTCACCAATAATATTGAATATTGTACCTGTTAGCGCTGATTTAGCATAGAGTTTATTTAACAGAAACCATATCATATAAGCGGTTGAGGTTTTTCCTTTAGTGCCGGTAATGCCAGCAAGTTTAATTTGTTGAGATGGGAATGAAAAAAATGCTGAGGAAATCTCGGCAAGAGCTTTTCTCGAATTCCTGACATGTATTAAAACGCACGAAAAATGCTTAAAAAACTCATGTGGAATTTTTTCTGAATTTTCAAGAATAATTGCTGAAGCGCCTGCGGCAATTACATCCATAATATATTCATGGCTGTCAGTTTTGAATCCTTTTATTGCGACAAACAGGCTTCCTTTTGTAGCTTCACGGGAATCAACTGTGATCTTCTCGACAGGACATTTTTCAGCCTTCCCAATTACTTCCAGTACTTCGATACTATTAAGCAGCTCCGCCAGATTTTTCACCGGTTCACCTCATCTCTCTTCACACGTTTGCATTCAACCTTGCAAAAAGTGTTACGCGTTAAAACTGTTCCAGGTGGGATACTCTGTGCTACTACTCTGCCATTACCTTCTATTTTGAATTTGATTCCCAGGCGGCTCAATATGCCAAATACATTTTTGATTGAAAGGTTGGTCAGGTCAGGCATAATTCCCTGCTTGATTACAAGCGGCTCTTTGAGTGGCTGGTTTTCCTCCGGTTGATTTTCTTCAATATTTGAATATTCATGGTCTGTTTCATCATATGAATTCTCTGTCATTTCGGCAATCTTGTTATCTCCAATAATGCTTTCTATCGCTCCTTCTTTTTTCTGAGGCACAATAGCCGGATCGAGATCTATTATTCTTTTTGCTGTTTCTCTAAAAACAGGTGCGGCGGTCTGACTGCCATATCTACCAACCTGAGGAGCATCAAGTACTATATAAATCATTATTTTAGGATCATTGACCGGGAAAAAACCTGCAAAGGAAGCATAATATTCTTTACTTGTATATTTTCCTTTTATAATTTTCTGGGCAGTCCCCGTCTTACCCCCAACCTGCATATTATTCAGACGAGCATGCATCCCTGTACCTTTTTCAACGACATTCATCAATAGGTGTTTTACTTCTTCTGATATTTCCGGATCAATCGGCTGCCTGATTTTCTCGGGAGTATTGTTTTTGATCAAATTACCACGATCATCTCTGACTTCCTTAACAATATAGGGCTTGTATAAAATACCGCCATTAATAAGTGCGCTGAAGGCAGCAGCCATCTGAATCGGTGTGACGGAAATTTCATAACCCTGTGATATAAATGCTTTTGAAACACCCCTGAATTCACCGGGCTTCTTTAGTAATCCTGCTGATTCTCCAGGCAGATCAACAGAAGTCGGATTCCCAAAACCAAAATCTCTTAAATAAGTAAAGAATTTCTCATCATCGATCCTGGTCGAAAGTTTCACCATGGCTATATTGCTTGATTCCTGCAGAATTTCCGGCACCTTAAGGAATTTGTGTCCCTTTGTGTCCGTTATCTTCACGCCCTTAAATGAGAAAGTGCCATTCTCAGTATCAATAGCTTCAGTGAGTTTGACAAGTTCCTCCTGCAGCAATGATGCCAGTACGATACCTTTTATTGTTGACCCCGGCTCAATTGGATCAGTTAATACTCTGTTCCGCCTGTTTTCTTCCTCGTCCTTTAATATTCTGGATGGATGGTAATCCGGGAAATTTGCGAGGGCAAGAATAGCGCCGGTCTGTGGATCCATAATAATTGCCGATCCTGATTTCGCCTCGTACTTAGTCACACCGTTAGATAATTCCTCCTCAAGAATTTGCTGATACGACTTTTTGAGAGTAAGTACCACATCATTCCCTCTCTCAGGAGCGTATGATACCTTGTCGTCAATTGTCACGGTTTTCCCGAGACCGTTCTTGTACCTGTAAACAAATCCTTCTTTTCCTTTAAGGAACTGATCGTACTCAAACTCAACTCCGTTTACGCCTTTCATCTCGCCGTCAACGAATCCCAGCACATGAGAACTAATTTTTTCGAAGGGATACACTCTCGAATAATTAGGAAGAATTTCAATCCCATCTGAAAGTGAATCCTTTAGATTCTGGAATTTTTCTCTTGAAATTTTTGAATATAAAAGGGTTCTTTGTGATATCTTTTTCAATTTTGCTATAACAGTGCTGCGCTTTTCTCCACTTATCCTCGAAAGATAAGTTGCAGCCCGCAGCATTTTTGTTGAATCAGAAGTAAGCCTGTTATAGATATAAATTGAGTAATCATCCTTTGTATAAGAAAGGATATTACCATCTGCATCAATAATTTTCCCTCTTTCTGCGGAGATCCTGTACTCTTCTTCATGCTGCCTGGAGGCAATTTCAGAATAATACTGATGCTTAACAACCTGAATTCTGACAAGATTTGTTATCAAAACTCCGGCTGCAATAACCAATAAACCCCATACCAGAAATACTCTGTTCTTATTCATATTTATCAAGAACAATTTTTTCGATTCGTATTACTTCGGCTCTGTTGACGTAAAATGTATCGGGAAGTGCAAGAGGTAAACGCATTCCGAGTGAATCTATCGCAAAATCCACTATCCGGTCTTCCGACTCAAGCAACTGTATGGATGCCGTCAGGGTGTTGATGAAATTATCTTTCTGCCGTATTATTTCTTCCGATTCCAATTTATTTTTTTTGAAATCCTTGATGCCTTCATAAGTATAGACATAAACGAACGCCGCGAGTATCGAAACTCCTAACATGTAAAAGAAAATATATCTTATCCGGTTATCGATCTTCATATTCTCTCGGCGACCCTTAATTTTGCACTTCTGGATCTGTTATTAATACTAATTTCATCCTTGGAAGCTGTAAGAGGCTTCTTTGTAATTATTTTTAGAGTACGTTCTTTTCCGCAGATACACACAGGAGTTCCCTGTGGACAAACACAATCAAGGTTTTCGTGGCGGAAAAATTCTTTAACTATCCGGTCTTCCAATGAATGGAAGGTGATTACTGCAAGACGTCCTCCGGGTGCAAGAAGGCTGAGGGACTTTCTGAGAAATATTTTAAGATTTTCGAGTTCATTATTTGTGAAAATCCGAAATGCCTGGAATACTTTTGATAGTGTATCATTAACTTTGAATCCGGGAATAATTGCCGCAACCGCTTCTTTAATAGAACCGGTTGTATAAGGCCTGCTATCAATTTTCAGGATTTCTCTGGCAATTCTGAAGGATTGCCTTTCTTCTCCGTATTTAAAAATAATGTCCGCAATTTCCTTCTCAGACATAACGGAAAGTTTTTTGCTGAACGGCTCTCCCTGGGAACGGTCCAGCCGAAGATCGAGTACTGTATCTGTTCTGTATGTAAAACCATATTCCGGATCGTCAAACTGTGCTGAAGAAACTCCAAGGTCAGCAAGAATTCCATCAAACTTTTGAATACCGCTGAGGGCAGCAACAACATCTAAGTTGGTAAAATTTGTATTAAACAGACGAACCCTTGTATCATTGGAAAAAAGATCCTGGCAGTACCGGAATGCCTTTGGATCGACATCTGTTGCAACCAGCCGGGCAGAAGCATTCAGCCGCGCTAAAATAGCTTCTGTATGACCTGCAAACCCTAGAGTGCCATCAGCATAATTACCATCCGGCTTTATTCTCAGCGAGTCGATTACCTGATCTTTTAATACGGGTATATGTTTGCTCATTTTTTTATATCTTTAAATACTTTTTCTCCCTGCCTGTCAACCATCTCATCATCCATCCAGGCGTATTGATTTCGGTAGCGTTCAGGATTCCATAACTCTATACGACCAAGTTGACCTAGTACAAAAACATCCTTTATAATTCCTGCGAATTCAAGCAATGGCTTCGGCACCAAAAGTCTGTATTGCTTATCCATTTTTTCTTCGTAGGTATGTTCCATTATTTTCCTGAGAATATCTCTGTGCTCCCGGTTGTGGCGGTCTAATTTGCTTACTTCTGTATCAACATATTTTTTCCATTCGTTGTAGGTATATAGATCAATAGCGTGGTCATAACCTCTCGCAAAGACAAACCACTGCTCCTCAGCTTCGTCCATCGACTTGCGCAGACGGGCAGGAAGGCTCAATCGTCCTTTCGCATCCAGAGAAAAGTAGTGACCACTTGTAAATTCCATAAAAAGCTAAATATTTTGATATTTGATAAAAAAAATTAGTAAAATTCTACCACATCGTCCCACCAAAATAACGCATTTTTTAAGTATAAAGTCAAGAAAAATCTGAGAAATTTTTTAGCACTCAGCTTAAACTCTTTAATTATAATACGTTAAGGTGGGATAACTTTATCCTTTTTAGACAGTAATTCAATAGCTCCGGAGTCTGCCATGTTGAAAAATTTTGATCTAAGTATGCCCGCAGTAACAACTTAAATGGTGATAGAAAAAAAGGAGCAGACATTATTTTAGCTATTCTTGATAATATTTTTAAGTATGCCTAATTTTATATTAATTGTGTAAAATTATTAAGCGGGACTGTTGCATCAGGTAATTAAAAATTTGTATTATCATAAGTTAGTTTTCAGGGTTTCCCCCTGTCATTTCTGAACCGGCAAAAACGAGAGAAAGTCCACCTGAACGAATGAGTAAAATTATTTCCGTGCTTTTACCGAAAGGCGGAGTTGGAAAAACCACTACCGCAGTCAATCTGGCAGCAAGTTTTGCCGTTTTTGAAAAAAGGACATTACTCATTGACCTTGATCCCTCAGGTGCCTGTTCACAGATATTAAGCTACGATCAATCACGTGAAAACGGGAGTATTCTCGATCTTTTAAACATGCGGCGTTCTTATTCGCAGCTTATAAGAAAAACTCAACTGGACCATCTTGATTTTATTCCGGCTAATATTAACAATACTGAAGATGAAGATACGCTCTTTAAGTCCTTCAGGAACTTCAGCCATCTTAAAGATTCTGCGATTAATGAACTTGGAGGATATGACTATATTGTCCTTGACTGTCCTCCTTATCTTGCAGGCACCACTCAACTCGCTCTGTATTTATGCAACTCAGTGCTTATCCCACTTAAAACTGCTCAATTCTCCATCAGTGCACTTGTAAAACTTATGAATCATATCGCGATATATCAGAAAAACGTAAATAAAAGGCTTGCAGTTGAAGGAATTCTCCTGACGATGTATGAGAACAACACAACAGCTTCTTTTCTTACGGAGGACAGGCTTTTCAGAAGTTTCGGGAAACATGTTTTCAGAACGATAATCCCTAAAAGCACTTATCTTGCTGAATCCACATATTACGGTCAGCCGGCTGTTCTGCTTAATACACGTGCTATAGGCTCTCAGGCTTATCTTGCTCTCGCTGAAGAATTGATTGTCAGAAATAAGATATGCCCGGTGCAGGAACTGAACGACACACTTGCAGTTCACAGAATTTCCGATGATCTGCCGCAGTTCTATGAAATGAAGCCGAATAAACCAAATCCGTTCCGCAGTCTGACCACAGTTCAGTTTTATGTATCTCAATATTCGGAAGTGACAATCACTGTTAATGATATATATATGAAGCCGGTTGAAACTTTGCTAAGGAGCAGGCTATCTCCTGGGATTTATGAAATTTCCTGGACTCCGAAAAACGTCCCCGCCGGCATTTACTTCTGCAAAATGACCGCACCATCATTTACAAGAAATATTAAAATGATTCACGTGCAGTGAGCTCCTGAAGTGTAACTTTCCTATCTTTTTACTATCTTTTCTGAATTGAATTATCAAAGGTTATAAGATGCGAATTATTTTCACAATTATATTTTTTACTCTTGCTCTCAGTCTGAATTCCTTCGCCCAAAGCGGTGAGAACTGGGTTGCAGTTGACAGCATTCAGGGGGATAAACTTTTTATTGATGTGAGCGGACTAAAAAAACAAACTCCGCCGGATATTTTTGTCTGGACAAAACAGTATCACAGTGTCCCGCTGGTTATCGAATCGGTCAAGGATAAAATTCACCAGACAAAAACCTATTATATCCTGAATAAGAAAAACGGACGTTACAGCATCCTTGAAGTAATTTATTACGATGAAGATGGAAATGTGCTTAAGTCATTCAGTTATAAAAACGAAGTTGATGACGGTACTTATAAATATAATTATCCCATCATGACAAATACCGACGTCTATTATATCTATAAAATGTTAGGGAAATATCTTAAGGAAAATCAGTCTGAAGAATAAACGCTCAGATTTGATTTAATAAATTTTATTCCACCTACCTGATTCATTTTGGTAACGATCAGATTTCTCCTGCGAAGGAGAAATCCGCTGGGTCGTGCGGCATTATACCTTGCAGGATTTGGAAACACTGCGATTGTAAGTGCCGAATTCTCAATCCCCATTTTCAGCGGATCTTTCTTAAAGAATTTTAATGAAGCAGGTCCCACTCCGAATAATTCAGGACCGGTTTGTGCCGAGTTAAGATAAACCTCAAGAATCCGGTCTTTGCTCCAGAAAACCTCGATCAGAAGCGTAAAATAAACCTCAAACCCTTTCCTTATATAATCCCTGTTCTTGTAGAGAAAAAGATTCTTAGCCAACTGCTGGGTAATAGTGCTGGCTCCCCTTATTCTCCTTGATGATCTCCGTTTATTAACCTCAAGCGCTTTTTCAATCGCTTTGTAATCGAAACCAAAATGTTCAAAAAACAACTGGTCCTCCGCTGCAACTGCTGCCAATGGAAGATATGGCGACATTTCGCTTAATGATACCCAGCTTTTAGTCAGATAATCTTCAGGTAAAAACGTTATACCGCGGATAGAATTAATAAAGGAAGTGGAGGGAATATCCACAAATCGAAAAAAAAGAAGTAGAAATATCAGAATGATATTATAGACAAGAACGATCTTTAAGGAGTACGAGAAAAATAATTTTATTTTTTGCATTTTTATACATCATTCCTGTTCATCTTCTTTGAGTGAAATGTTCATTCTGTTTCTGAATATTGCTTTTCTTTCAATTTTCGCACCAATTTCCGGGTATTTGGCAATTATATAATCAAAATGTGCTTTTTCCAGTATATATAGATCAGAATATGTTTTTGAGATGATTGTTGCCGTTCTCGGTACGTTCATAAAGAGGGCAATCTCCCCGAAAAAGTCACCCTGTTTAAGCACGGCGATAGGTTTATTAAATTTATCATCATAAACTTCAAGTTCGCCATTGACCACAAAATACATCTCATTCCCGATAGAACCAACATTAAAAAGGATCTGCCCCGGGATACATATCATTGTTTTTAAGGTGGATGCAGTTTCCCTTATAAAATTAATATCGGCATCTTTGAAAAGAGGTATCCTCTCGATCAATTCCTTTTTAAGGCTCATTGAAAGTTCATGCTGCAACGAAGTCGGAAGTCCTTCGACAAAAACATTCTCATCGTAACCCAGACGATTTTTCCAGATATATGTATAATAATCTCTTATTTTCTTCTGTAATTGATCAGGTATATCCCGGGTGCGGACAAGTATCGACAATTTCTCAAGATTTTCAGAGTACTTCTGCTTCGCCGGATCCCGTTTAGAGATTAAGCCTGCGATATTACCAATCAACAGAGAATAAAATCCAACACCAACTATCTCAACGAAAATTATAAAAAGCCGTTGAATATCATTAACCGGTGTAATATCTCCGTACCCGATAGTCGTGAGAGTTGTAACAGTCCAGTATATTCCGATAATATAATTGGATATATCACTGATCTTAGGATCAAGTCCCCTGAGGCTCAGCCATCCGCAGGCTAACCAATGTGCGGCTAATGAAGCCCAGTAAAAGAAGAAAAAGATTGTAAGAATCTGACCGTATTTTATCTTCTTACGGCTCCATTTAGACATGTAAAAACCGACTTTTACGAGTTTAATTAGCTGAAGCAATTGAAAGACACTGCTGGGGAAATAATTTTCAATCGGTAAGCAGGCAAGAAGATCAATCACGAACCAGGTTTTCAGATAATCAGGAAGGGTTCCCGGTTCTTCAAATATAGGGTCGAATTTACTTTTACTGTACTTATAAATATTAAAAAGAATGTCGAGGAATAAGATAAAACTGCTTAGCCAGAAAAACATTTCGAGTTGTCCGAATAACTCAAAATGAAAGACAAGATTTGCTGGAATCACTAACGCCAGAAAAGAAGTCACAATAACAATTATGACATTCCAGGAAACCTCAATTTTGGAAAAACGGAACTGGGTCGTCATAGTATAATCAAATGAATGGGATCAGAGCTCTATCTCCAGTCCATCATAAGCAGTCTGAATAATAAGTCCGGAGGTCTCATCGAAAAGATTCAGGTACTTTCTTGTATCGGAAAGAAATTTCTCAATCTGGAAATCACTGTAAGTATGCTCAGAATGAAAAAGGATGAGACGCTTAACCCCGGTCTTAACTGCAAGTTCCACTCCGGTAAGATTACTCGAGTGTCCCCAGTTGAGTTTAGAATCAATGGCATCGAGCAATGAATACTGTGCGTCAAATATCAATGCATCAGCGCCCTTTATAAATTCGAGGTAAGGATACATCTCACTGTCGCTTTCTTCTTTATGTTCTGCATCAGTGGAATAAATAAAAGTTTTTGCGCCCTTCCTGAATCTGTATGAATATGAATCACCGGGATGATTCTGTTTCATCGGTGTAACTTCAAATCCGGCAATCTCATAAGTTTTTTTATTATCGAGCTGAATAAACCGGATATCTGCGTTCATCTCATCAAGCTGAACAGGGAAATGCACCGGTATCTGCTGATTTCTAAAAGCCTGTTCAATATCTTTATGCACGCCATATACAAATATTTTTACACCAGGAATGTAAGCCGGTACGAAGAATGGAAATCCCTGAGTGTGATCCCAATGCAGATGCGACATAAATATGTGAAATGTTTTGTCATCAGCACTTCCGCCGATCGCCCCTGAACGCATATAAACATTTCCCATATCCCTGATGCCGGTGCCGGCATCACAAATTACTCTATGTGTCCCTCCTTTAATCTCAATGCAGGAAGTATTGCTGCCATAGCTTCCGCGGATTGCAAAAGGTAATTTTGTGTCAATGAATTCATCAAGATCATCCTCTGTGAGACCGGGTATTTTTAATGCTTCGGCAATTGCAAAACGAATCTTTTCCCTGATGATCTCAGTCGGCATTGAGGATGGCAAAGAGCCTCGGCTACCCCAAATTTTTATTATCACAATAACACCCTGGTAAAATTACAATCTAAACATGGTCAAAATAATAATTTTCTCATTATTATCGTTTAATAATCTCTATTTTCTTTTCAATAGTTGACGAAGCGCAACTTACCGGTTTATTATCGGAAACCTGAAGTCTGACATTAAAGGAGCCCGGTGAAGAATAACTATGCTTGACTATCATTCCGGATTTCATATTTCCATCGCCAAAATCCCAGAGATAGCTTAACGGGTCACCGTCAGCATCTGTCGATTCGAAAGCAGTAAAAACAATCTCATCATTTGCGCCGCCTGAATAGTATTTATCCTCAGAGTTGAAAGCAGCTACAGGAGGATGATTAACTAATACTTCGAGATATTCTGTGCAGCTTGAAGACCGTGATCCGGAACCGTCATCAGCAACAACTTTTACGCGGTATTTGCCGCTGGAATTAAAAATATAATTTACTTCTCTGCCCCTGAGAGAAACTCCCGTTTCAGGAATCCACTCAAAACTAAGCGAGTCTCCGTCCGGATCAAATGCCTTTTTAATTTGAAAACTAACCTCATCACCGGGACAGGAATAGATAGTCCTTGCAACTAAAATCTGCGGAGCAGAATTAATCTTTATTTTTTCAACAACAGAACCTTCTGAATTCTGTACATCAGAGTTATCAGTAACATTAAGACGGATCTCATGGATTCCCGGTGTATCAAAACTATGTTTGACTTTCTGTCCGGAAAGTTTTTCGCCATTATCCAGAACCCATAAATATTTCGAGATTTTTCCATCTGCATCGGCTGATCCTGATCCATCAAGTTCAATTTCTTCACCTATTCCAGCAGAAATGGGCATTTTTATATTCGCAGACGGAGAAGCATTTACAAAAATACTAAGAGTATCTTTCGCCGTATTATTCTCAAGACCAGAATTATCAGTAACTGTAAGAATAACCTTATACTTTCCGGATTCATTGTACTTATGAACCGCATTTAATCCGTTCATAGTATGTCCGTCGCCAAAATCCCACAGGTAATCAATAACGGCGCCGTCAGAGTCAAAAGAGTCGAGTGCACTGAAAGAAGTATTAATATTTTCGCCCGTCTTTGCCGGACCTGAAACTGATGCATAAGGGGCAGCATTAATCACTATTCTTTTTGTAACGATTGAAGAGTTACACTCAGTCTCAGAATCAGTAACGATTTTTAATGTTACGAGATAATTTCCTTCCTTCGAGAAAACATGACTGGAATTTTTTCCTGATAATGTTGTGCCATCCCCCATATCCCATTCATATGATACAATATTTGAACCTTCTCCAGAGGATAAGGATGCATCAAAATCGACAGGCACATTCACCGGAGCTGATGAACGGGAATTGAACTCAGCAATGGGAGCTTCAATTACTTTAACAGTAATTTCATCGGTATCTGTATTGTCGCAACCTTCAGTTTTATCTCCAGTTATCGTTAACTGAACCTTGTATGTTCCAGCTTTATTGAAGATATATGTCGGTGTGGGACCACCCCCAGTTCCGCCATCACCAAAATCCCAGGTAAAACTGTTAACAACTCCATCATAATCGCGGGAAGCTCTTCCGTCAAAAACAACTTCATTATTTGCACAGACAATAGTGTCTCTTCCGGCTTTTGCTACCGGTGATTCAACAACCGTAATCACCATAACATCAAAATCCATATTGCAAGGAAGGTTCGAGTCATCCTGAACGGTTAATCCAACGGTATATGTGCCTCCGTTTTTATATGTTTTCACAGGATTAACACCCTCTCCCGTTGTGCCGTCTCCGAAATCCCAGACAAATTTCAGGGGTCCCCCTTCCGGGTCAGTTGATGCACCAGCATTAAAAATCACAACATCACCTGAGCAGATGATTCTATCTTCACCTGCCTCAGCAACAGGCGGTTTATTAATAAAGAGAGTAATTGTCACGGAAGATACGGAGTTACTTAACATTCTTCCGTCATCAACTTTTAGTGTAACCGGATACGATCCGCCTTCAGCGTATAAATGTGCAACTTCAATGCCTGTTTTGGGATCACTGCCATCACCCATATCCCATATATATTTTAACGGATCACCATCAGGATCAATCGATTGACCTGCGTTAAAGACCTGATAATTGCTGCAGCTCCTGATATTGTCCTGGAGTTTTACAATAGGCGAACTATTAACAAATATTCGGACTGTATCTGATTGCAAAGAATTAAGGGTAATACTATTGTCGCGCACCCTAAGAACCGCATAATAAATGCCGGGTTTTTCGAATGCTCTTGTGACAGCAGGCTGATTGGATCCCGGATATCCGTCAGAAAACTCCCAATTATATGCTGTAATTGAGCCGTCAGAATCATAACTTCCTGAAGCATCAAATGTAACTGAAGCACCGGGTGCAAGTATCCGATCATCTCCTGCAATGGCAACAGGAGCATTGTTTATAATAACAATTGCTTCATCAAAATCAATAGCACTTTCCTGCCCCGTATTATCAGTAACTTTCAGTGTAACGGAATACTTCCCGGGATTCTGGTAAATATGCTGAACCTTTTTACCGGAGAGTAAGCTGCCGTCTCCAAAATTCCAGTCGTATTTTGTAACTTCGCCATCAGAGTCAAATGATCTGCTGCCATCAAAAACAATATTTTCACCGGGGATTGAAATTACATCAGGACCGGCATCAGCAATCGGTTTTTTGTTGATTACAACCTGAATTGCATCTAAGGAAGAATTATTCAGCGTTCCAGTATTGTCTGTAACTTTAAGACTCACGGTGTAGGTGCCGGTATTGCGATAGATATGCTCTGTTATTGCTCCTGTACCTGTGCTGCCATCTCCGAAATCCCAATCATAAGTAACAATCTGCCCATCTGAATCCAATGAACGACTCCCGTCAAATTTCACGAGGCTTTCTGTTGTAATCACATTTTCACCTGCCTTCGCAATCGGGCGGGCGTTCACTGTGACAATAAGTTCATCCTCCGCAACACCTGTCAATGTTCCTGAATCGTCAAAAACTTTTAGCTTAACTTTGTAAACTCCCGGATTTGCAAACTGATGTACAACCGATGAACCAGTGGAACGCATTCCGTCACCGAAATCCCATTCGAATCTTGTAAGATATCCATCGTTATCTCTGGAGTTTTTGCCTTCGAAAACAGTTGTTTCTCCATCGGCGATAACTTTATCATCACCGGCAGATGCAAGAGGAGGTATATTAACTTTGACCTTTAATTGCGTTGTAGATTTACTATTACTCACATTTGCATCATCTGAGACAGTGAGCAGTACCGTATAAATACCCGGACTTTCGAATTTATGTCTGATAATCTGCCCATCCTTGGATGTGCCATCACCAAGATCCCAATAATAAGATGCAATTTTCCCGTCTCTGTCATAACTTGCCGAGCCGTCGAGCTCAAGAAATTCTTCGGTTGAAGTAACAAAATATTCTGTTTTTGAAACAGCCACAGGCGGAGCATTAACCCAGACATCTGTGTGAGCATCACCGGTGTTGCAGGGACCATCGGAATTATCCTTTACCCTGAGCATGGCTCTATATCTGCCCGGCTGAGCATAAGAATGCTGCACTCTTTGCGCTTTCGCTGTGCTGCCGTCACCAAATGACCATAGATACTCGGTAATAACCCCATCCGGATCAGACGAAGCTGAAGCATCAAAATTTATGATATCGCCCGGAGCTGTTATTTTTGATAATTCAGTTTTCGCTGATGGTGATATGTTCATTTTCAGAGTAAAAGATTCTTTTTGGGAGTTGCCTACCTGATCGGAATTATCCTTAACAATAAGGGTTACCTCATAGGAATCCTGACTCTCGTAGCGATGGACTACCCGGCTGCCTTTCGCAACCGAACCGTCACCGAAATTCCAGTAATACTCAGTGATCATACCATCCGGATCATAAGTTCCTTCAGCATCAAATACAACCGAATTACAATCAGCTAATGTCTGAAAAGATTTGTTAATGAACGGTCGTTTGTTCAATTTTCCTCTTTTAACCGGCAATTCGATTGCAATGGGGTTGCCGCTGGTATCGGTCAGGAAGAAAGATGCATCATTAGGATTTTCTCCTCCTTGTCCAAAAGCAATTTCAGCAGGCATACCCTTTTCAAGTGGATCAATTTTAATCAATCTTTTCCGCCAGTCACCCCCGCCCGAAACATCATCTATTCGAATATCTCTGAAGGCGGTATTGACCGAAAGTGACGCATTGCTAAGATCAAAATCGGCTAAATAAAGTTCATTTGCATCCTCGGGAATCACAAATTTCAAAGACGCAAACTGATCTTTAAGTTCAAGTCTCAGAGTTGCATCGTAAGTGAATATCCTGACATTCTCAGCCTGGATATTTTCATCCGGCACTTTGCTTACAAAAACGTCAAATCCGTTAGCATCATCTCCATCCAATCCTTCAATAAGCAGCGCCAGATAACTGAATCCCTCGTAAGATTCCCCCTGATAGGCAGAAGCCTTAAAAATTGTTGCCCATTTGTCATCGTTTTCGGCTTCGGCAGCAAAAAGAGTATCTCCTAATAAATCCCCGGATAGAGAGGAATTCCCTGCTTTATAACCGGAAAAAACTCCGCTCCCGCCATAGATTGAATATTTGATTTTCGTGTTCCAGTCACGGTAAGAAATATCATTTTTGCCGTAAGTTTCTGGATCATATATCCGAATATAAAAACTGTCTGAAAATTCTGAAGGAACTTGGAAGAATACTATCTGCCGGAAATCAGGGTCACCTTCCTGCCTTGATGCTTTCGGCCCATATGTAACCAATTTAATATTATCCTGGGCCGTAATGCTTAAGGCTAGAGCAAAGAATATTATTGATAAAATGCGAGTCTGGGAATACATTAAACTCTCTCCGCTAAAATTTTAACTATTTATGTTCAATTGGATAATCCCTGCTATTGCCAAGATAATCCGTAAGGGTCACGGAGCCGATTCGTAATGGCGATTGTGCCCCATAGGGTAATTTAATTGTGCCTTCATATCTCTTCAGAATATCGTTATAAATGAGAAATTCTGTTCCCTGCCTGTTGCCGTAACTTACTTTAACCTCAGCTTTTTTCTGCAAACCTGATTCATCCTCAGCGTATATTTGAACAACGTAAGATTCAAGATCCGATTTGACAGGATTAATTTCGTATTTAACAAGCCCCGGAGGCAGATCATCTCGATAAATATCGAATTCATACTTTGCGAGGTTATCAGCAATGTCTGTTATTTCAAATACAAGGTGGTTTGAACCGGACTGAAGATCGTATTTGTGACTCAGTTCTGAAGCAGCACTTTCAACCTCTCTGCCATTGATTCTTATGCGGCAAACCTCGCTTGTCATCATCCTTAAGAGAATTGATGAATTTGAAGTTCGATCAGGAATAATATCAAGGAATTCTGCTTTTGGCGGTATCTGATCTTTTATTATTTCAATTGAGTCGAGAACTGTATTGCCTGCCCGAGAAATTAGGTGCGTAAAATATTTAACTATAAGCGAATCCTGCTGGAGTTTTAAATCGAAATTACCATAAATATCACTAAACGATCTTAAAGAGATTGCAGAATCTGATGAGTAAAAATTTATTTTGCACTGTGGTTTGGTTTTTCCTAAGATTTTAAATTCAGGTTTATTGATCATATATCTGCCTGAACCAAGGTAAACCAGATCACCTTCATATAAAATATTTATTTCATCTTCGGGATCGTAAAAAATCTTTCTCTTCAATTCACTTTTATTTCCAGCCCGGTCAAAAGATTCTATCACAATAAGGTTAATTCCTGACTCAAGCTTATATTCTGTGGAGAAAAAACCATCCTCATTAAAATCAAGAGGATTTCCGTTAATAAACAATTTTGATTCATTGTCTGTTGTCCCTGAGACTGTGAGCGAATCAACAGCAATTATCAAATCATCTTTGGGACTGGAAACTGAAAGAAATGGTCCTTTTGTATCAGAAATAAAATTAAACGATGATGCTTTGCTTACAGGACCGGGAATACCATCAAAATCAATTGCAGAAACTCTCCAATAAATCTGTCCGTCTGCAATCCTGTCTATGTCGATGTCCGCCGTTTTGATGTCCCTCATCACGATTAACTGATTTTTGAAATCGGGGTCCGATGCGACTTCAAGCCAATATTTGATAGAGTTTTTAACCTCTTCCCATTCCAGTTTAACCTTAGCCGCATAGATCAGGGAGCCGGGATTCGGAGATTTAAGAATAACTCTTGGCAGCAAATCCCTGGGTTTGGAAAAGTTTTGATTTTTATCAAGTTTTACTCCCTGATTTTCTTTTACCAAAACCTTTTGAGTAGAAGAAACAAGTTCAATTTCGCCATCGTAGTTTGCTATTTTTGTGTCTTGCGGATCTTTTTTAATCCAAAAACTTTTCGAATTAATTTTAGTTTTCACACCGGGAATTTCAAAGTTAAATTTCTTCTTACCTGAATTTCCTCCGGCAAGCAGAGCGAATGCATCCCCCTCAACAAGGCTGACACTCGATTCATTTTTTTTCTCCAGAAGATCGACCCTCATTTTCTGGATTACTGCCTGAGCATTTTCATTGAGTCTGATCCTGTTTCCATCCTGAAAAGTAATTTCGGCATAGGATTTGGAGAGAGTCCTTATTTTTTCACCTTCCGCCAGCTTTGACTGAAGCATAAGTTCACGCCACAACTGATCTGCAAGTCCCCTGTTCTCTACTTTCCCCTTCCTTGCAGTAAGAGCAGCTTCGCCGGAAACATCCCGATTCTTTGCTGCGGCCTCTATAGCTGCCTCCGATTTAGCTAAAGATTGCTGGGCAAGAACAATCGCCGCTGCAAAATTTCCTTTTTTTCTCTCAATAACCGCTTTGTCATACAGGCTGATTGATTCATCGATTAATTTCTCAGCAAATAATCTGGCACCTGAATTAGTGGCCGAACTTATGCGGGCTGAGGCTTCGCGGACCGCCTTTTCACAATTTTTAATCTCATCTCGCGGAATAATGAGCTCGGTTCCGGGAAACAGATTATCAGGCGAAGAAATATTATTTCTGTTGAGAATATCTTCCCAAAGGTTTGGATCACCAAGCTGCTGACGGGAAATCTCTCTTATATTATCTCCCTTCTTAAATACAACCTTGACAAGATCTGTATTTTGAGAGAACAATATAGAATTCAAAATCATTGAATAAAATAAAATCTGAAGAAACAAATTTCTTCTTTTCATATAAAATCCTTCGATTTTATAAAGTTTTAAGTACTGCTTAAATCTTTTGGGATTAATATTCTGAATTCGGTGAACTCACCATCTTTGGTGTTGACAATAAGCTCACCTTTGTGCATTTTCGTAACTATATCATAACTGAGTGAAAGTCCAAGTCCGGTTCCTTCTCCTGTTGGCTTGGTGGTGTAAAATGGTTCAAATATTTTTTGAACCACTTTTTCAGGCATACCGGTGCCATTATCCTTGATCCGGATTTCAATTCTATCGCCGCGGTCCTTCAGGTCGGCTTCAATCACCGGAGTAACTTCAGGATTCTTTTTTATCTTCTCTTGAATAGCATATAAGCCGTTATTTACAATATTTATTATTACCCGGCTGAGTGCCTGCGGATTAACAACAAGCTCTTTAATACCGGTATCAAAATCCTTTTTGATTGAAAGTTGGAATTCCTTGTCCTTAGTCTTCAATGAATGGTATGAGAGACTAATTGCTTCATCGATCATTTCGGGAATATTGCTCTTCATCAATTGACCTGAATCACCTCGCGAATGCTGCAGCATATTTTTTACAATACTTTCTGCCCGACGACCGTGCTCATTAATTTTTGCAACATTTACTTTAAGATCCTCACAAATCTCCTCGAGTATTTCCCTGCCTTCATTCTCAGTTTCTTTTAGAGCGTTTTCGATTTCTTCATTCAATTCATCAACAAGGCTTACCGAAATTTTGGAAAAATTATTCACAAAATTCAAAGGATTCTGAATTTCATGTGCAATCCCGGCAGTCAGAGCGCCAAGGCTTGCGAGTTTTTCATGCGAAATTAATTGGGTTTGGGTAGCTTTCAGTTTTTCCAATAAATCCTGAAGTTCTATATTTTTTTGTTCTAATTCTTTCGTACGGAGTGCGACTTTATCTTCCAGAGTTCTGTTGTATTCTTCAAGTTCCTGATTCTGTCTTTCGATTCTGGCAAAACTCTCTTTTAAGGAATTGCTCATTGATTCAAGAGTTTTTCCAAGGAATCCAATTTCATCTTTGGGAGTGTAATTAACTTTTACATCAAAATTTCCCTTGGATATCTCACTTGCAGCCCCAGTCAGAACAGAAATGGGAGTACTTATCTGACGTGAAAAAAAGAATACTCCTGCTCCTGCAAGAACTACCCCCAAAAGTACCCATAGGAACAGGCTCTGTTCCATTTTTGAAACAGCAACATAAGCCTGATCTTCATTAATTTCGGCAAGCACCGCCCAGTCAAGGTTATCGGGAAAAGCATAACAAACTACATTCGATTCACCTTTCTCATTGGTATATGAATCCTTTTTACCAATTCTGGAACCGGATTCAAGTAGTTTTTTTATCTCTCCGATCACTTTTTTATCACTGAATGTTTGTTTTTCAGCGCTAAAAACCATTTCTCCGGAATTATTTAGCAGAAATAATTTTCCGTTTTTCGTAAATGGATGGTTTATAATCCTGTCCCTGACTCTGTTAAGATCAACTTTCGTTGCCAGAAAAGCTGGAGGAGCGCCATTTATTTTTACTGGTACAACTATTGTAAGCTGCCACTGATCTATCTGTTTGAAAAAGGTCGGTTCACCAAATGAATTTTTTGATGTGTTGATATTTTTGATTTCTGCAGATGTCAATTCAAAAAAATCACTTTCTTTGATCCCTTTATCAGCTATCAGTGCAGCAAATCTTTTCTGCTGAGCCTGCACAGCCTTTACATATTGATCTTTTCCAACTTCAAAATAAAGAATGAATGAAATGATATCAGAGGTATTTTCTATAACTGCCGGTAAAAGAGCAGCTTTTTCGTTTGCTCCAAGACTGTTAAGTTCAAGTCCGTTCCGAAGAACATCTATGGGAGCCACCCAATTCTGGCGGTAGATATTATTGATTTCTTTTGCAAGTTCATTAGCTGTGGTGATCAGTTCATCATTTACATTACTGACTGTTTCATCCCTTGTTATCCCTATCATATTATAGCTTGCAATTCCAATAGGGATAAGCGCAATGAGTGCAGAAAATAAATACAATTTAGTTTTCCAGGTAAGCTTTTTCATTTATCTCCTTGTATTTATTCAAGATATAAGGAAAAGTATCCTAATTATTTCGCTTCACAGCCAGCATGGTTATATCGTCAGACTGGTCTGCTCCATCTGCAAATATTTCTATTTCTTTCAGAATGGCATTTATCAAAGATTCAGATCCATCCACACTGGCAGAAACAATTTCAGCCAATCGCGGATCACCGAATAATTTTCCACTCCGGTTATTCGCCTCAGTTACACCATCAGTATATGTAATAAAGATATCGCCAGAATTTAGGATTGTCCTGTCAACTTTATAATCCGTATCCTCAAAAATACCGACAGCAGGTCCTGAAGGCATAAGAAAATCGAGTTTGCCATCGCCGCGCCTGATCAAAGGTGGATTGTGACCTGAATTGCAATACAGTATCTCTCCGGTTTCAGTATCGAAAAGGCTGACGAATAGTGTCACAAAAATTCCCGAATCATCGTGATTTTTATGAATGTGACTCTGAATTGTTTTCACCATCTTTAGAATTGATTCTTCAGCGGAAGTTTCATAAATGGCAAATGCTCTCAAAAGGCTTCTGATAACTGCCATAAAAAGTGCCGCCCCAACCCCTTTACCACAAACATCCGCAAGAATATTGCAGACATATCTATTATTGTTCAGAATAAATGAGTCGTAAAAATCACCCCCGACCTCTTTTGCAGGGCGGAACATCGCTTTAATATCCCATCCGGGGATTACAGGAAGGTTCTTTGGGAGAAAGGAAAGTTGAATTTTCTGTGCAATTGAAAGTTCATTCTGAACAGAGATCAACTTATCATGAGTATGGCTGGCATCTTTTAGAGTTACGACTTCCTTATAGGTCTTTTGAAGGGTAATTTCAAGATCATCAAAATTTATAGGTTTTGTAACAAAATCAAATGCGCCGTTATTCATGGCAGTACGGACATTATCCATATCGCCATAAGCGGAAACAACAACAGCCCGCAGCAATGGATGATATTCACTAATATTCTTAATCAGTGCCAGACCATCCATCTCCGGCATATTAATATCGGACATAACAACGTCGATATCAGTGACTTCTTTTAGTTTGGCAAGCGCTTCAATTCCATTATGAGCAAATTCAAAATCATATTCACCTGCTCTGATCTTTCTCCTGAAATGCTGGCGGACCAGTATCTCCAGATCAAGTTCATCATCAACGACTAAAACTTTCAAGGGCATTTTAATCCATTATCATTCAATATTTCAACTGAAAGATAATAAATTTAAGTGATAAATATTTCACCTTATCGAATTTATTCAGAATTAAATCGAATAAAGGATGATATCTTATCAATCGGAAAATCAGATACGATTCGCCCCCTGATTATCAAAAGCAATTCTGTTAAATTTCTACATGCACCTATATAATACTAATGCAAAAACTGATATCGGCTTTTCTAATTGAGTATTTTTATCACTCTTAAGATAGGGTAAACATTCAGTTGTGAGTCGAAATAGGGCGATCTTTCGTAGAAAAATCTGAGTCTTCGCTCAGGATTGTTCCTGAAATCTTCCTCTTCTGCAAGTTTTTTTTCGAATTCCATTCTTAAATTTTGATCAGAATTCAGCATCTCAACTGCAATCGGCTCGAGAATATAATCCTCGAAATATTCTTTTTCTTCAAATATCGTATTAAAAAATCCCCACTTAACGAATGAATCATCAAAAACTGGTTCAAAAAGGTATATAAGCAGTCCGGAATTTACCTGTGGAACCGGAAAAAACACATACTTTTCAGGATCAATTTGAATTGTATCAAGTTCAGTTATGGTTTTGAATGAAGGGATCATCCTTCCTTCGTATGGTCTGTTTCTGAATTTCACTTCCGTAAATCGTGTTCTTTCAACAATCGCATTGAGAGCTTTATCTGTCATCGAATATTCGAGTCCGTGATAATCGACAGGTTCAAGGATTTCCATCCATTCTATAGGCAATAAATATCCTTCCGGCAGCGTTAACTCATTACCGGCACCCAGTTCGCCGTAAAATGGTGTAAATCCTTCCAGTTTTTCCTGGGAGAATTTTATTATTTCGGCCCCGGTTATTAGGCTTTTTTCTTTACTCTGCTTATACCCCCTGAAAAATAAAGTATCAGCTTTTCCGGTGGTTTTGTATCCATAAGGGTATATTTTATTTTCCCGGGTTAACTGAACTGATTCTTCATCAGCTTTCCTGTTAAGATCGACAATAAGGTTTTTATTATTCCTGACTGATTTAAGAATTGACTCAACGACTGATTTCGTTGCAAACACCCTCTCTTTATATGGCTTAAGCATATGGGCCTCTATCAGAAACCCAATCCTTTTTCTTAGCCCGGCATAACCGTTCGAAAACCTTGGAGTTGCTTCCCAATCTCTGAGTCCTTTTAATGGATCGCCATCAATATAACCGGCATAAGGACTCATTAAATACCCGTCCTTTTCAGTTTCAGAGATTACAAACGGTAAAAAGTCTTTTTCGACAAATTTTTTCTGCCCTTCCGATAAACGAATCACTGGGATACTATAATGCACGGAATATTGATGATCGGCACCATCGGTGGTATGGGAGTCTATAAAAATGTCGGGCTTCCATTCTGCCCATAGTTTCAGGAAAGCTTTGATCTCAGGTGAGTCAGCTTTCATAAAATCCCTGTTCAGATTCAGATTCTGAGCTGTTGTCCGCCAGCCCATCTCCCTGGGTCCGTTCTGATTTATCCTGTTATATTTTGTTACCCGTTCATGACCATCCACATTAAATATCGGTATAACAATAAACGTTAGATTATCGAGCAGCCCGAACTTCTCCTTCGTAATGAGCATTTCTCTCAGCAGAAGCATCATTGCATCCTTGCCTTCAATTTCTCCGGCATGAATACCGCACATAACCATAACAACTGCATCACCCGATTTTCTTATTTCCTCCGGGTAATTTAATCCTTTTCTGTTAATTACCAGGTAGTTCAATTCTCTTCCCTGAGGTGATATCCCGAAAGTATTCATTGATGCAAACTGAGTTTCTGCGGGAAATTTCCTGAAATAATCCATTGTCTGATCATATCTTGGGGTTTCTGTATATCCTGATTTTTCGAAAAAAGTCAGCCAGCTATTCGCAGTCTGGGGATATATAATTCCAGATAAAATCAGAATAAAAATGCATGTCAGAATTCCGCTTTTCATTGTAAATACCATTTTTTTTGATGTATTTCTGTCGATAAACAGATCAAAAATATTAAATAGTCCTTGAAAAACAATCCTTTTACGTACAAATCCTTTCAATTTTTCGAAAAGTTATAATAAAATGGATTTCCGGCGTCAGAATTATCAGGTAATTGTTATTTTTGTTACCAGTCAGAAAACAACCGGATGAATATGGAACATTTCAGTTTCTGGTCGGTGCTTCCGCCCATTTTCGCAATTGGTCTGGCATTTATCACACGTCAGGTTTTCGCTTCGCTGCTTTTTGGAATCTGGACTGGCTGGATTATTCTGAGCCATGGAAATTTCCTGCAGGGAACTCTCGGAACTATTCAGGCACTTGTTGCAGTATTTGAAGATAATGGCAATACGAGAACAATTATGTTCAGTTGCCTTGTCGGCGCTCTGATTGCTTTTATTCAGCACTCAGGAGGAGTTGCAGGATTTATTGCCTTCGTCAATAAAAAACTCTCCAAAATGGAGTCAGCTAATCCAAAGAAAACAAGAATTATTGTACAATTACTCGCCTGGATAACCGGAACACTGATTTTTGTTGAGTCAAGTATTAATGCCCTGACCGTTGGGTCAATCTATCGTCCAATTTTCGATAAGATGAAAATCCCGAGAGAGAAACTTGCATATATTGCGGATTCAATCTCGGCGCCCACCTGTATTCTTATCCCGCTCAATGCATGGGGTGCTTACATAATGGGATTGCTGGCCGCACAAGGCTTTGCTAATCCATTCACAATGATGATCAAATCCTTTCCTTTCAATTTTTATCCCATTCTCGCAATGATTTTTGTTGTTGTAGTAATTATAACACAGAAGGATTTCGGACCGATGAAAAAAGCAGAGGAACGTGCACAGAAAGAAGGAAAAGTTATCCGCGATGGAGCTACTCCGCTAATTTCGTCTGACGTTATTTCTCTTGAGCCGAAAGCAGGTGTGAAGCACAAGCCAATTAATATGATACTTCCAATCGGTATTATGGTTGGAATGATGCCCTTTATGTTGATTTATACCGGCTGGGGAAAACTAACTCAAGAGATGCTTCAGCTCCCGCTCTGGGAACAGGTCCTCTTTGCGCTTGGAAATGGCTCCGGCTCATCTTCGGTTCTATATTCTGTCCTTTCAGCAATATTCTTTTCGGGATTTATGTACGCCGGTCAGAAAATTTTTAAATTTTCTGAAATTGTCGATCTCTTCTTCAAAGGCGTCAGCGGACTGATTCCTTTAGCCTTGCTCATGATGCTCGCTTTCGCAATTGGCGCTGTCTGTAAAAATCTGGGAACCGGAATTTATATAGCCGAAATCTCCAAAAGCTGGCTCTCACCTTCACTCGTCCCGTTTATTATTTTTGTGGTTGGCTGTGTTATCGCATTCTCAACCGGTACTTCCTGGGGTACTTTTGCGATCATGATACCTATCGGTATTCCAATGGCTCAGGCACTTGATGCAAACATCTATCTTACAATTGCCGCAGCGCTCGGCGGCGGAGTTTTCGGTGACCATTGCTCCCCGATTTCCGATACCACAATTATTTCGTCGATGGCTTGTGCCAGTGATCATCTCGATCACGTAAAAACACAGTTGCCTTATGCTTTAACAGCCGGTTTTATTACAGCGATGATCTACCTCGGATTAGGAATAATTATGTGAAATGCAACCAAAACTCTTTTATTTATGTTTAAGAAAGCAATACTGAATTCAGTATATTTGCATGATAAAATAATAATAACTTAAACCAAGGAAATTTTATGATGATTTCAGAAAAAATGCAATCGACTTTGAATGATCAGATCAACGAGGAATTGTTTTCTTCATATCTCTATCTCTCAATGTCAGCCTGGTTCCAATCAATAAATTACAAGGGCTTTGCAGGCTGGATGAAAAAGCAATCCACAGAAGAATATGAACATGCGATGAAAATTTATGACTATCTGCATGAAGTTGGAGCAGATGTTTCTCTCGACGCGATTAAAAAACCTCAGGCAAGCTGGAAATCACCGCTCGATGCTTTCAAAGATGCATTAAAGCATGAAAAACACATAACTGAGTGTATAAACAAATTGGCAGATCTTGCTGTTGAAGAAAAAGACCACGCAACCAATATTTTCCTACACTGGTTCGTTACCGAACAGGTAGAAGAAGTTGGCAATGCAACTGATATTGTTGAGAAGCTCAAAATGATCGGCGATAATCCTGCCGGACTTTTTATGCTTGATGGTCAGTTGGGACACAGATAATATTTTCCGGGGAATTCATTTTCCCCATTTTATTTTAAGTATTTAAGTATTATATTTTAAGTCTGATATTTTTACAATTCAGTCAGGCCTACGGAGAGGTGGGTGAGTGGCTGAAACCAACGGTTTGCTAAACCGTCGTAGGGGTCATTCTCTACCGCGGGTTCGAATCCCGCCCTCTCCGCAAAATAAAATCCCCGGAATACTTTATGTGTTTCGGGGATTTTGAGTTTTAAAGTTTGTTTTGATAAGGCAATTACCGAATTTTTAAAACACGAGTGCTAAATAAATGATACAATCCACTTGACCTCATGACAGAATAACTTTTCTGAAAATATTTTCAGCAATTCTGTAAAAGAGCCTAAACATAATTTTCATCTTTTCTATACCTGGAATAATTACATCTATAAATTCCACTCTAAACCGGGTTAACAAAAAAATCTCACCACTTTCTTGACAAACTTAAAAATTTAATATATATTTGTTAGTGATCGTTAACAAACTTATGTAAATAAATGCCAAGATTGACAACAGAACAAAGACAAAAAGAAATAATAGACGAGGCTTTGAATATAATACATGAATGCGGGTATGGATCTCTATCAATAAGAGAACTCGCCATACGAGTAAAAATCAGTGAACCTGCGATTTACAGGCATTTCCTCAACAAGGAAGATATTATACTTGGAATACTCTCACGCATCAGCGCATTCGACCAGATATTAGCAGATTCTCTGCATAATAAGAAAATGCCGCTTGATAAACTCGATGAATTTATTATGTTCCATTTCAGGTTCCTTGAGAAGAACAGAACCCTCACTTCTGTGATATTTGCAGAGGATATCTTCACGCAGAGTAAAATTCTGAAAGAAAAACTCATGAAAATAATCTCATACAGGCAGAGACTGCTTGTGGAAATAATCGAGGAGATCAAAAATCAGGACTCGGTAAAGGGGCTAAGTTCTCAGGAGCTTTCCAAAATTATTCTCGGTTTTATTCGGATCACTGTACTGGAATGGAAATTAAGTGATTTCAGTTTTTCTCTCATCGATAAGGGCGAAAGCATTAAAAATACTTTTGAAAAATTAATTTTTAATAAATAGTATTGAATGTGTCCTGAGGCAATCAGATGTCTTTTGACGCATTTATTATTTTTTTCACAAAATATGTTAGTTAGTATTAACTCAAAGGAAAATATATGAATAAAATACTGATCGGATTATTGAAATATCCTTACTGGATATTTGGGATCACGT
>Ga0172375_10001461_pt1 | contig 38100 bp, 32 predicted proteins | sample LakKiv1m_FD_114537 | JGI IMG/M metagenome (GOLD analysis project Ga0172375, IMG submission 114537) | Freshwater microbial communities from Kabuno Bay, South-Kivu, Congo - kab_092012_11.1m | ecosystem: Environmental > Aquatic > Freshwater > Lake | place: Democratic Republic of the Congo... | reverse complement strand
CCCGGAGTGGTCAGCACTCGCCTGGACAACATCCGGTCATCCTCGGGAGCGCCGATTTGGGTATGAGAGTCACCTCGGCGTGCGGCCTCCAGAAGCTCAGGCAGGCGAAGGACCTGTTCAGGGCCGAGGAACAGGTTTACCTCCGGGAGAGGTTCCTTGAGGCTGTCGCCGTATCTCATCGGCAGGCATCCTGCCACAACCATGAACGCTCCCGGGTTTTCCTCCCTGAGGTCCAGTATGGTGTCAATGGACTCTTCCACCGCGGGCACTATGAAGGCGCAGGTATTGATTATGATTATGTCCGCGGCCGACGGGTCCTCGGTGAACACGAAACCGCCCCGCGTCATAACGCCGAGGATTCTCTCCGAGTCCACCCGGTTCTTGGGGCATCCAAGGCTGACCAGGTTGAAGTGGTTATCTTCTTTCAACATCCTTTAGTGAAGGGGTCGCGTTGGGAGGCACTACCGCAGCCGGTCCCCCAGCGACTTCGAATCTGGCGTCGGGGATAGTCTGAAGAAAGGCCATGTTAAAAAGATCAAAACGGTTGTAGTTTCCGAGAGCGTCGTAGATTATGGCCCTTCTGATCGTAAACAGTTCGCTGTCAATTCCAAGTAGTATACGGAAAGTGGACCGGGGATTTTTCTTGTCCCCCAGTTCGATGAAGATCAGTTTGTCGTCCTTGTCCATGACCTTAGTAGGAAACCGAACCGTGAAGTCACGCCCGATGTTCCCGATATTGGCAAAGAAACCGAAAAAGTGCTCGAGGTTTATTTCCGGCGGCACCTCGCCTCGCACCACGTTCCCGTCGTCCATGAACAGAACCACGTAGGAACGTCCCTTGATAACAACTTTCTGCGGTTCGGGGGTCTCCACTTCCAGTGCTATCTGGCCCGGTCTCCTGACGTACATGACGCCTTGGAACCGATCCTGCAAGTCCATTGCGACGTTCACGGTAAGCTGGTCAAAGGCTGCGCTGAAACAGCAATGTCGAGAGTACACCTCCTGAACCCGCTTGACCACTTCGTCAAGAAACGCCTGTTGTTCTTCTGCCGCTGCGGGTAGCGCGCACGCGAGCATGACGGCGGCAATTAAGAAGCTGCGCGAAGTTCTCACCGGGCGACTCCTCCGGTAGCAGTGAGCCGGGCAAGTTCCGCGGCAAGATCGGGTATTGCGTATCCGTTTTTCGCCATCGGGAATCCCGCCCCGCGCATGTCGTGAACCAGCAGGGCCAAAGGAGGTAGCAGCGGTCTCATGCCCCCATCGCCGGCAAGTGTCTCGCAGACTTCTCCGGGGCTGCCGAAGGCCGCGATTTTTCCTTTGTTGAGGACCAGCATGAAGTCCAGGATGCCGAGGAAGGGTTCCATGTCATGTGACACAATGATGACGCTCCGGCCATGGTTTCCGTTGAGTTGCTCGACCATAGCCGTCAGGTCGGCCAGACCGGGCGGGTCCAGCCCCACAGCAGGTTCGTCAAGCATGAGAACCTCGGGCTCATTGACCAGAACCCCCGCGATGGCCGCTTTTCTCTTTTGCCCGTCGGAGAGGGTCAGGGGTGAGCGCTCCCCTACCTCTTTCAGGTCCAGGCCCGCGAGCTTGCAAGCTGCCTCGGCTTTCGACAGGATCTCCGCCTCGGTGAGTCCGGAGAAGCGCCTCAGAACAAAGGTGATGTCTTTGAATACCGTCTCCTCGAAGAGCTGCCGCTCTGGCCGTTGGAATACCAGGCCCACTTTTCGCCTGAGTCCTGCTCCCAGAGATCGGATGTCTTTCCCGTCGGCAAGGACTCTACCGTTGGTCGGAGACAGCAGACCGTTGAGGTTCTTCATCAGGGTGGTCTTACCGGATCCCGTGCCTCCAAGGATTCCAAGCACCAGACCTCGGGGGAGCGAAAAACTCACGTCGGTCAAGGCGCGGACTTCCAACTGGGTGCCGGGATTGTAAACGTATTCCAAATTCTCGACGAGTATATCCAATTGCGGTGCCCGATCAGTCCTTTATCTCCCAGGTGGTTCCCTGGGGCCCGTCTTTGAGGTGAACCTTTCGTTCTGCCAGCCAGTTGCGGATCTCGTCAGCCGCGGCGAAATCCTTGCGCTTTCTTGCCTCGGCTCTCTCCGCTATTTTTGCCTCGATATCTTCACGGCTCGGGACCGGGGTCTGAGCCTCAGCTTCGGTCTCGGCTCCTTCTTCCTTGAGTACTCTGAGTTTTCTTTCTTTTTCTTGCTCAGCGAAGGCCTCGGGGTCCACGTTGAGTATCCCGAGCACCTTTCTTGCCGGTTCCAGGACATCCGTCATGACCGATGAAAGGATCCGCGAGGTGGGGATCGCTTCCCTGGAAGCACCGGCTTCGGTGGCGATCCTGTTCACGGCCCGGGCAGCCTCGAAGAGTATCGCCAGCGCCCGAGGGGTGTTGAAATCGTCGTCCATAGCCTCTTGGAACCGATCTCTTATGCCCGAAAGCTCTTGAGGAAGCTCGTCGGAGGTTCCGTCCGCATCGAGGAGGCTCTTCAGGGAAGAGAGCGCCGCATAGAGTCTTTCCAAACCGGCCGAAGCTTCTCTGACCGAGGTATCGTTGTAATCCAGGGGGCTCCGATAGTGGCTGGACAACAGGAATAATCGTAGCGCTTCGGGATGCACGCTTTTGAGAATATCCCTTATATTCAAAACATTGCCCAGCGACTTGGACATCTTCTCGGATTTGATATTCACAAATCCGTTGTGGATCCAGTATCGGACGAACGGGCCGCCTGAGGCGGCTTCGGATTGGGCTATTTCGTTTTCATGGTGAGGGAAGGTCAGATCCGCGCCGCCGCCGTGGATGTCGAAGGGGTTTCCGAGGTATTCCACGCTCATTGCCGAGCATTCGATATGCCATCCGGGACGCCCCGGTCCCCAGGGGCTGCTCCAAGAGGGCTCGCCGGGTTTGGCGGCTTTCCATAGGGCAAAATCGAGTGGGTCGCGTTTTTTTTCGTCAACCTCGACCCTGGCACCGGCAATGAGATCTTCGGTTTTCTTGCCCGAGAGTCTGCCGTAACCCTGGAAGCTGCTCACGGCAAACATCACATCACCATCGGTTACGTACGCGTGGCCGCGTTCTATGAGTTTGCTTATGAGCGATTGTATCTGGCTTATGTGATCGGTTGCCTTCGGCTCCACGGTGGGGTGCAGAACACCCAGCGGGTCCATATCCACGTAGAATTCAGCGATGAACCTGTCCGCAAGGCTTCTCCAGTCTTCCTCGACCAGCTTGGCCCGGGCGATAATCTTGTCGTCCACGTCGGTGAAGTTCCTGACGTACGTGACGTCAAAACCCCGACTCGAAAGGTACCGGAAGATGACGTCAAAAAGGACCATCGAACGCGCATGGCCCACATGGCACAAATCGTAGACGGTGACGCCGCAGACGTACATCCCCACCTTTCCGGGCTTGGTGGGGACAAAGTCTTCTTTTCTGCGGGTGAGCGTGTTGTAGATCCTCAAAGCCATCAATTGCTCCAGAAGTCTCTTATTCCTTAGAACTCTTGTGTTCCAACAGCACTACTGCGGATGCCGCTATTCCTTCCCCGCGTCCCAGGAATCCCATTCCTTCAGTGGTGGTGGCCTTAACGTTGACCCGTTGGGGATCCAGGCCGGTGGAAACGGCCAGATTTCCGACAATAGCCCCCCGGAGCGGCCCGATCCGTGGCTCTTGAGCCATCACGGTAACGTCAATATTGCATATGCTGTATCCCAGTCCGTCAATGGCCCTGCAAACCACTTCCAGCATTCCCATGCTGGACGCGTTGAGATAGACGGGATCCGTATCGGGGAAGTGAGCGCCGATGTCGCCGAGGCCGGCAGCTCCAAGTAGGGCGTCAATGACGGCGTGGGCTATAACGTCGGCATCGGAGTGGCCCTCCAATCCCAGAGGATGTTGGATCTCTTCTCCACCTAGAATCAGTTTCCTGCCCTGTACGAACTTGTGGGCGTCAAATCCGTGGCCTATCCTCAAAGCTGTCTCCCAGTCCCGATAAGATGTAACGAGCTTAATTCATCGCCCCGGGTTCGTCAAGGACGGCTTCTCCGTGAGGATATCCTCGCCTTGACGCGGAAAACACTGTATCATACACTTCCGTGAATTCGGTTGACGCAGCATCAGGCGGGAAAGACCGGGACGGACCGTGACCTCTCGAAAACCGAACGCGACAAAGAGACTGACAGTGGCCGGGGTCCTGGCATGGCTGGGAGCCGGACTGCCGATGCTCTTGGTGTGCGCGCTGGTTTCCGGCCTGTTGGGAGGAGCTGTCGGCGCATACGTCATTTTTTCCCAAGATCTTCCCAAAATCCCCGACCTCCGAGCCTATCGTCCGAAGACCGTCTCGAAATTCCATGCGGAAGATGGGACCCTCATCGGACTCTTTTACAGGGAAAAACGGTTCCCCATGACGTTGGACTCCATTCCGCCGCACGTAATCAACGCCTTTCTTGCGGCGGAGGACGCAAGGTTCTTCTCTCATACCGGCGTGGACTGGATCGGTGTTACAAGGGCCCTGGTCAAGAACCTGAGTGCAGGCAATTTCGCGCAGGGCGGCAGCACGGTGACTCAGCAGGTAACTCGTAATTTCTTGCTCTCCAAGGAGAAGAGGCTCTCCCGTAAGATCAGGGAGGCCCTGCTGGCCGTGAGGCTTGAGAAGACGCTGACGAAAAATGAAATACTAGAGCTTTACTTGAACGAGATCTATCTGGGAAAAGGATCGTACGGGGTGGAATCAGCGTCCGCGACCTATTTCGGCAAGACTTGCGCGGAGCTGACCGTCCCGGAGGCGGCTCTGTTGGCGGGTCTGGTTTCCAATCCGTCCAGGTATTCACCGTTCAAGAACCTTGATGCCTGCCTGAAGAGGCGGGAGTTCGTCCTGGGAAGCATGCTCCGGGGCGGGTTCATAACGGAGGCCGACTACCGGGCTGCTCTGTCTGATACTCCCAGGTTCCGGGAGAATCTCCCTAATCCCTTTGAGAGGGTGCCTCACTTCACCGAAGCTGTCAGGCGTTACATAGTTGACAAATACGGCGAGAACCGCCTGTACGACGACGGGCTCCAGGTCTGGACCACCTGCGATCTGCCGCTCCACGAGAAGGCCTCGGAGGTTCTGCTGAAAGGCGCCACGGCCTGGGAAAAGAGGCAGGGAAGGCCCGCAGGGCTGGTCCGGAGGCTCAAGGCTCACGAGGCACGCGAGTTTCTACAGAAGGCGGGGAAAAGAACTCCGGCCGTGGGGGAAATCGTTCAGGCAGTAGTCCTGGCAAATCACACTCGGACTACGTCCAAAGGGAAAAAGCTGGAGAGCAAGAACCAGGACTGCACCCTGGCATTGCAGAGTGATCTTCGTTTCAGGATGGAACTGGAGAGCGGCGTTCCGTACAAGCCCAACGATCTCCTTCAGTTCCGGGTCGCGGCGACTGAGGGGAGCAAACTGAGCCTCGAACATCAGGGTCTCCCAATAATCGAGGGGGCCCTGGTATGCATCGAGAACCGCACCGGATATGTCAGGGCCCTGGTCGGCGGCCTGGATTTCGAACGCTCCTCCTTCAATCGGGCGCTCCAGGCAGTCAGGCAACCGGGCAGCGCCTTCAAACCTCTCGTATTCGCGTCGGCCCTGGAATGGTTCAATTACAGCCCCAGAACCCTGGTGTTGGACGAGCCCATAGCCGTCGTCATTGATCAGAGAGAGCCTGAATGGATCCCATCAAACGCGGACGGCAATTTCATGGGGCCCATCACTCTCCGGCAGGCTCTTGCACACTCGCGGAACATAGCCTCGGTGAAACTGATTATGGATGTTGGCGTGCCCGCCGCCATAGAGATGACGCGCAACCTGGGCATTACCACTCCGATGGGAAAAAACCTGGCCATGTCTCTGGGAGTATCGGAAGTTTCGCCGCTGGAGCTGACTTCGGCATACACGGTTTTCCCCAACGCGGGCGTGAAGGTTCATCCGGTCCTGGTCAAGAAGGTTGTGGACAGGTTCGGAAACGTGCTTGAAGACAACACGGGCGAGTACATTCGCGTCGAGGAGGCGTCCCGTGATACGGCAGGGATGCCACTGTCCGTGACGGCCCTGGAGGCTTCGGGCAGGATTGCCGCGATGGAAAGGCCTCCCGTGCCGCCGCTCGCAGCAGAGCCTCCTGCAGTGCCTCGCGATCCCGAACCAAAAGGACTGGAGCCCACCGCCATCGAGCAGTTCCTGCTTTCGTCGTTCCCGTCGGGGCCTGCGTCAAGGCCGGAGGCTAGAAGGGCTTTAAGCGCCCGGACCGCGTACCTGATGGTGAGCATGATGCGGGAAACATGCGTTAGGGGAACCGCAGCCGCAGCCGCGCGCCTGGGCCGCAAGGATCTCGCGGGCAAGACCGGGACCACCGATGACAGCACTGACGCGTGGTTCGTGGGATTCAACCCTCGTTATACGGTAGGGGTCTGGGTGGGATACGACGCCAAGGTGTCACTGGGACGCCAGGAACACGGAAGCGTTGCAGCGCTTCCCGTATGGATGGATTTCATGAAAGAAGCTCTACGGGGTCAGCCGTCGGAAAACTATCCAATACCGCCGGGAATAGTCTTCGTGGACGATACCGGAGTTCAAAGGCCGGAGAGGGTTTCCAACCCTCTGGAAGCCGAGCCTGACTTGATTCCGGACGCAGAGACCAGGATGGTATCGCTTGTTGACGAACTGCTGTTACCCGTTGCAGGGTACTACGACGCTTACATGTCTCATTCCCAGAACCCCATCTACACTCCGATGATGTATCCACGTTCTATGGGCGCGTATCAGGCTTTTCCCGGATCCATGAGTACGTATCAGGGCTTTCCCGGCTCCGTACGGGTCCTATCGCCCGCAGGCCGGACGCTGGGCCACGCGGATCTCGCCCGTGACGACAAAGGAAAGGCGGTACTCAATAAAGAAACCTTTGCTCCGTTCTTTTCCGGTTACGCGGAAGAATCCCCCGGGGAAGCTTCAGCTGAGGGTTTCTTTTCGGACGCGGGTCGGTTCATGCGGGTTATGCCTCGTTATGCGCCGCCCCTTATGAGGGAGGGCTGGGTTCAATGACCCGTTCCCGGAAATGGTCCGTGATCGTCACGCTTCTGGTTATTTTCGTCTCGGGAGTTGTGGTAGGGCTTTGGTTCACCCGTCCTGAGCCGGTAAAGGTGACTCTCTCTCAACCTCCGGTGCCCTACGAGGCGCTGGAGAGTTCCGAGGCCGTGGTCATGCGTGTCTACCGGGAGCTGAGCCCGACGGTGGTGAACATACTGACCACCAGCCAGGCTCTGAACTTCTGGTTGCAGGTTGTCCCGCAGATGGGACAAGGAACCGGTTTCGTGATGGATCCCGAGGGCCACATCATTACCAATAACCATGTAGTCGCCAACGCTGAAAACATCGAGGTCACCTTCGTGGGCGAAAAGAAACTGAAAGCCCGCCTTGTGGGAAGAGACGCGGTGAGCGATCTGGCAGTGATAAAAGTGAATCCGTTCTCCGATATGGCGGTGGCTCCGCTGGGCAATTCGGAGAATCTCTCTGTTGGACAGCGCGTGATAGCGATTGGTAATCCCTTCGGCTTTCAGCACACGGTCACATCGGGTTTCATCAGCGCGCTCAATAGGGACCTGGTGGTGGGCCGCCAGCCAATGCACGGCATGATACAGACGGACGCGGCCATCAACCCGGGCAACAGTGGTGGGCCGCTGATGAACTCCAAGGGAGAGGTTATAGGTATCAATACCGCGATCTATAGCCAGACGGGCAGCTCCATAGGCATCGGCCTGGCACTACCCATAAACCGCGCGAAGAAGGTCGCCGGCCAGATACTCAAGTATGGCCGCCCCATTCACCCGTGGCTCGGGGTACTCTCGTGGACGGATATGGAACCGGCGCTTGCCAAGGGGTTGGGATTGCCCCCGGTGAGAGGGGTGCTCGTGGTGCAGATTGCCCCTGGAAGCCCCGCAGATCGAGCAGGGTTAAGAGCCGGCTTGACAGTGTCCGGAGGTAGAGCGCTTGTCTATAGAGGCAGGCCGATTGTGCCGGGCGGAGACGTTATACTATCGGTGGACGACGTCCCCACGCCCACCTTTGACGACTACAGAAACGTAATCCTTCAGAAGAACGTTGGGGACCAGGTGCGCCTCACCGTTTTGAGGGGCCAACAGGAATTCAACGTGAACATGACCCTGGTCGAGGATCCCAGGATACACAAGTAGTTGGTCGTTCACCGGAGAGACGCAGAGGGCAGAGAGAAGACCAGAAAGAGAAGGTTGTAACCCGGCACCTATTAATAAGACCGGCGGGTCAAACGTCCTCTCTGCTCGTCACCGCGGCCGGTGAACGCTTGCTCCAAGCAAGACCGTCCATCTAATCAGCCGGGACCAGTTCGATCTCTTCCACTTTCTGGGTTGTTGTCGGGTGATGCTGCCTGCCCAAGAGATATCCCAGAATACCCCAGGTCATCCAACTGGATCCGAAGCCTCCCCCTCCGAAGAAGCTCGATGACGGGGCTGCAGGCGCCGGCGTTGCCCCCACGGGCGCGGCCGGGCCTCCCGTTGTCTGGGGGGTCTTCACAGAGTCAATGGGGGACCGGGTGGACGGGTTAACCCCCAGATCCTTGATTGTTCCAGTCTTTCCGGGGGCTTCGGTGGGCCTTACCGATGAAGCCGGCGGAGGCGAGGTTCTGGATTTGAAGATGCTGCTGCCGGACCGGCCTGAGCCTCTCGGGCCCGCCAGTGCGAAGGTCCCCGCGGTCATTACCAAACACAAAGCTATGGCTACGGCCTTTTTTATCATCCCATCATCTCCCTAACGAGCTTCAGGTATCTGTCTATGTTCGTCTCCGGGTTTCGCGTTTCGTTCCCCGTCGGCATCAACATAATCATGGTGCGATCGAAGGGCAATCATTTCTTGCGTCGGGTCACGCGATTCCCTTCTTCCGAGCCTTTCCTTCAGCAATAATAATGGATATAGTGGCGCGCAGCGACAACAATCCGCGTTGCGTTGTTGCAGCTCCATGGAACCTGTTTGGGTGCAAGCCGGCATGAATCACTCTGACGCTCGTCTCGGGGACAATGACCGGACAAGAGTCCGGAAGCGCCTCGTATTGACTGGTATTCTCCAGGGTATCGGCTGTAGGCCGACGGTTTTCCGGCTTGCGAGCAGACTTGGCCTCGCCGGATGGGTCGTAAATACCACCAGCGGAGTTCGCATAGAGATCGAGGGCACACAGCGACAATGCGAGCGCTTCAACTCGGAACTGCCGGGGGCCATCCCTTTTCCCGGCTGCATTGACCACGCGGTTGAATCGGATGTTCCTCCCTTGGGAGAACAGACGTTCAGGATCGAGGCCAGCCTTGAGGGCCATCGCACCGTCACTCCCATACCTCCGGATGTGGCTGTTTGCCCGGCGTGTGTCGAGGAGTTGCTTGACCCCAAAAATCATCGCCATCTTTATCCCTTTACAACATGCACGCTTTGTGGCCCCAGGTTCACTGTAGTCCGGTCTTTCCCGTACGACAGGCAGCGCACCAGCATGGGCGATTTCACCATGTGCCGGCGGTGCCGAGAGGAATACGGAAACCCCTTTGATCGGCGTTTTCATTCCCAGACCAATTCCTGCCCCGAGTGCGGGCCGAGGCTGTGGCTGACGGACTCGGCCGGCAACAATCTTCCCGGCGATCCTATACCGGAGGCTGTTCGGTTGATCAACAAGGGCAAGGTTGTTGCTGTGAAGGGAATCGGGGGGTTCCATCTTTCCTGCGACGCGATGAAGAACGCCGCGGTTACGCTGCTGAGGAAACGAAAAGGCAGGGCCGAGAAACCCTTTGCCGTGATGATGCCGGACCTGGAGACGGTCAGGCGATTCTGCAAGGTTGGTCACAAGGAAGAACAACTGCTAGTCTCAGCAGTATGTCCCATCGTGTTGCTCGATACCGAAGGTGAACGATGCGCTGACGCGGTCGCGCCACTCATGGGTACCCTCGGCGTTATGCTCCCCTACACGCCCCTGCACCACCTGCTTTTCAGGCATCCCGTGATTCCCGGAACGGAAAGGCCCACGGCGCTTGTCATGACGTCGGGCAACAGATCCGAAGAACCCATCGCCGGCGCAAATTCCGAGGCCCTTGAACGTCTCAGCGACCTGGCGGATGCTTTTCTGCTGCACGACAGGGAGATAGTCCTCAGAGCGGACGATTCCATCTTCCGAGTAATCGCCGGCCGTCAGACGCTCTTCCGAAGATCACGGGGACTTGTGCCCGGGGAGTTCCGGCTGGGGGCGAGTTCAACCGGCGCTCACAGCCTTTGTGTTGGTCACGGCAGCTCTGACGTCCGCACACCGGTAATCCTTGCAGCCGGCGGGGACCTCAAGAACGCGACGGCCATCGTCAAAGGCGATCAGTTGATTCCCGGTCCCCACGTGGGAGACCTCGCCTCTCCTGTGGCCCAGGAATACTTCAAGCAATCCGCGAAGGTCCTTGCCGACTATCTGGAGGCCGTCCCGGAACTGGTTGCCGTGGACCCACACCCTGAGTACTTCAGCAGCTCGCTGGCCGCCGAAATGGGCGCTGCCGTCGTGGAGATCCAGCATCACCACGCGCACGCGGTGAGCCTGCTCTTCGAGCACGGTTTGACCGGCCCAGCGATCTTTGCAGTGTTCGACGGAACCGGTTACGGGACAGATAGTACCATTTGGGGCGGCGAGTTCCTTATCGCGGATGGCGAAACCTTTAGCAGGGCCGGCCATCTGAGTCTGTTCGCCTTGCCCGGCGGTGAGGCCGCGATCAGAGAGCCTGTCCGAATACTGGCTTCGATACTGGCCGGCCGCGAAGGCTTCCCGGAAAAGTTTCTGCCCCTTATCGGCGAATATGCCGACCGGGCGAAATACTGGCTGGAGGCCGCAAGCAAAGGCCTCAACTCGCCGCTCACATCCTCGGCGGGCAGGCTGTTCGACGCGGTTGCAGCCGCTGTGGGCTTCAGGCGGAGCGTTACGTTCGAGGGGCAGGCCGCGATGTGGATGGAAGGTCTTGCCGACAAATCCGAGACGGGGTTCTATCCGATAGAATTTTCCTGCTCGGAACCTTTGGTGCTGGACGTCACGGCTCTGGTCAGATATGTGGCTGCCGACATGCTCCGAGGAACGGATCCAGGAGTTGTGGCGGCACGCTTCCACAACAGCGTGGCTCATCTGGTCTGCGAATCCGTAAAGCGGTTGGCCGAAAGATCAGGACTCGGGACAGTTGGGCTTACCGGTGGCTGCTTTCAGAATAGGCTTCTCACCGAGCGATGTGTGGAACGACTGGAAGAGGCGGGGTTGAGAGTCCTTATCCACGAGGCTATTCCGCCCAACGACGGAGGCATCGCGGTGGGGCAGGCAGTGGCGGCAAGAGCGCGCAGATTCGGGTGCGCTCAAAGGCGTGCCGAGGCCGGCACGGATGCCGGCTGACGTCTTATACTCGAAAACTGACGGAGCCCTTTTCGGGTGACTCTTCGCATAATACTTCACTTTCAAGGAGAAAAAACTGTCATTGCGAGCGAAGCGAAGCAATCTACTACTGCACACACCGAGATTGCTTCGTCGTTTCACTCCCCGCAATGACAGACGACCCATGAGGCCCCGGGAAACCGAGTCGTTACCTTTTCTCTGTTCGTTGTGCCTGAACATCATAGCGGTTTGTGTTAGAATCTTCTTTTGATTACGAAATGGGAAGGCGAAAATGTGCCTGGCAATTCCAATGAAACTCATTGAAATGACCGGTGAAGGTACCGGAAGAGTGGACGCCGGCGGCGTCAAGACCGACGTGGTGCTTACCATGGTACCCCAAGCTCAACTGGGTGACTTTCTCATTATCCACGCCGGCTTCGGTATAGAGGTCCTCGACACCCAGGAGGCTCAGATAAGACTGGATCTGTTTAGAGAGCTGGCCGAAGCGACCAGAAGCCTGGAGGACGCGTGAACCCGGAGTACGAACCCCTGACTGCGCGTGCGTTGGCCGGGGAGATCAAGGACCTCTGTGCAAGTGTGACTCAAACGGTCAGGTTCATGGAGGTTTGTGGCACTCACACCATGGCGATTCACTCGGCAGGCCTGAAAAGCTTCTTTCCGGAGAACCTGAAACTCGTTTCCGGCCCCGGTTGCCCGGTCTGCGTGACTGAGAAGCGCTTCATTGACCATGCCATACTCTTGGCACGGCATTACGACGCGTGCCTCATAACCTTCGGCGATCTTGTGAGAGTACCGGGAACCTTTGGGTCGCTGGCGACACTTCGCGCCGAGGGAGGCCGGGTACGGGTGGTGTACTCACCGATACAGGCAGTGGAAATAGCGCTTGAGGAAGCGCCTCGGCCGGCGGTTCTCCTCGGGGTAGGGTTCGAGACTACGGTCCCCACGGTGGCGGCCACTCTCATGAGCGCTCTGAGGAAGAATGTAGACAATCTTTTCGTGCTGTCAGCGTTCAAGACCATCCATCCGCCTCTGAGGATTCTCGCTGCGAAAGAGGACCTCCACGGCTTTCTCTTGCCTGGTCATGTTTCCGCGATCATTGGGTCGGATTGCTACTCATACCTCCCGGCTGACTTCGGCAAACCCGGAGTGGTGGCCGGCTTTGAGCCATTGGACATCCTGCTGGCCATTCGAGACCTGATCAGACTCACGGTGGAAGGTTTTCCGCAAATAGTAAACGATTACACGCGAGTGGTCAGGGCCAACGGCAATCCCGCCGCTCGTGGAGTCACCGAGGAAGTCTTAGAACCCTCGGACGCGTCATGGCGAGGCCTTGGGGTCATCCCCGGGAGTGGATTAACTCTGAAAGGGCCTTATTACAGGTTCGACGCCGCGGCTCACTTGCCGGTTGAAGTCCCCCAAGCGGAAGATGATCCCCGTTGCAAATGTGCTGCGATACTCACCGGAAGCCTCACCCCGGACAAGTGTGGCCTTTTCGGGCGGGGATGCACCCCCGAGGATCCCGTAGGGCCCTGCATGGTCTCTTCCGAGGGAACTTGCGCAGCCTACTACAAGTATGGAGCGGCCTGAACATGGCTCGACACTCCGACTCTAGAATACTACTCGCCCACGGTGGAGGCGGCCGCGCTATGGGACGCCTTATCCGGGACATGATTCTGCCCCGTCTGGACCGAGGAAGATTGGGACTGTTGCCGGATTCGGTGGTCCTGTCAGATATCCGGGGTCCTATCGCGTACACTACCGACTCCTTTGTGGTGTCCCCCATATTTTTTCCAGGCGGGAACATCGGGTCTCTGGCGGTGCATGGCACATGCAACGATCTGGCCTGTTCCGGTGCACGGCCCATGTTCCTGTCACTGGCGATGATTCTGGAAGAGGGCTTTCCATTGGAAAAGCTTGAGACAATTCTCCAAAGCGTGGCCGACGCTGCGGATGCGGCCGGCGTAGAAGTCGTGACGGGCGATACCAAGGTGGTCCCAAAGGGAAGCGCTGACGGCGTGTTCATAAACACATCCGGAATAGGCCGACTAGAGGCTCGGGAGATCCCTTCGGCGGCCCGCATCGCTGAGGGTGACGAGATACTCGTCAGCGGGCCTGTGGGTAACCACGGAATGTCCGTGATGTTGAGCCGCGCGGACTTTTCTTTTGATTTCGATCTGGAGTCGGATTCCGCATCGGTGTGGCCCGCGGTGGAACGACTGCTGGAACTGGGACCCGGTCTCAAGTTTGTAAGGGACCCCACCCGCGGAGGCCTGGCGGCCACCCTCAACGAGATCGCCGCGATGACGGGCAAAGAAGTCCTGATCGAAGAGACCGCCGTACCACTGGACAAGGCTGTGATAGCTGCTTCAGAGATGCTCGGTATTGATCCGCTCCAGGCTGCCAACGAAGGGAAGATCGTGGCCGTCGTGGAGAAAGGCCTGGGCGAACGCGGCCTGGAACTCCTCCGAGACTGCCCCATCGCTCACGGAGCTGCCCTAATTGGAAAAATCACACCGGGAACAAGACCGAGGGTGATAATGAACACAAGGATCGGAGGGGCACGCGTAGTGGCCGAACCCTCCGGAGAACTGCTGCCCCGTATCTGCTGACGCAGAGGCATGAAGCGCCGGATGAAGTGAGCGAGGAGAATGCAGGGGAAGCCCATCCCATATGAACTTCGATGACCTGACGGTCAAAACGGACAATAAGGATGGCCCTGACGTAGGGGCGACCGGCGGTCGCCTTCACGCGAAAAGAGTCTTTTACATAGAAACCACCGTGACCCGTCAACCCGATGAGATTGCTTCGCTCCGCTCGCAACGACAGGTCAGTCAAGTGTCTGCGAGGTTCACGGACAGCTGATCGCTCAGATCAAGCTGCAGAAAAGTTGTCCCCCGGAATCATTTTTATAGAAATGATTTCGGTGGAAATCGTGACAGTTTTCATCGTTTGTTGTGACCGTCAGATCACGGGAGTTTTTGTACAAGGTCTTTCCCCGGAATTCTTTCAAGGGGGTTAGAAATGGCAGAGCAGCCGTTTGAGAAAGCAGGCCCTGATGGGGGGCCGTGCACTTATTCCATTTCCAAGTCTCTGACCCAGAATCATACCGGCAACGAGAGCAACCCTTACGTCAATGCGCTGGCCCAGTTTGAGAAAGCCGTCTCGCATTTGGACCTTAAACGGGGTGTGCTCGAGACGTTGCGCTTTCCCAAGAGGGAACTCTCGGTTGCCTTTCCGGTTCTCATGGACAACGGGGATATCAGGATATTCAGGGGCTACCGTGTTCATCATTCGACGGTACGCGGACCAACCAAGGGCGGGATAAGATATTCGCCGGACGTGACCCTCGACGAGATCCGAGCCCTGGCGATGTGGATGACGTGGAAATGCGCTCTCATGAACCTGCCTTTCGGCGGCGCCAAAGGCGGTGTGGTAGTTGATCCGAAGATTCTTTCCGCCCGCGAACTGGAGCGCCTCACCCGGCGCTACGCCACTGAGATAAGTGTTCTCATGGGGCCGGAAAGCGACATTCCAGCGCCCGATATGGGAACAAACCCCCAGATTATGGCGTGGATCATGGACACTTACTCTATGCACCGCGGGTTCTCGGTCCCCGCGGTTGTGACGGGCAAGCCCGTCGAGATCGGGGGGTCTCTGGGCAGGACCGAGGCAACCGGCCGCGGGGTGGCGGTCACCGTGGCACAAGCGCTGCGCCTCAAGGGCATCAGGCCGGAAGGTGCCACGGCTGCTGTTCAGGGATTCGGCAACGTGGGATCAGTCGCTGCCAGGCTTGTCCAAGAGATGGGTATGAAAGTGGTGGCAGTCACATGCTCCAAAGGCGGCGTGCATCGCAGTCGGGGACTGGATCCCTTCGATCTTTCCGCGCACCTGGATGCCGGGGGCTGCGTCACGGATTTCCCGGACACCGATCAAATCAGCAACGAAGAGCTTCTAACGCTGGGATGCGACGTGCTGATAGCCGCTGCGGTCGAGAACCAGATAACCTCCCACAACGCGGACGGGATCAAAGCCGCGATAATAGCCGAAGGAGCCAATGGGCCAACTACTCCCGAAGCGGACGAGATCCTCAAAGATCGCGGAGTCTTCGTCATTCCGGACATTCTGTGCAATGCAGGAGGTGTTACGGTGAGCTATCTGGAATGGGTGCAGGACTTGCAATCGTTCTTCTGGCCGGTGGACGAAATAAACCGCAAACTGGAAAACCTTATCCTAAGGGCTTTTGAAAGCGTCATGGAATGCGCCGGGCGCTACAACGTTTCCTACAGGGAGGCGGCGCAGATACTGGCAATCCAGCGGATCGCGGATGCCATCATGATCCGGGGCATCTACCCTTAGTACGATTTCCGAACACGAAATCGTATAAGTGAAGTCCCCGTCTCCCCGCGGGAGAGGAAGCCGGTTATGCCATTTCACTTTCAAGCAAGTTATCTGGAAGGCAGGCGAGGTGCCTCCGAAGCGAAGTCAGGTCCTCCGTTCGAAGCGGCACAGGTACCCCGCCTGCCCCACATACTCGATCGCGAAATGGCATTAGGTGTATTAGTCTGATCGTGACTTGGTGAGAATCTCCGTTTTCGAGAATTCTCCGGGAGGCCAGTATGTCTACGGCCCGCGATGTAATGACCGCGACGTTCCATACCCTCGACCCAGAAGTCTCCATCGCTCAAGCAGTGAAGCACTTCCAGGCGGCGAGTGAAAAAGAGAACCGACGGATCTTCGGCATGATGGTCACCGACGACATGGGACGCCTCGTCGGCATCATATCCATGTATGACATATTGCTTTTTGTCCGGCCTAAACATATTCACGTCTGGGGGAAGATGGAGGACATAGACATATCCGGGCTCATGGACGCGGTTTGCGAAAGCGCCAAATCGGTTCGGGTCGGGGATATTATGTCCACGGACGTGATAACGATCACCCCGGATACTCACCTGATGGTAATTCTGGACATCATGATCAAGAAGCACATACGCCGAATTCCGGTTCTCGAGGGTCACAAGATTGAAGGGATAGTCTACATTTCGGATCTATTCAACCACATCGTTCGGAAGCTGTCGCCATAGGGGTGTGCATCAGAGCACGAATTATCCATTATATTTCCAATGGTTGCCGGGATTCCGGCGTGTCGCCCTGGTAGGTCGTATCGCGTGGTTCCACGAACGAGCAGACGCGATCGAACCGACGGCAGGACGTTGAGGTGCATCCGTGTCCATCGTGACGAAGCAGTCCACCCTGGGAGGTTTGTCCGTTCGCCAGGCTATGCGAATGGAAGTCGTTCAAATCCTTTCGACCGCTTCCATACAGAAAGCTATAGGGCTTCTGGTAAAGTACAAAATCAATGCACTCCTGGTTACGGAAGCGGATGAAGCGCCTGTCGGCGTGGTGTCCAAGAGTGACATCATCGCAGCGTACGTCGCATCCATGCGCGTCGAATTCTCCGTGGAAAATATTATGATGTCTCCGCCTCTGTTTTGCGACCCGCGCGATCTCCTGGAATCCGCGCTGGAAACGATGAGGGCGGCAGGGGTTTACCGCTTGTACGCTTTGGAAGGCGACCCGGCACGAGTTGTAGGGGTCTTAGCGTATCCGGACATTGTTGCCCTTCTCTACACGTATTGCCACGATTGCGAGAACAGTCTGACGCACAAAAGGCAAGGGCTAGCCCAGGATGACCAGGTGCAGCGATTTCGAGTCAAGGAAGCTATGACTCCCTCTGTCACTTCTTTCTCGGAAGATGCCACACTCCTCGAGGTCATGGACGGTTTGTCGGCTTATCGCTTCGGAGCCGTCTTGATCACGAACAGGAATAATGTTCCACGTGGTGTGGTTTCCAAGACGGATCTCATTCTGGCGTACGGCCGCGGCGTGCCGCCCAGGGGACCGGTCCGAGCGATCTTGTCTTCACCCCTGGTCGTGTCCTGCCATGAGGAGGAGTTCGTGGAGGACGCCATCCGGAAGATGATTTTCTCTGGAGTTCATAGGCTCTTTGTTTACAGTGAACACAAGGACCATATCGTCGGAGTCTTCTCTCTCTCCAACGCAGCTCGGCTTCGGTCCGGATCATGTCACGCTTGCATAACCAGTCGAATACGAGTGAACGGCGACGCGTGAAGAGTGGTGGCGATTGCTCAACAAAGGGTTCGATGTTGCCATGCTAACGAACTATGAAAACGACGAGTCCTCCTTCCTTTCTCGACAGATGCGGCTCACTTCGTTCACTATATCCTACCTGGACTGCAGACGAGCGGCGACCAGCGGAAGCCGCTAATATGTTGGGAGTCTTTGGAAAGAGGGTCCGGGGGAAAACTTTTCTGCAGAAAAGTTGTCCCCCGGAAGCATTTTCATGGAAATCGGTCGGAATTCGGAGCCTAGCCGTTGTTGGCCGGCGGAAAGACCTTCTTGAGAAGATTCATAACGAGGATCAGCAGCGCAATGGTGATGAAGGTTCCACCAACGCCGACCACGGTCATTGTAATGCCGAAAGACAGTTTATCCATTGATCACTCCACAAAAATCCCCGGCCTCTTGGTTTATGGGCCGCGATCTTCCCTTCAGAATTCAACTATTGTCCCGAAGCAGGCTCATAGGATTCGATGAGCTTGTCCAGGATCTTCCTTCCTGCCCACACTGCCAAAGGTAGAGCCGCGACCATGACCACGGCCCACCAGGGAATTCCGGGAATCCTGGGTATTTTCATCTTCTTGCTCCGTTTTCAGGCCTTGCCTGAGTCTGAAAATCATTATACCGGCGACGGGTCCCGGACGCAACCAATATGAGACGCGAGTTGGTAAGCCTTCACTTACGGGTGGGAAAATCCCCCCTATCCCCCCTTTGGCAAAGGGGGGAACCAGCTTATACCCCCCTTTCGTAAAGAGGGGCAGGGGGGATTTCAGAATTCCCCGGTTAGTAGGTGAATGCTTACGCGAGTCCCTCAAACATTCTTGACCGAGCATGTAAGAAAGAGTAACCTGCTTTCCCGTCCATGCCTATTGCTAAATAACCACTCCCCGGAGGCATACATGTCTGAATTCAAGGTGAATAGGACTTTTGCTCAGATCAACGACAAGATAAAACGAGGCGAGGCTGTGGTTGTCACCGCGGAAGAGATGATCGGGATCAGACGAGAACTCGGAGCGGTGGAGGCGGCCCGGAAGGTGGACGTGGTCACCACCGGGACGTTTGGGATCATGTGTTCCTCCGGCGCTTTCCTGAACTTTGGGCATTCCAGGCCGAGGATCAAAGCGAGCAGGGTTTTTCTCAACGGCGTGGAGGCTTACGCGGGCGTCGCCGCTGTTGACTGTTACATCGGCGCGACCCAGGCCAGCGAAGGCGATCCGCTCAACAAGGTCTTCCCCGGCCGCTTTAGATACGGAGGGGGCCACGTGATCGAAGATCTAGTGGCCGGTCGAGAGGTTCACTTCATGGCCGAAGCATACGGCACTGATTGCTATCCGAAACGAAAGCACGAAGCGACCATGACGCTCAAGGACTTTCCGGACGCGGTGCTGCTCAACCCACGGAACGCATACCAGAACTACAACTGCGCCATCAACCTATCCAAGAAAACCATTTATACTTACATGGGCATACTCAGACCCGACTGCATGAACGCGAATTATTCCACGTCCGGCCAACTTAGCCCGCTGCTTAACGACCCTCTTTATAGGACTATCGGGATAGGGACTCGAATCTTCCTTGGAGGCGGTGTCGGCTACGTGATCGGCGCCGGCACCCAGCACAATCCACGAGTGAAGAGATCGGACAACGGTGTCGTCATGGGCGGTGCCGGCACCATCTCCGTACGGGGAGACCTCAAGGGCATGTCTTCCAAATACTTGCGTGGGGCGTCTCTCACCGGTTACGGGTGCTCCTTGTGTGTCGGGATAGGGATTCCTATTCCCATTCTCAATGAAGAAATGGCAATGTTCACTTCGGTGTCGGACGACGAGATATCGGTGCCGGTGGTGGATTACGGATCTGCTTATCCCGAGAGCGGAGGCCAGGCCATAACGTACGTTACCTATGCTCAGCTAAAATCGGGCGAGATCGAGCTTGACGGCAAGAAGGTGGGCACATCGCCGCTTTCCAGCTATTCTGCCGGCCTGGAGATCGCCGAGACCCTCAAGGGTTGGATCGCCTCGGGAAACTTCCTCCTGGGTGAACCGCAGGAGACTCTGCCGTCCGTTCCTTTTGACGGCTTCAAGAACCTTGGATGAGATCACCGCTTATTTTTGAGCCGAGAAAATACCGAGATTCAGGAGTGGACGACCACTTCTCGACTTTCCGGGTGGTGGTGGAGCAATCGGACCTGTACGTGAAGGCTCTGGCGCCCCTCGAGAAGGAGACCGAGCGGCTACTGCGGGACTGCAGGGCCCAGATCGAGAACGCCATAGCAAACAGGCCGGAATTCTTGACGAGTCTCGATCCAATAGAAGAGGATCCTGCGGACGCCCCGGTGGCTGCGGGCATGATTCTAGCCGGGAAGAAAGCCGGGACGGGCCCCATGGCAGCTGTGGCCGGTGCGGTGGCCGAATTTGTGGGCAGAGCGCTCCTCGAGTTCTCTGCGGAGGTTATAATCGAGAATGGCGGTGACATATTTGTCATGGTGTCACGGCCCATAGTGGTAGGTTTGTGTGCAGGAGACTCCGCGCTTTCCGGCCGCGTAGGGATCAAGGTGGGGCCAACTCCCATTCCGGTAGGGATCTGCACGTCATCAGGGACCGTGGGGCCTTCCAGGTCTTTCGGAAGAGCAGACGCGGCGATGGTGGTTTCCAGGGACGTGGCGCTGGCCGACGCCGTGGCAACCGCATTGGGAAACCGCGTGGAGAGGCCGTCGGATCTCAAAGCCGCCGTGGAATGGGCTCACGCGGTGCCCGGCGTAGACGGGGCTCTGGCTCTGCTGGGAGAACGTTTGGCCGTCCTGGGACAGATCGAGTTGGTTCCCACAGACGAAGACGGGCCTGAAGGGTGATCCCTCGGGCGAAAATAAGACCGGTCGCAATTTCGATAGAGAGGGTTCAAAATGGCTTCCAGAAACGTCCTGCTGATTTTCAAGTCCAACATCATGTACAAACCCGTTATTTACAGGCTCGCAACTGATTTCGCGCTCATTTTCAACATACTCGAGGCAAAGATCCTGCCGCGGCGTGAAGGTCGCATCCTGCTGGAACTGCGTGGTGACGAGGAGCTTATCGAAAAAGGGATCAAGTTTCTCGAGGATCACGAAGTAGTGGTGGAGCATCTGGCGGACAAGGTGTGGCGGGAAGAGGAACGTTGCGTGCATTGCGGCGCTTGCACGGGACTTTGCCCCACTGGAGCGCTGAGCATTGTTCCGCCTGAACTGAAGGTGGTTTTTGACGTCAACAAATGCGTGGCGTGCGGAATGTGCGGTCTGGTATGTCCTTTCGGAGCCATGAAAGACGTGACGCTCTTCGATCCCTTCGCCGAAGGCAGAACCGCGGAGTGAGAGGTTCAGGCCCTGTCCTCGGGATTTATCTTGAAATGACCACGCTTGATGGTGTATTTTAGATCGCTCTTTTATAGCCTTTCCCTTGTTTGATTCCGTCAGGAGGTGTCGCACTATGGCAGGTCGAATCCATAATTTCAATCCCGGTCCCGCTGCTTTGCCGCTACAGGTTTTGGAGCAGGTCAAGGAGGAATTCCTCGATTTTCGAGGCTCCGGCATGTCCATAACCGAGGTAAGCCACAGGTCCGCAGTGTTCGATGATGTCCTCAACGACGCGGTGGCTCGTCTGAAGCGGCTTTTGAAGCTGCCGGACAATTACAAGGTGCTTTTTCTGCAGGGCGGAGCAAGCACTCAGTTTTTCATGGTGCCGATGAATTTGATTCCTGACGGAACGTCCGCTGATTACATCAACACAGGAACCTGGGCCACAAAGGCCATCCAGGAGATAGAACTCCTCAAGAAGCCGCACAAGGTGATAGCTTCGAGCCAGGATCGGGATTTCCGATACATTCCCAAGGAATTCACCGTTTCGCCGGGCGCGGCTTATCTCCATGTCACTTCGAACAATACCATCAAAGGGACGCAGTGGCAGACCTTCCCCAACGCAGGCGACGTGCCGCTGGTTTCTGACATGTCTTCCGATATCCTATCCCGGCCGTTCGATCCCGCTCCCTTCGGGCTGATCTACGCCGGAGCCCAGAAGAACCTGGGCCCCGCGGGTGTCACCCTCGTCATCATCAGGGACGATATGCTGGCGAGAGTGCCCAAGACCATCCCCACTATGGCCAGATACACCACCCACGCGGACAAGAATTCGCTCTACAACACTCCGCCCTGTTTTGCCATATACGTGGTTCAGCTCGTCCTGAAGTGGCTTGAAGAAATTCAGGGCGGTCTTGAGGCCATGGAACGAGTCAATCGTGAAAAGGCCGGTATGGTGTACGGGGTCGTTGACGGCGGAGATTTCTACAAAGGGACAGCCGATCACGACAGCCGCTCCATGATGAACCTGACGTTCAGGCTCCCCGACGAGACGCTGGAAAAGAAATTCGTGGCCGAAGCTCTGCAAAACGGCATGGGAGGCCTCAAAGGGCATCGTTCGGTGGGAGGTTGCCGCGCGTCCATCTACAATGCCGTGAGCCTGGATTCGGTCCGTACTCTGGTGGAATTCATGCGGGACTTCGCCCGAAGAAACGGATGACCGCATTCACAAGCAAGTGACGACCCCGCGCCCCTTCCATCGCCCTGGGGGCGAGGGGGCTCTGCCACTGCCCTTCCCCCGGAAGAGCGACCGTATATAGGCCTGTTAACCACCGCGGCGGGACCGAAAGTCCGTAAGGTAGGGGAGCCGACTGCATGAAATACAAGATTCTCGTGTCAGACAACCTGCATCAGGACGGCGTTGATCTCCTTACTTCCTGCCCGTCTTTTGAAGTAGTGGTGAAGACCGGGCTGGCACCTGATTCTCTCAGGGAGATCATTGGCGAATATCACGGGCTTGTTATCCGAAGCGCTACAAAAGTCACGTCGGACATTCTGGCAGCCGCGGCCAACCTGAAGGTGGTAGGACGCGCGGGAACCGGTCTTGATAACGTGGATATCCGGGAGGCAACCCGCCGGGGCATAGTGGTGATGAACACCCCGGGGGGAAATGCCCAGGCCACCGCGGAACATACGATCGCCCTTATAGCGGCTGCCCACAGGCACATACCCCAGGCGACAGCTTCCATGAAGGAAGGAAAGTGGGAGAAGAAGAAGTTCCAGGGTCGGGAGATCGCAGGCCGCACCCTCGGCGTCCTGGGACTGGGCAAGGTAGGCAGCATTGTCTGCAAGATGGCCCGCCGCGGCCTGAAAATGAACGTTATGGGGTACGATCCTGTTTCGACGCCGGAAGCAGCTTCGCAGCTGGGCGTGAGGCTCAGCTCCCTGGAAGAGATTTTCTCACGGTCCGACGTGATAACCGTTCACACGCCGCTGAATCAGGAAACCAGAGGCATAGTGGACGCGCGTGCCTTCAACCTCATGAAGGACGGGGTGATCATAGTCAACTGCGCCCGCGGCGGTATTGTTGACGAAGACGCGTTGCTGGAAGCCCTGAACTCAGGCAAGGTCGCAGCCGCAGCCCTCGATGTATATTCGGTCAGCCCGCCGGGCGACCATCCCCTGGTAATGCATCCCAGGGTCGTGGCAACACCTCACCTGGGCGCCTCCACGAGCGAGGCCCAGCTCAACGTCGCTCTGGCCATATCCCAGCAAATCGTGGATTATCTCGAAAACGGCGTGATCAGGAATGCCGTCAACGCACCGGGCATTGATCCAGGCCAGGGCCCCAGGCTGCAGCCTTACATGGATCTGGCCAGGCGGCTTGGTCAGTTCCTTGGACAATTTGCCACCACGGGTGTGGCGCAACTGGAAATCGAGTACCGCGGTGAAATCTGCGAGCTTGACATCAGACCGGTAACCAATGCGGCGCTGGTGGGATTCCTTTCCAGGTTCGAAGAGATGGAGGTCAATTTCGTAAATGCTTCCTTCGTAGCACAAGAGAGAGGCCTAAAAGTCCTCGAGACCACCCTGAAGGAAAGCGCGGACCACGGCTCTTCGGTAGTGATACGGGCGAGTTCCTCGGAAGGCGAGCGGCTGAGCGTTGAAGGAGCCCTCATCCGGAGAATAGGCTACGAGCCGAGAATCATAGGGATTGATCAGTTTGTTACCGAGGCTGTTCCTGCAGGTCCCATGCTGATAGTCACCAACAGGGACGTCCCCGGTATGATAGCCGGAATGTCAGGCGTACTGGCAAAGAGCGGCATAAATATAGCTCAAATGAATCTATCGCGCGATTGTCCGGGAGGACGCGCCGTCTCCATCATCAACCTGGACACGCCGGCGGGCGACGCCACTCTGGAGACTATACGAAGCATAGACGGTATCTTGAGCGTGAAGCAGGTGGTTCTGGAAAACTGACGGCCGGGTCCGCATAAACCACCCAGTATCTTGGATTCCAACGCGAGGCTGTGCCAAGGCCACAGCCAAAGCGTGACGAGAAAGGCATGAAGCTTTGAGCACTCTTGTAATCCTGGGAGCCCAATGGGGCGATGAAGGTAAAGGAAAAGTCGTAGATCTGCTGACAAGTCGGGCGGACGTGGTCGTCCGATTTCAGGGAGGCAACAACGCCGGCCACACCTTGAAGGTGGGCGGTGAGCAGATTATAGTTCATCTCATACCGTCAGGCATACTTTACCCTGAGACCCTCAACGTCATAGGAAACGGTCTTGTGGTGGACCCCGCGGTTCTGCTCGAGGAAAAAAAGAAACTCCGAGAGCGGGGCTTTTTCCAGCACGACAAGCAGCTCGCGGTATCGGAACGTGCGCACGTGATAATGCCCTATCACAGAATCATTGACCTGGGCCGAGAGGAGTTTCTTGGAACGGCCAAGATAGGGACCACGGGGAGAGGTATAGGCCCGGCCTATGAAGATAAGGCTTCAAGGATGGGCATCAGGATGGGTGATCTTGTGCGGCCGGAGACTTTGCGCCGCCGGATCAGGGCTGCCCTGGACGAAAAGAATTTTCTCATCGAGCACCGTTTCCACAAGACGCCTCTCGACCCCGACGAGGTGCTGGCGGAATATGTGGAATACGGCGCCGCCCTGGCACCCCACATTACTGACACCGCCCAGATCCTTCAAAACAGGATAGCGGCCGGCAGTCGCGTTCTCTTCGAGGGAGCTCAGGGCACTCTGTTGGACATAGACCACGGCACCTATCCCTTCGTGACCTCGTCCAACGTCGTGGCGGGCAACGCCTGTAGCGGAGCCGGTATCAGTCCCAACCGCCTTGAGAAGATCTGGGGCGTGATGAAGGCCTACACAACGAGGGTGGGGCAGGGCGGATTCCCAACCGAACTCACCGACGAGCTGGGCGATGAGCTCCGGCGCCGAGGAGCAGAGTACGGCGCCACAACGGGGCGGCCGAGGCGTTGCGGTTGGTTGGATCTGGTTGTGGTAAATCACAGCATCCGGCTCAACGGCCTCACAGGAATAGCCATCACCAAAATGGACGTGCTCACCGGAATAACCCCTCTCCTAATCTGCACAAGTTACGAGCTGGACGGCAAGATTATAGACAAAGTTCCCGCGGACATAGACGACCTCTCCAGGGTGGTCCCCAAATACAGGCAGGTGAAGGGTTGGGAAGAGCCCCTTCACGAGTGCCGCTCTTACGACGACCTGCCGAAGAACGCGCGGGACTTCGTGGAGACCGTCGAAAACCTGTCCGGGGTTCCTGTGCAGCTAATCTCCGTGGGACCGGCCCGAGAACAGAGCATAGTGCGCAAGCCGCCGTTCTGATTACGTGCCGGCAGTGGCGTTAACGTTTCTGGGGATAGCCCATGTAGTTCAAACCATGCATTTTTCGTCAAAGGGGGTCAATGATGAAAACGGGAAAAGAATGGAGCGTGGCGGCGCTATTCGTTTTGGTTGCAACTGTGATCTGTGTGATAGCACCTACGAATGTCTTCGCGGAAAAACCGATAAAGATCGGACTCATCGACTCCTATACCGGCGGAGCTGCGGCTTTCACCAAACCGGCTCTGACCGGATGGAAAATGGTGATCGAAGAGTTTAACGCGAAAGGTGGCCTCAAGGGACGAAAGATTGAAATCATAACACGCGACGACAAGTTCAAGCCTGACGAAGCCCTCACCCATGCAAGAGAGCTGTTGCTCAAAGAGAACGTGGACTTTCTCGCAGGGACGACCAATAGCGGTGCGTGCCTAGCGGTTTCGGAATTTGCGAAGCAAAAGAAAAAACTGCTCATGGTTCATATTGCCAGGAGTGAAAAGATTACTGAGGCCAAAGGGCACCAGTACATATTTCGCGGCGCGCCCGCCGCAGACATCGAAGGAAAGGCCGGGGGAGCTTTCGCTGCCACCCAGCCTTTCAAGAAATGGTACATCCTGGGCGAAGACTACGAATACGGACACTCCATAGCGAATAACTTCTGGAAAGGTCTGGTCAGCAACAAGCCTGACGTGGAAAAAGTGGGCGAGGCCTGGCCCAAGCTGCAAGAAACGGATTATACGCCGTATCTGACTGCTATGATGGCTAAGAAGCCTGATGCGGTGTACATCGCTTTCGGCGCGTCCGGAATGATCACGATCATGAAGCAGGCCAAGCTCTTCGGACTTACGGAAAAGGTGCCGGTATTCGCATTCTCATTGGCTGATTCCGTTTTCCCGAAAGCCCTGAAAGAGAGTATGCCGGTCGATGTTTACGGCGGCTCCAATTATCTATGGTACTATCCGGACACCCCGGAAAACAAAGCCTTTGTGAAAAGCTATCTGCAATTCACGGAAAAGATGGGAGAGCCCGATCCGTATCCGTCGGGAATCGGAGCCTTCGCAGGTTACTGCTGCGCCAAATTTCTCGTGGAAGCCCTTGTGAAAGCAGACAGCATTGAAACGGATAAGGTAGTCAAGGCCCTTGAGGGCCTGGCCATTGATACTCCCATCGGGAAGATCACTATGCGCGCCTGCGATCATCAGGCTGCGACTCCTGCCTTCTGGGGCAAGATAGTGCGAGTTGAGGGCGCCCCTTTTCCCGTGGCAAAAGACGTGCAAGTAACGCCTGCGGACAAGATTATGCCCACATGTGAAGAAGTAATGGCGTCCCGAAAGGGCGAAAAATAGAACGCCCGAAACCTGAGACACAGCGCTCGCCGCCGGGCCGTCGGGCGTATGTGTCTCGGTCGCAAACGAATTCGCAATGGAATTGGACTGGTCCATTCTTTTCGCGCAGTTTATTAGTGGGCTTTGCAGGGCCATGGTACTGTTCCTGATGGCCTCAGGGCTGACGCTTGTGTTCGGCGTAATGAGGGTGATAAACTTTGCCCACGGCTCTTTCTACATGCTCGGAGCTTACCTGGCCTATTCGTTGACCCACGTTTTCGCCGCTACTCCCGGCAGTTTTTGGATCGCTCTGCTCGTGGCTCCAGTTGCCGTGGGACTCCTTGGGGGGGCCGTCGAGTATGTACTGTTGAGACGCATTTACAGCAAGGAACACCTGCTCCAGATTCTTCTCACCTATGCGCTCATCTTCATCTTTGGAGACCTAATCAAGATGTTATGGGGAGTGGAGCTAAGAATCGTGAACCTGCCTCCGATTCTTGCAGGCTTTGTGTCGCTGGCGGGGCAGGACTTCCCCATCTATTATCTCTTCATCATCGGAACGGGCATGACTGTGGCTCTGGGGCTGTGGTTACTGTTGAAGATGACCACGTTGGGAAAACTGATACGAGCAGCGGCAGAGCACAGGTCCATGGTGGAAATGCTCGGGTACAATGTGAGCGGCCTGTTTACCATTGTGTTCATGGTGGCTACCTGGTTGGGAGGCCTCGCCGGTGTGGTGATCGCCCCTACTGTTCGGCTCTCGTTGTCCATGGACATGGAAATCATCATAGAGTGTTTTCTCGTGGTCATTATCGGCGGGCTGGGAAATATCTGGGGAGCTTTGTTGGCGGCGTTGATCACTGGAGAGCTTTATGCGCTGGGCATACTGGTGCTCGAGAAATACGCTATGGCTTTTCTCTTCGGACTTGCCGCAGTTGTCATCATACTAAGGCCCTCTGGTTTATTGGGGAGGGGGGTTAGTTGAAAGCTGCAAAATGGATCACCGGCACTGCAATTGCGGTTGCCCTCATCGCCTTTCCTCTGATAATGGAGCGGATCTCATCCCAGTATTACCTGTATTTGGTTGTGAAGATAATGATCTGGGCCCTGTTTGCCACGAGTTTCAACCTGGTTCTCGGGTACGGCGGCATGATGTCCTTCGGCCACGCGGCTTTCTACGGCGTCGGAGCGTACTGCTGCGCTTTGCTGCTGGTTAGGACTTCCTGCCCTGTATGGTTGGCTGTCCTGGCCGCACCATGTCTTGCAGCGATGATCGGACTCATGATCGGATATTTCAGCGTGAAGATAAAGGGAGTATTTTACTTTGCCACGCTTACCCTGGCTTTTTCACAGTTGCTCTACATACTTGTATTTAAATGGCGCAACCTGACCCTGGGTGACGACGGGATACAGGGGGTGCCTGTCCCTCCTTTCATTTCAACGCTTGATTCGTATGTAAACTATTACTACTGCGCATTGATAGTAACCGCTGTGTGTTATTACGTGCTCCTGCGCATAGTTCGATCGCCCTTCGGATTGGTGCTCGCCACTCTGCGTGAGAACCCCGAAAGAGCGACGTTTATCGGGGTCAATGTGCAGAAGTACAGGCTGATTGCATTCGTGATCTCCGCGTTCTTTTCCGGGATTGCCGGAGTCCTCCTGGTCTTCCTGGAGACCTCCGTCGCTCCGGATGTGCTCAAATGGAGCAACTCGGGAGAGGTGATCCTCATGGGATTGCTCGGCGGTATGCAAGTGTTCTTGGGGCCTACGCTGGGAGCAGCAATAATGGTGCTTCTCAATTCTTTCGTGACGTCGTACACAGAATACTGGGGGCTGTTCTTGGGTACAACCCTTGTGCTCATAGTCTTGTTTTTCCCGCAGGGCGTGGCAGGTGTTATTTACGAGAAGCTGCTGCAGGCTCGAACAAAGAGGAAAAGGGCTTAGATGGCAATTCTGGAAGTTAAGCGTCTAAGTAAGTCTTTCAGGGGTGTCAGGGCAGTCGCCGGAATAGACCTCAATGTCGAGGACAACGAGATCTACAGCGTAATAGGGCCGAACGGCGCCGGAAAGACCACACTGTTCAATTTGATTAGTGGCTACCATCATGGCGATGGTGGTCACGTATTGTTCAAGGGGAAGGAGATAACAGGCCTGCGCCCGGAGAAGATAGTCGAGATCGGTATAGGTAGATCGTTTCAAGTTACCAGCATTTTCCCCGGCTTAACCGTTTTTGAAAACATACGCTCGACAATTCTCGTGACCAGCGGTAAGGGGTTGTCTCTCTTTTCAACGGCGTCCAAGAAAGCGACAAGAGAATCAGAAGAGATTCTCTCTTTGGTGGAATTGCTTAATAAGAAGAATGAGCCCGCAGGCATTCTTTCAGCTGGAGACCGAAAAAAGCTTGAGCTTGGAATAGTCCTGGCCACTCGACCCACCTTGCTGCTTCTGGACGAGCCGACCTGCGGAATGTCACCGGTGGAAACCAGCGGCACGATACAATTGATACGAAAAATAGCTCGGGAAATGTCTTTGACGGTCCTGTTCACGGAACATAAAATGGATATGGTGTTCAATGTCTCCTCTCACATATCTGTCATGAACTTCGGCGTGATCATAGCATCGGGAAAGCCCGAAGAAATTCGCAACAACAAACAGGTTCAGGAAGTCTATTTCGGGGGGCCTCATGCTTCTTGAAGTCACCAATATCAATACCTTTTATGATGTGTTTCAAGCTATATTTAATGTTTCGCTTCGAGTTGGCACCGGGGAAATAGTCTGCCTTCTCGGCAGAAACGGGGCGGGGAAGACCACCACCCTCAACAGCATTATGGGTGTTAATCCGCCTCGCTCCGGGAGCATAAGATTCAAAGACCGGGATATAACCAGCAGGAAGCCGTACCAGGTTGCTAGAAGCGGCATCCGCATAGTCCCTGAAAACCGACTGATCTTTTCCGATCTCACGGTCAGAGAAAACCTTGATCTAGGTGGCAGAAAGAAGAGCAAGAAATATCGTTCCGAGAAAATCGCGAGAGTGTACGATCTCTTTCCCCCACTGGAAAAACTGCAGTCCCGACCAGCCGGGGACCTTAGCGGTGGCGAGCAGCAAATGGTGACAATCGGGAGGTCGCTTATGGGCGATCCTGAACTGTTGTTGCTCGATGAACTCTCGGCCGGTCTGGCCCCTATCGTAATTGAATTGTTCAAACGACAGTTAAGAAAGCTCAGAGAAGACAATCTTACCATTCTCTTGACCGAGCAGAATGCGCTTTTTGCGCTTGATATAAGCGACAGGGCGTACGTCATTGACAAAGGCGCCATCGTGTACGAGGGAGAGGTAGACCGACTAAGAGAGAATAAGCTTTTGATGAGCGAATATCTCGGAGTCTAAGGCCTCTTCGCTGTTACAAACCCAGTTTGGCCGGCACGCATACCGCCCTGTATGCTGTGGCGCCGCAAAACCATACTGCAAGAGAGGGCGTCCACGGAAAAGGGGAGACCGTCCCGAGATTCAGCCACCGCTGGAGTATCGAGATCACCAATCGGGATACCAAGGATCTGCTCGGCAGCGCAGACCCTCAGTGTCGTTGCAAGGAATCGGTGGCTCGTGCCCCGCTCATGCCCTACTGGAGCTATTGCTTCGTGGTGGTCTGGTTCGTCAGTCAGTTCCGTATGGGAAAAGACCTTCAGGGATGGTGAAAAAGGCCACGGATTTCTCCCCAACACAGTGAAGATAGCTGAAGAGCGCCGTGAAGCGGCGTGGTTTTTCTTCTGGACGGCATGGGTAGCCTCTACGAAGCGACTCGATGCGGAAGTTACTTACACCAACACTTGGCCGGCAGATCGGACCGTGGGAAATGTGCCGACAACGGATACCTACATCTGGACACTCGGCGGGGTCCTCGCCCTCCTAATCGTGTTGGGGGCTTTCGTCTTCTGTGTTCATTACTTTGGGATCTGGTACGGTCCCGCCAAAGGGGTTCCGCTCGCGGAAAAGCTCATTGACATGCCTCTGACCCCTAGTCAGTTCAAGGCCGCGAAGTTCTTCCTCGTGGTCGTCGTGCTCTTTCTCCTTCAGACGAGTTTCGGCGGCCTCTTAGCCCATTACACGATTCATCCCGCTCACTTTTACGTACAACTGGTCGCGGATCTAATCCCGTACAGCTGGGCAAAGTCATGGCATCTCCAACTTGCGATCTTCTGGATTGCCACGACATGGGTCGCATCCGCGATTTACCTTGCCCCCATCCTTGGCGGCGTGGAACCTAAAGGTCAGGGATTTCTCGTTCAACTTCTATTTGGGGCAATACTAATCGTGGCCCTGGGAAGCCTCGCCGGCGAGGTTGCCGGCATTTATGGATGGATGGGTGATTGGTGGTTCTGGCTGGGGCGCCAGGGCTGGGAGTTTTTGGAATTAGGAAGGATTTGGCAAATACTTCTTTTCGCTGGACTGATAGCCTGGTTGCTTATTGTATACCGGCCCATTTCCAATCACCTCAAGCTTGGACACAAAGACGAATTCAATGGATTGATGACGTACTACGTCCTTAGTGCGGTCCTCGTGGTCTTTTTCTTCGGGTTCGGGCTGCTCTATGAAAAAGGAACCCCCCTCACGGTAGCGGACTATTGGAGATGGTTTGTTGTCCACATATGGGTCGAGAGCATCTTCGAGTTCTTCGGGGTGGCGGTAATCTCCCTGCTCCTTGTTGTAATGGGCCTGGCTTCCGCAAGAGGCGCGCTCATCGTAGCCTATTTCACTGCCGCAATCGTCTTTTTATCGGGCATCATAGGAACGGCGCATCACTACTTCTGGTACGGCGGACCGAGCTACTGGCTGGCTCTGGGATCCGTGTTCTCATCAATGGAACCTGTCCCGCTGTTCGGTCTGGTAGTCCGAGGTCTGATGGAATACCGGTCAATCCGCAAAGAAGGCAAGGAATTCCCGTACAGGTGGCCCCTGCTATTCCTGATTGCGTCGTCATTTTGGAATTTTCTCGGCGCCGGGGTCTTCGGATTCCTCATCAATCTGCCTCTGGTCAACTACTACGAGCATGGGACCTATCTAACCATGAATCATGGCCACGCCGCCTTGTTCGGCACGTACGGAATGCTCTCCATTGCACTCCTTCTCTTCTCCTGGAGGGGGTTGGTGGAGAAGGAGTATTGGAACGATGGAATCCTTAAGGTGTCTTTCTGGGGCTTCAGCATCGGACTCGCTCTTCTGACTCTTGGAACGTTGTTCCCCGTTGGCGTCATGCAAGCGTGGACAAGCTTTCAGGACGGCTTGTGGGTGGCCCGGAGCGCCGAATTTTTCACACGCCCCCATGTAGTGGTACTGGGCACGATTCGAATAGTGCCTGATCTGACAATCATTCTGGTCGGAGTGGCGCCGATGTTCTATTTCCTCTTCAAGACTTATCGGCATCTCAAGCCAACGGAGATCAAGGAGGGCGAATCCGTGTGGGAGAGGCTTGGGGTACAGCTCTAGCGCGTAGTACGGGGCGAGTCTTATCAATGCTCAAGTGAACGATTCCGGGTCCGGCTTGAGGAGCCGACAATCGCACCCGATAGTCCAAGCCGGGTGAATACTGACAAAAAAATCACTGCTTGCTCCAAAACAAGCGCGGAATATAGGTCGGGACCTTCACCGGGGCCAGGACACCCCTTCAGGCTCGCATGTACAGCGCGGCGCAGACCAAACAACGCCGGAGCTTTGCCGGGAGACAGCCAAGGAGCAGGACTTTACAGAGATCTATACCATTGCGCGGTGAAACGAGTGAGCCAACTCACTCGTTCGATCGCTCAGTGGTATAATGCCCAAAATCTACCCTGTTTCACCTCTTGTATTCTCTACTGATAACAAGCCGTACTAGCAAAGAATAGGGGCCCGCTTGCTGCAGCTCGGCCGCCGATGGCTGGACCGTAAAGGCCGACAAAAGGATGGAATTTGGATAACAGTTCTTGACACAAAAGCGGCGGCGTGCAAAAAAATAGTGGCTCTTCTTTTGATGAAATCTATAGTAAATCCCAACAGAGGTGGAGTATGGGCCAAACGAATTGCTGGGACTTCCAACATTGCGAGATAGCAAAAGAATGTCCCGCTTACCCTGATCACGGTCGAGATTGCTGGGCCGTCGCAGGAACTCTGTGCCGGGGAACCAAGCAGGGAACTCCCGAGCAAAAATATCAAGATTGTGTGACGCTCTGCAAATTCTTGGAAGGCGTCATAGCCGGCAAAATAAAGTGAGATTCGAGTTGAGCGTTTTCTGAGACAAGTCTTCAGGAAAGACCTTCTTGCAGAATCGCTTGTTCACTGTGCTCCGCATTCATTGACCGGATCATAACATCGTGTCCTTGCGAGGAGAGAAGCGACGAAGCGATCTCGGGCGCCTGAACCATGAACACCTTGAGATTGCTTCGCTTCGCTCGCAATGACAAAGGGATAGCCGCACAGATTGGGATCCCATACGATCTGCGGAGCAAAGTCAACAGTCCTTTGCATAAATTTGGTTTTCTAACGCTTTCCGGCATTGATAAGATACCCGGAGATGGTGTAGTCTGCTCATTTCGACTAGGTTGAAGCGCGGTCAGGAGACGGTGGTGGATGAACGGCGCTCTTTTACAGGATAATGCTGCGAGAAAAGACCCCCGAATGCCGTTGAGGGACTTTCAGACCGGTTGCGGAAATGACGAGATGAATTCCCAAAGCGGTGAAGCGACAAAGGGGCCGACTCGATCCGGCCTCTGGGTTAGACTCTGCAGGGCTTTTCGCTCCAATATTATAGAGCCGCTGGTCCTGTCCAGGAATACGCCCGAGTACGATGCCAGGGGCGTGGCTCTCGGTCTGGTGATCGGCTTCGTCGTGCCGGTGGGCGGTCAGTTGTTGAGCCTTGGGCTGTTGAGGATAGTGATAAGGTTCAATTACCTAGCCGCGGCCGGTTTCTCCCTTGTCAGCAATCCCTTGAACATGATCCCTCTTTATTACGGCTATTACTGTATGGGGTCCGTCATCCTCGGCAAGCCCGTTGCCATTTGCTTTGACCGGTTTGAAAAGCTCATGCACCCGGTCATGGACAAGACTTACTTTTGGGAGGCATTTTACGCCTTCGCCGAACTCGGACGAGAGATCCTGGTACGGTGGCTGGTGGCTGCCGTCATCCTCGCTGTGGTCTTTGGAATAGCGGGTTACATCGCGACTCTGTGGGTACAGAGGAAGCGCTGCCGGCAGGCCGCAGAAAAGCTCGGAATGGAATATCGAACGTTCGTGGAACAACTGGAAAAGGAAACTGGAGGAAAAAGGTAATCGTCAACCGCGGAGACGCAGAAAACACAGCGAGGACAAGAAAACAAAAGTTGTGGCCTGGAATGCGAACCATTGAGGGCGGTGGCGCAATCGTCTGTTGTGCCTGTCAGTGAAAAGAACTCGGCGATCTCTGTGCCGCTGGCGTGAATTCTTGTTTCCGGCTTAGCGCTTACCTTGAAACCCACACCGGATCGTGCGATGGTTCCGGCAAATGGCCGGTAAGGAGAGGCTGCGTTTGTCAGAATACAAACCGGAGAGCAAAATCTGGTATGAGCCCATCATCAACATCCTGGTCTATCGGCGGCACTGGACGGTGCTCGCGGTGGTTCTCGTCACTGCGGTGCTGGCCTGGTTTGCACCCGGCATGGAGGCCGATGTCACGCTCAAATCCGGTATCAACACCGATTCTGACGAGTACAGGCGATATCTGGAGTTCGTAAAGGTTTTCGGCACCGAAGAATACGTTCTCATCGCGATCAAGAGAGACCCCGACACACCTATTCCCATAATCCTCAAGGCGTTGGCAGAAATAACCTCGAAGCTGGAAAATGCCGACAAAATAACGGAAGTGGTCAGCCTGGCCAATATTAGGGTGTTCCAGCAGCGGAAGAACCTGTTCGGAACGTACAGAATAGTCCTGGAAGACGGCGGCGAACTTAGGCTTCCTGAAAAGGCCGATTTGGACAGGATCCGAAAAGGCCTGCCAATAGTAGATATGCTGCTGTCCCAGGATCACCGGACGTTCGGATTGCTCGTGAGCATTGATGAGAAGTTCACATTCGACCCTCCGGCCATAGAAAAAATCCTAGACAAGATGGACGCTGTAATTAAGGAAAGCGTCCCCAAGGGCACTCAGTACCGCATAGTCGGCGCGTCTGTCATTCGCAAAGCCATCCAGAAATACAACATCAGGACTGCGATCACCTTCGGGCTCCTGTGCGTGTTGATATCCACGGCAGTATCGTATTATATATTCAAGAGCCTGCGGGCTATGTTCATAACGGTGCTGGTAGTGGTGTTGTGTGATCTGTGGATAATAGGCGTGATGTCCATTCTGCAGATACCCATCAATTCCACAACGGCTCTTGCCTTTGGGCTGGTATTGATATCCAGCGTAGAACCGGTCATACACCTCGTCACACATTTCAATGAATGTCTCAGAGAAGGTGGTGACCGTGTTGCAGCGGCCAAAGAGTCGCTTATGATCGGCGCCGGACCTTGCCTGGTGACCTCCTTCACGACGGCCTTCGGTTTTTCCAGTCTGATAGTGGCTTCGATGCCAATGGTACGGCAATTGGGCGTCATATTGTCGCTGGGGCCGCTTGTGGCGTTCGTTTTGTCCGTGGTTCTCACCCCGGCCCTTCTCACGGCCATGAAGCCATTGAAGAAGTCCCTTTACGAGCGGATGTCCGGAGATCTCGTGCAGACCGGGTTTGTTCGGGCGGAGGGCCTGGTCTTTCGCCATCACAAGCTTTGCATGGCAGTCATTTTCGTCATTATCGGCGTCATGCTGGCCGGTGCTCCACGAATCCGCAGCGATACGCAGATATTGCGGATGCTCACCGATTCCACACCGGAGATGGAGGACATCCGTTTTGTTGAGAGCAGTCTTGGGCCGGTGAATTTCCTGGAATTGGTTCTGGAGGCTGAACCGAACGCTTTCAAGGATCCCGAGGTTTGGAAAAAGGTCAGGGATGTTGAACAGAGGTTGGGAGCGCTTCCCGAGGTGATCTACACCGATTCGCTGCTCTCGCTGCTCGAGTACCTTCACGGACTGGGAGGAGAGTCGGGGGGCAAACAGGAAGATTTGTTAGCCAATCCTGAAGCCGTACCGCAGCTTCTGGCCATGACTTCCATGAGCACGGAAGGGAAGAAGGTTCGGAAAAGGTTCGTGGATGAGGGGCTGAGTCAGCTTCACATCTCGGTTCGCATAAAGAACTCTCCGAACACGACAATAAGCGAAACCATACAGCAGATCAAATCCGTCGCGCAATCAGGCATGAAAGGGACCGCGAAGGTTTTCGTGACCGGCGATCTCGCGGTCTTCGAGGCCCAGGCAACGGACATCGTCAGTTCCCAAACCTATTCATTGCTGCTGGCCGTCTTCTACATGAGCGTGCTGCTGGGGATTCAGTTCAGATCCATTGCATTGGGTCTGGCCAGTCTTTTTCCCCAGATATTGCCTCAGGCAGTGATATTCGGCACTATGGGATGGCTCGGGATATCGCTGGACAGCGTCACGGTGTTTGCGGCGTCGGTATCCATCGGGTTGACCGTTGACAACACGGTGCATTATCTGACCCAAATGCAAAGGGAAATCAAAGCTCGCGGCAAGGACCTCGATATCAAGGAGTGCATAGCCGCGGCCTATCAAGTGACGGCCCGGGCCATGATTTCGAATCACGCTGTCATCTTCTTCGGGTTCGTGATGCTGCTCATTTCACCGTTCCGGCCGGTGATATGCTTTGGCATCCTGGGTTCGCTTGCGATAGGTTTTTCGCTGGTGGGCGATCTGATATTCATGCCGTCGGTAATCCTATCTTCAAGGCTGTTCAGGAAGATGCTCGGAGAGAACAATAGAGCCAATTCTTGACTTGTAGCCTCGTTGTTCCCTAGAATGGCCGGAATGCAAGTCAGGCTTGGTCGGGCGGCACGGCTAATGCTTCGGTTTCCCAAACACGGGGGCCGGGCCGGCCCTTGATCTACCCTGTAGACAACATGTTCCAGGTAAGCGGAGGATGATTTGGACCTGCTGGATTCAATTCAGTCAGCCATGCAAGAACTCGAGGATGAGCTGATCGAACAACTGAAGAGTCGAGTGCCCGTGGCTTTTGAAATCGGAGCCCACATCATGAACAGCGGAGGCAAGAGAATCAGGCCTCAGCTGGCGATCATCTCCGCTCGAATGGGCGGTTACACGGGCATAGATGCGTTAAAGCTCTCGGGCGCGATCGAGTGTATCCACACAGCGACTCTTCTTCATGACGACGTTGTGGACAGAGCGGACACCAGAAGAGGGCGGCCCGCTGCCAACACACTCTGGTCCAATGAAATGTGCGTCCTGGGCGGCGATTTCATCCTTGCCAAAGCATTCTCGGCTTTGACTTCCATAAAGAATCTGAGAATCCTGGAGATAGTGTCCCGTACCACTGAAAGGCTCAGCGAAGGGGAACTGTTCCAGATGTCCAATATTGGAAACCTGAACATCACGGAGGAAGACTACCTTCGAGTCATCACCGACAAAACGGCTGTCCTGATGGAGGCCGCGTGCAGGGGCGGTGCGATTCTTGGTGGACTGGATCCGGACAGGGAAGAAGCCCTGGCGGGGTTCGGGTTCAATTTGGGGATTGCCTTCCAGATGACGGACGATGTGATAGACTACCGGTCCGAAAAGGCCACAATGGGCAAGACCCCTGGGAAAGACCTGGAAGAGGGAAAGCTCACCCTTCCGCTGATCAGCGCCCTGAAGAGGGCCGATGGCGATGAAAGAGCCAGGCTGGGCAGGATGATCAAGGAACGTGAGCTGTCCGACCAGGACTTCCAGTGGGTGAGAGAACTTCTGCAACGACGCGGCGGCATAACGGAAACGCTTGAGAGGAGCCGTGAATACCTGAAACAAGCCACCGATTTCCTCGATATCTTCCCTGATTCAGAGGAAAAGGGAGCCCTGATGAAGCTGGCAGGGCGGATCCTGACCAGAACCTACTGAGATTTCTTGACAAGGAGGACTGTCGCTGGTAGACAGCAAACCATTGCAGATCAGGGTTGGGAGTACGGTCCATTGAAGGAACTCCTGAGAGCATTACTGATAGTCTTAGTGACTCTGCACGCGGCGGGTTGCCCGAGCTTGTGGAATCTCGGCGCGGTACCCGAAAAGACCGCATCTGCGGAGGATCTGTTCAAGGAGGCCGAGGAAAACTTCGAGAAGAAAAAATACTCCGACGCCGTGGATCTGTACGAGCGGCTCAAGTCCGCTTATCCCGACTTCAAGAAGATTCCCGAGGTCCATCTGCAGATCGCCGAGGCCTTTTTCAACGAAGGATCATACGAAAAGGCTATCGGACGCTACCTCCAATTTATTGAACTCTTCCCCCACCACAAAGAAGTCGCCCGGGCCAAGTACCAGATCGCAATGTCGTACTTCAACCAGATCAGGCGCGCCGACCTGGACAACCGAGTGGTGAAACAGGCCGCCGAT
>Ga0172375_10001454_pt1 | contig 38196 bp, 37 predicted proteins | sample LakKiv1m_FD_114537 | JGI IMG/M metagenome (GOLD analysis project Ga0172375, IMG submission 114537) | Freshwater microbial communities from Kabuno Bay, South-Kivu, Congo - kab_092012_11.1m | ecosystem: Environmental > Aquatic > Freshwater > Lake | place: Democratic Republic of the Congo... | reverse complement strand
TATTATTGTCAGCTTGTTTACCGCGATTGTCGTAACCAGGACGCTGTTGTTTGCCCTGGGTATCAGCAATCAATCGGGTCTAGCCAAGTTTTTATTCGGTAGCGCTTTCTTTAAACATTAAAATAAAAATATGACAATAGTAAAATACAGACGAATTTTCTTCATCGGCTCGCTGGTCTTAATTGGCGTTGCGGTTTACTCATTGTTTAGTTTTGGCTTAAATCTTGGTTCTGACTTTACTGGCGGGACGATAATGGAAGTTGAGTACAATGGGGCGAGACCAAACATTGTTGAGATAAAAACCGCCCTAACCGCGACCAAATTAGAGAGTTTATCAGTGGTGCCGATGGGGGAGAAAGGGCTGATTGTTAAAGCCAAAGTAATTAATGAAACCGAAAAAGATGTTGTGACCAAAGCGCTGTCGCTAGAGGGCAAAGCGCAATTTACCGAAAAAAGATTTTCGCAAGTTGGCCCATCACTGGGTAAAGAGTTAACCCTCAAGGGGATGATCGCGATCGTGCTGGTGGTTTTGCTGATTGTTATTTTCGTGGCCGTTGTCTTTCGCCAAGTCTCAAAACATCGCATGGCTTCGTGGAAGTATGGCGTGGCTGCGATCATTGCTCTCATCCATGACATTACGATTAGTGCTGGCGCAATGGCCCTGCTCGGCCACTTTTATGGCGCCGAAGCTGACGCGCTCTTTCTCACCGCTCTCCTCACTATTCTTGGCCTTTCTGTTAATGACACTATCGTAGTTTTTGATCGCATCAGGGAGAACCTAAATAGACATGCGAGCAATGATTATGCCGAAGTGGCGGGTATTAGTATTAACGAAACCTATATTCGCTCTATAAATACAACCCTAACTATTATCATTACGCTAATTTGTTTGTTAATCTTTGGTCCAGAATCTACTCGTTATTTCTCAGTGGTGCTTCTTGTCGGTATGACCATCGGAACCTACTCCTCAATCTTCGTCGCCTCGAATCTCCTCGTGGAATGGGAGGCCTGGTCTCGCCGCAAATTGGCTAGTAAAGTGAAGAAGTAGTATAATTGGGATATTAGAAATTAGTATTAAATATATGAAGGAGAAAGAAAATTTTTCACAAAGAGAAAAGGTATTGCTACAAACAGAGCCAGCAGAGGAAAAATTTAAGAATAAAGGAGCTACCAAATGCATAATAATTCCTGAAGAAAGTTCTCAAAAAATAACTTTACTAGATGTCATAAGAGCAGATGAAGGAGCTTTAATCCATGACAATGACGGAGAAGAACTTTACGGAGAAGTTTCTTCTACGCTTTTTATCGTTAGAGTCGGTAAGGGTTCGCAGACTACTATGGATCAGCAACAACTAGAAATGACCTTGGACATGTTAAATTTAGATTCCGAGTAAAAGGAGTCATAAAAGGAGGCTCAACCTCCTCTCTTGGGTGAAATAAGAAAATAATCAAGGCATACCCTTGATTATTTTCGTGCTAAGTGTTTTTTGACGACCGCACAAATATACTTAGGGGTATTTTTCGGCTCAAAATAAGGGCTTGACCCCCTTATTTTTTCCTGTATAATGGCCTAGTTATCAGCTTTGGGGCTGGTGGCATTTTAAACTAGACCTTTGACAATTGATCTAATACAAACCAGTGTTTAATTTTTTAGAAGAAAATATCTTTTCTTCTGTTCCGTTCTATTTTGGCGAAGACCAAAATATCCCGCGTAGCTCGTAAGAGCGAAGTGGGATCAGACCCCACGTCGCTTACTTCGTAAGCTATGCGGGGTAAGTAAAACTTCTTTTACTTAGAGTTTGATCTTGGCTCAGGATGAACGCTGGCGGCGTGGATAAGGCATGCAAGTCGAATGCCACACTGCGAACACGAGTCTCTCGCGTTTGGAGTGTGGCATGGCGAACGAGGTAGTAACACGTGGGTATTTCCCCCGGAGTCTGGCATAACTGGTCGAAAGGTCAGATAATTCCAGATGGTCTCTAAGGAGTAAAGATTTATCGCTCCGGGAAAAGCCTGCGAGATATCAGCTAGTTGGTGGGGTAATGGCCCACCAAGGCAATGACGTCTAGGGGAGCTGAGAGGCTGACCCTCACCGATGGGACTGAGATACGGCCCATACACCTACGGGTGGCTGCAGTCGAGAATCTTCCGCAATGGGCGAAAGCCTGACGGAGCGACGCCGCGTGATGGATGAAGTACTTCGGTACGTAAACATCTTTTGTCGGGGAAGAACTTAAGTGACGGTACCCGAAGAATAAGGAGCTGCAAAACTCGTGCCAGCAGCAGCGGTAAAACGAGTGCTCCAAGCGTTATCCGGAATCATTGGGCATAAAGGGTGTGTAGGCGGTTTGGTTAGTCGTATGTTAAAACTCCCGGCCTAACCGGGAATCTGCAAACGAAACGGCCAAACTAGAGAGAGTGAGAGGTTAGCAGAACTCATGGTGTAGGGGTGAAATCCGTTGATATCATGGGGAATACCAAAAGCGAAGGCAGCTAACTGGCGCTTATTCTGACGCTGAAACACGAAAGCGTGGGTTTCGAACGGGATTAGATACCCCGGTAGTCCACGCCCTAAACGATGATCACTAGCTTTTTGGAGTATCGACCCTCTGAGAGGCACAGCAAATGCGTTAAGTGATCCGCCTGGGAAGTACGGCCGCAAGGCTAAAACTCAAAAGAATAGACGGGGGCTCGCACAAGTGGTGGATTATGTGGTTTAATTCGACGCTAAACGAAGAACCTCACCAAGGCTTGAAATTCAGTTGAAAGTCGGCAGAAACGTCGACCCTCCCACAAGGACAACTGGACAGGTGATGCATGGTTGTCGTCAGTTCGTGGCTTGAGTTGTTCCCTTCAGTGGGGAAACGAACGCAACCCCTATGGCCTGTTACAAGTGTCAGGTCAAACTGCTCCGCTCTGCGGAGAGGAAGCGGGGATGACGCCAAATCAGCATGTCCCTTTGACGCCTTGGGCTACACACATAATACAATGGTCGCTACAGAAAGACGCAATACCGTAAGGTGGAGCAAATCTCTAAAAGCGGCCTCAGTTCGGATTGAGGTCTGCAACCCGACCTCATGAAGCTGGAATCACTAGTAATCGCAGGTCAGCTATACTGCGGTGAATACGTTCTCGAGCCTTGTACTCACCGCCCGTCAAGCCAGGGGAGCCGGGAGTGCCCAACGCTCCGCTTTACTGCGGATCTAAGGCAAGTTCGGTGACAAGGGTTAAGTCGTAACAAGGCACGGCTAGCGGAAGCTGGTCGTGGATTTATTTCAAATTACGGTCTTATCGCAAGATAGGACAATCGGCGATTCCGACGTTACGTCGGAAGGGTGATGATCTTAATCACCAATTGAATTCTTTTCGAAGGAATTCAAAGAACAATAGATTCGAGTGTCATCTCGCAAATCTGGCAGAACGGAACAGAAGAAAGGATATTTAAGCACTACTTGACAACAAAATTTGCCTATGATATATTATAGGGAGATGGTCTTTAACTTGCCCGAAAAGGGCAATAGCGGAGGAAAGAAGATGATGGAGCAATTCAGCAAGGAAATCAAGGAATTTGCGCAGGGAGTGCTGGGTGTAGTTGCGCTAATCCTGGTGGTTGGCGGCCTAGTCACACTTGCCCATTTCGCACTTGATGTGCCGATTGTCCAGAAGGAATACCCAACTGGCGCAGTCGTCGCCGTCATAACGAGTGATGGTGTGTCTCACCCCCCGTCGTACCTGGAGGAGAAGAATATCCACCGGTACGATGTCGAGTGGGTACGCCCACTCGCGATAAGATAATCTCCCTAGGGAGGCCTGTCGCCTCTCACTTAAGTCAAACGCTCGGTTAATCATTCTCGGCCGAGCGTTTTAATTTTGGTTGAAAAAAGGTAATTTTTAAGCTAAGATGTGGGCACAATGCGCGTGTAGCTCAGGTGGTTAGAGCGCGTCACTGATAATGACGAGGTCGTAGGTTCGAGTCCTACCATGCGCACCATGAAGGATTTTCCTCATTATTTTGTCGGTAAAAAGATTACCGTCCATGGTTTGGGCTTATTGGGGCGGGGGATTGGTGATGTGATTTTTTTGGCGCAACAGGGGGCGGATTTAATTGTGACAGATCTCAAAACTGAAGAACAATTAGCGCCGTCTCTCGCGCAAATTAAGAAGGCACTAAAACCAGAAGTTTTTAAAAAAATAAAATTTGTTTTAGGTGAACATAGATTGGAGGACTTTAGAGATAGAGATTACATTTTAAAATCCGCTGATATTCCACTTAACTCGATTCATATTGCCGAAGCGAGAAAAAATAATATCCCAATCAAAATGGATGCGTCTTGGTTTGCCGAACTGACGCCCGAAGGGGTGCAAATTATTGGAGTCACGGGGACAAGAGGAAAATCGACCACCACGCATTTAATTTATGAAATACTTAAATTGGCTGGTAAAAAAGTTTATCTTGGGGGAAACGTTCGAGGCCTAGCTACTTTGCCTTTGCTTGCAAAAATAAAACCAGGCGACATTATCGTGATGGAGTTAGACTCGTGGCAATTACAGGGTTTTGGTGATTCGAAGATCAGCCCAAATATTTCTGTTTTCACTAACTTGATGGTCGACCATCAAAATTATTACCAGAATGACATGAATTTGTATTTTGCCGATAAAGCAAATATTTTTCTAAATCAAGAAGGAGGGGATTCTCTGGTTTGTGGTCAGGATGTCCTTAAGTTGATCCAAAAGAAATATAAAAAGTTTTCGAGTCGAGCCATTGTTCCAGACATAGGGATTTTGCCCAGGAGCTGGAAAATAAAATTATTAGGCGAGCATAATAAATTAAATGTTGCTTACGCTGTGACCGTGGCGCGGATTTTAGATATCCCCGAAAAAGTAATTAAACAAGCGGTAGAGAATTATGTCGGCGTGCCCGGACGCTTAGAATTTATCAGAGAAGTGAAGGGGGTTAAGTATTACAATGACACCACGGCGACAACGCCTGATGGGGTGATCGCGGCACTGAAGGCCTTGACCGAGGACTTGCCTTTAAAGGCCTCTCAAGGCAAGTCCTCGGTCAAGCCGAGAATTATCCTAATCGGTGGTGGACGAGACAAAGAATTAGATTATAAAAAATACGCGGTAGTAGTTAAAAAATCAGTTAAAACCCTAGCCCTGTTTCAAGGGACAGCAACAGATAAAATTATTAAATCACTCGGAATGGGGAAGCTTAGCTTCCCCCCCATTCAAGTCTTTGATAATATGCCAGACGCTTTTGCTTGGGCTAACTCTTTCGCTAAAAAAGGTGACATTGTTTTACTCTCGCCCGGCGCGGCCTCATTTGGCGTTTTTAAAAATGAGTTTGATCGGGGGGATCAGTTTGTTAATTGTGTTAAAAAATTGAAATGATTGATTTAAAAAAAGCTAAAAAAGTTTATTTTATTGGTATCGGCGGGATTGGCATGTCGGCGATTGCCAGAATGCTAATTGGTGAGGGTAAAACAGTGCTTGGCTCAGACCGTGCGAGCTCTTTAGTTACAGAAGGATTAGAAAAATTGGGCGTCAAAATTTTTTATGAGCAAAAAGCCGAAAATATCACACCGGATATTGATTTGGTGGTTTATACCATTGCGATGCCAGAGGATAGTCCAGAGCTTGTTAAAGCTCGGGAGTTGGGGATAGAGTGCAAAACTTATCCTGAGATGCTTGGTTTAATCTCGGCCGATAAATTTACCATTGCCATTGCTGGCACCCACGGCAAAACTACGACCACGGCGATGGTAGCGGAGATTATGATTGAGACGGGATTGGATCCGACGGTGATTGTGGGGAGTTTGTTGAAGGTTCCAAGGACTCCCCTTGGACAAACCACCGAGAACTCGCCTTTAAAGGCCTCTCAAGGCAAGTCCTCGGTGGTTGCTCGGGGCTCTAATTTCATCCACGGGAAGAGCAAATACTTAGTGGTTGAAGCGTGCGAGTATCGGCGTTCGTTTTTGAATCTCCATCCGCAACTCGCGGTGGTGACAAATATTGATAATGATCATTTGGATTATTATAAGGATTTGGCGGACATTAAAAGTGCTTTTGATCAGTTCTTAAGTCAAAGCGAAAATAAAATTACTGATTATCAAAAATATTTGGCTCAAGTGCCAGAGCTCTTGGTCCCTGGCGAACATAACCGGTCCAATGCGGCGGCAGCGCTAGCGGTGGCGGATTTTTTAAAAATTAACCCTTCGACTGCGCTCAAGGCACTAAACAAGTTTAGTGGTACTTGGCGGCGATTCGAATTTAAAGGCCAGACTAAAAATGGTGCGTTGGTTTATGATGATTATGCCCATCACCCAACCGAAATTTCAGCTTCGATTGCCGGCGCACGAGAATTTATGAAAAAGAATGGCTTAATAGGAAAATTAATTTTGGCCTTTCAACCTCACCTATATAGTCGCACTAAATTATTAAAAAATGATTTTGCCGAAGCGCTTTCTCAAGCTGATGAAATTATTTTAGCGCCAATCTATGCCGCGCGCGAACCAAACGATCCCGAAGTTAGCTCACAAATTTTGGCCGACCTAATTAAACCAAAAAATCCACAAGTTGAAGCGGTTGATAGTCTTGAAGCGGTCAAAAATCGCTTGCTTGAAATTAGCAAAAAAGGCGATCTGATTGTAATCATGGGAGCTGGTGATATTAGCCAAGTGGCTGATAATTTTGCATTTTGATTTTTGCACTTTGCACTTAGCCATGTTAAAATGGCGATCATGCGACACATTATTTGGCGCAATCGCGCCAGTGCAATTTTAGGTATCGTCCTAATGCTCGTACCTTTCTCTGGGTTACCGCAAAGCCTTAAGACTTTGTTGGTGGTGGGTTGTGGCTTTTTGATTGCCGTCTTCGGCTTTTATCATGGTTCGTCTAATTATGTGATCAAAGAAGAAAATGAAGGTAAAGAAGATAAATCGGAGATGAACGAAATCAAGTCGAAACGGGTTTATCATCGAACAAAGAAAGAGCCGGAGATATTGCCACCTGAACCGACATTGGGGAATTCTTCTGATTTGAGTTAATGATGAAACATCGACCACCACGCCACACTCTGACTTTTTTGTCGCTTGTCTTAGGAGTGGTGGTCTTTGTTTTAATTGTTTTATCGGCCTATCTGTCGGGGGCTTTTACTTCAGTTGCCGCGGGAGGAAATAGTGATTCCACTTTCATTAATCAGCCGACTTCTTCGCCAACGGATCTAGACTTGTCTGGCATTATCATCGTTCACAAAAAAACTCCCGAAGTCGTTAAGGCCGTTTATATGACGAGTTGGATGACCGCCTCGACTTCGACTCGAGAAAAGTTATTGACTAAAATTGCCGGCACGGAAATTAACGCCATTATGCTCGATGTTAAAGATCCTGACGGCAAGATTGTCATCAAATTAAACGCTCCCTCTTTATCACGTTATAATTCAGAAGAGAATCGGGTTAAAGATATTGTCGAGTTTGTCGATGAATTGCACCAGAAGGGTTATTACGTGATTGGCCATATTTCCGTTTTTCAAGACAATTACTTAACGCGTATCCGGCCTGACCTCGCGATGAGACGTAAAGATAATAATGAAATTTGGGCCGACAAAAAAGGGATGGCTTGGCTCGACGTTAGTCAACAAGAAGTGTGGGATTATGTGATCGACGTGGCGCGCGAGGCCTATGCCACCGGCTTTGATGAACTTAATTTTGATTTCGTGCGCTTCCCAACTGATGGCGATTTGTCGCAAATTCGTTATCGCAATTTTGATCCGACCAAAGAAACGCGGGCGCAAGCCTTGCAAAAATTCTTCGTCTACTTGCATGATCATCTTCAAGATATTGGCGCGCCAACATCAGCCGACTTGTTTGGGATGACAACGACCAATACTGATGATTTAGGCATTGGTCAGGTTTTAGAAAATATCGCGCCGTATGTTGATTATGTCGCGCCGATGATCTACCCATCGCAATATCCGGCGGGGTGGATGGGCTTGAAGAAGCCAGTTAAAGAACCTTATAAAGTGGTGAAGATTTCGCTTGAGAGCGCGGCGAAAAGATTAGAAACGCAGGGTTTGAGTAAAGATAAATTAAGACCGTGGTTGCAAGACTTTAGTATTGGCACGGTTTATAACTCAAAAATGGTCAAGCAAGAGCTCAAAGGGGTCTACGATGCCGGTCTCAAGTCGTGGATGATGTGGGACGCCTCCAATCGTTATACCATGAGCGCCTACCAAAAAAGTCCGGCAAAATAAGCCTAAATTTAGACATTACCTCAAGCTATTGACAAGGCAGGGTGTTTGGGTGTATAATAAAAGGCAGAGTAAGGACGAGTGTTGGCTATGTGGCCGAGCATAAATCCTTTAACAATTAAGACAAGAAAGGCAGGGAAACGTCATGAGTGACACACCCCTAACCAAACGGGCCTACAATCTTGGGCTCAAAGCAGTTCCGAATTTTGAAGCCCTCGATGAAGCACGGATTAAGTATTTCGAGAGTCATCTGGATCAAATTCCAGGGGCCATCGAACGCGGTTTCGTCCTCCTCGGACAATCGGTCAAGGTCGAAGAAGCGCCAGTTTCGGTTGTCTACAAAACGGCCGATACTGACTTGGGCGACTGGCTCGTCAAGGCGCAAGACCTCGCCCGAGAATTTTTCGGGGTCGACGTCAATCTGTTCCAGCACTTCGCCATTCCCGAAGTGATCCCGTGGCCGAGCGCGATCCCGGTCTTTGATCCGGGTGGCCTGACCAACCGCAACATGGTCAAGCGGGCGTTCAAGGATCTCGGGCTAAGCGTGTACGAAGAGGTCGATGTGATGAGTTATGACGGGGCGGAGGCAAACAAGTCGCCGACACTCCAACTCATCGCCAATTCGATCAAACCGGACGCTTGGACGCTGACCAATCCGGGAACCTCGCCGAACCAGTTGCTTGCGACGGGACGACGTTTCCTCCGGTTGCGGAGTTACGGCCTCGCCTTTGCCCTGCGCAAGTTCGTGAAGAACGATTATCTCGACCCGGAGACCTGGACCTGGTTCCCCGAAGATCGCCTCCCCGACGGCCTCGTGGCGAACGGGCGCTGGCATCCGGACACGGGCGAGGTCGGGTTCTACGGGTTCCGCCCGGGCTATCGGCATCCGCCCCACGGTGCGCGTGTGGCAATTTCTTGCGGTTCACTTGTTGCTTAGTACTTGTTCACTTAGAGCCCGACACAATTGTGTCGGGCTCTCGTTATTTTTATTTTAATAATTTTTGTTTATACTTTAGATACGACTATAAAATTGGTTCGTGCTGGGCGAATAGCAATTTGTCGTGAAAATAGAAATTGCGTGTCTCATTTTATACGATGCAGGTTTTACCGTCTGACAACCCAGGAATTTGTTGAACAATAAATTTGTTCTCCGATTGCCGGTGATAAGGGAAAAGTGTGACACTAACACGGCGACCTCCCCGACGGCAACGTGGCGAACGGGAACTGGAATCCGGACACGGGCAAGGTCGGGTTCTACTGGTTCAACCCGGGCTATCGGCATCCGAACAACGGTGCGCGTGTGGAAATCTCTCGCAACGGGTCTTCAATTTGAAGGCCCATTTTGCGTTACAAAATTAAGCCAGCCATTAGTCATTTTGGAAATTTCGATAAGCTGTTCACTTAATCGTAAGTAAGTGCGTGAATCAATAATCTCTAACTCGTGCTCGGTTCGGACGAGATGTTTCAGAATTTCTATCTTTATTCGTAATTCTTCTAATGGGATTTTCTTTTGGTGCTTTGGTTTGAAGGCTGACTCAACGGCGAGTAACAACATTTTCAAAACTAAAGTTTCGATGTTTGCGTGGATGCCGAGTTTATCTCGTTTAGTAAATTTTCCGCTCGTGCAATAAATGTCTTTGTGCAGTATCCTTAAGGCATGAATGATCGGCAAAGTCTCATCCGGAGCAGTGGGGGGGGGGGTTAATTGTCATGATTTTTTTAATAAAATAATTGAAACTGATAATTTACTGAAAGCTTGGCAAGAATTTAGAAAAGGAAAAAGATCGAAAAAAGATGTCGCTGAATTCGAATTAAATTTGGAAAATAACTTGTTTGGCCTTCATTACCGGCTTGCTTCTGGAAACTGGCAACCTGATCCATATGAGATATTTTTTGTTCAGGATCCGAAACTAAGGAGGATTCATAAAGCAACGGTTCGTGATCGAGTTCTTTATCAGGCGGTGCACAGAGTATTATATCAGATATTTGACCCGGGTTTTATCTATCATTCTTTTTCTTCTCGTCACAAAAAAGGCACTCACGCCGGAGTATTGGCGCTTGAGAAATATCTTCGGCGGGTTAGCCAAAATTATCGGCACCTTGGCTACGTGTTAAAAGGTGATATCCGAAAATTTTTTGATTCTGTCGATCACGATATTTTGTTTAGTCTGATTAAGAGAAAAATCACTGACCAAAAGCTTCTTGCCCTTATTTGGCGAATTATCGATTCTTTTTCATTGTTGCTTGACAAAGGTTTACCACTGGGTAATGTTACGAGCCAGCTTTTTGCCAATATCTACCTGAACGAACTGGATCAATATATTAAACGCAAGCTAAAAGCTAAATATTATGCTCGTTATTGTGACGACTTTGTTATCGTTTTGGCTTCGCGAGAATATTTTGCGAGTTGCGTAAAAAATATTGAACAATTCTGCCAGAACAAACTTCTTCTCAATCTTCATCCACGAAAAGTGGTTATTCTCAAAATTAACCAAGGGGTCGATTTTCTTGGCTATGTCTTACTAGCTCATCATCGGGTCTTGCGTACTCATACTAAAACAAGAATGCTCAAAAAGCTCGCTAATCTTAAGGAGAACGTTGAAAATGGAAAAGTCGGCGAAAAATCTTTATTTCAATCAGCACAGTCTTACCTAGGAGTTTTATCTCATTGCCAAGGTGAAAAAATTAAAGAACAAATCGAACGGATCTTTTGGGATTAAACCCCTACCCCTTGACAGACGAGATAAAGAAATATATAATAGAAGGCAGAGTAAAGTGGAGTGCAAGCCTTGTGGCGAAGCGCAAAACTTTTGACAGAGTAACTGGAGGATAAAACGATGGGCAAGAATCCTATCGGCGCAGAAGCGGCCAAATTGGCTGGTCTGCAAATCGATTCTCTGCAGAAATTGCGGGATGGTCAACTCACGATTAAACAGTGGGAGATGTTTAACAACCTCAGTCTGGAGGAACGCTCGGGTCGTTTAAGCGGCAAAAAGAAACGAGTAGTTCGTGGCCCCGATGATACCCCGACCCTTTTCCTGGCCGGAGATACCGACCTCGACCAGCAACTCGAGGAGACCGAAGCGTTTGCCAAGGCGGTTCTTGGAGAGAAAATCAGTCTGCGAAAGACCTTCTCCATCCCGGAAACTATTCCCTGGCAGAAAGTCTTCGCGATTTTCGATCCCGGCTTCACCAACCGCGAGATGGTCGAGAAGGCGCTCAAAGGCCAGAACATTGGCGTCTACGAAGAGATCGACGTGATGAATTACTACGGCGCCCAATCCTTAGGTCGGCAGGCTCTCTGGCTCATCAATGGCTCAATCCGGCCGGATGAAGACACGATGGGTTTGTCACCGAACCAGCTATTGGCGACAGGTAAGACATATCTCGGTTTGCGCGCGTACGGTCTGGCCCAGGCCAAACAGAAGTTTTTGAAGCAGGTGCTTCTTGATTCGAAGACTTACTGCTGGTTTCCTGAAAACCGCCTCCCCGACGGCAGCGTGGCGCACGGGAACTGGTATCCGGACCCGGGCGAGGTCAGGTTCCGCTGGCTCAGCCCGAGCAATCGGTATCCGAGCGGCGGTGCGCGTGTGGCAATCACGGTTCCCTTGCCCTTGGCTGTTTCTTAAATCTTGTTCGCTTTGTGGCTTGAATGGCGCACAGACAAACTGTGCGCCATTTTCGATCGCTAGAATTTATTGGAAATAAGTTTTATAATAAAGGCAAGTATGGCAGAAGCCACGATCAATTATTTTGCCCAAACGGATTTTCGCGGGAAGCGGATTCGTTTTGGCATTAAGGCCGAAGATCGGGCCAAGCATGTTTATATTATCGGCAAGACGGGGATGGGCAAATCGACCTTGCTCGAGAATATGGCGATTCAGGATATTCAGAATGGCGAGGGGATGGCCTTTATCGACCCGCACGGCAAGTCGGCCGAATTTTTACTTGACTTTGTGCCTCGTGAGCGGATGAAGGATGTCATTTATTTCGCGCCGTTTGATCTCGATCACCCCATCTCTTTTAACATCATGGAGGATGTTGGCCGTGACCAGCGTCACTTGGTGGCCAACGGCTTGATGTCCTCGTTTAAGAAGATTTGGCCCGATGTCTGGTCGAGCCGAATGGAATATATTTTAAATAATTGTTTGCTGGCTTTGCTCGAATATCCCGATTCGACTTTGCTGGGAGTAAATAGATTATTGTCTGATAAAGTTTATCGGCAAAAAGTGGTTGATAATATCTCCGATCCTTCAGTAAAATCTTTTTGGGTTGATGAATTTGCCAAGTATAACGAGCGTTATATGCAGGAAGCCGGCGACGCGATTAAAAATAAAATCGGTCAATTTACGGCGAACCCTTTAATTCGCAATATCATCGGCCAGCCGAAATCGACGATTGATTTACGTAAAGCGATGGATGAGAAAAAGATTTTGATTGTTAATCTGTCGAAAGGGCGCTTGGGCGAGCAGAATGCCAATTTGCTGGGTGGCATTTTGATTACCAAAATTTATCTGGCGGCGATGTCTCGGGCTTCGTCAGCGGGCTTGTCGCGTTTGCCTTATTTTTATTTGTTTGTTGACGAGTTTCAATCATTTGTGAATGAATCATTTGCGGACATTTTGTCGGAGGCGCGCAAATATAAACTAAGTTTGACGATTGCGCATCAATACATTGAACAAATGCCCGAAGAGGTGCGCAATGCCGTTTTTGGCAACGTTGGCACAACGATTGTTTTTCGTGTTGGTCCATTTGATGCTGAAGTGTTGGAGACAATTTTCTTCCCCACTTTTACTAAAGAAGATTTGGTCAATCTCGGCTTCGCGCAAATTTATCTGACGCTTAGTATTGATGGGGTGGGTTCACCGCCTTTCTCGGCGACGACTTTACCACCAATTGCTGACATTACTGATTCTCATAAAGAAGAAATTATTGATTTTGTTCGTCGAACTTATGCTAAGGCGCGGACGCAAGTTGAGAAAGAGATTGTCGAGTGGTATGGGCCAGAGGAGGTGCCAGTGGGGAAAAACTCGAAGCCCCCGAAGTCGAACTTCGGGGAGACTAGAAGTTCGTCTTCGGGGGCTTCGGCCCCCTATAAACCAAAAGAAAATACGCCTTCGAAGTCGGATTTAGTTGCACAAAATACGACTTCAACGGTAAAGCCAGCGCTCAAACTAGCTCCTAAAACCTTCTCGCTTGGCGCTCTAAAAAATAAAAGCAAAGAGTCAAACCAAAACAAGCAAGAACTCAAGACTTTTCTTGACGAAATTTTTGCCGGCAAAAAAAATGATAAAAAAAATGAAGATAAATCAGGAAAAATAGAGGTGAAAGAAAAAGAGAGAGAAGAGAAAGTAGAGAAAAAAGAAACAGTTGACAAAACTCATGAAAAACTGAAAGACTTGTTAGCAGTCAATCTCGACGATTAAATTTATGTCTAAACGTGTGCTGATTTATTCAACCGCCTATTTTCCGCTAGTCGGCGGGGCCGAGGTCGCGGTTAAAGAACTAACCGATCGTTTGGTCGATTTTGAATTTGTTTTAATTACCGCGCGCTTAAATCGTCGTTTACCAAAACACGAAGATATTGGTCGGGTCAAGGTCTGCCGGCTGGGCTGGGGGACACGGTTTGATAAGCTTTGGCTGGCCTTCTACGGGGGTCGTTTTGGCCGAAAATTGGCCCAGGGCGAGGCCTTTGGAGCGGTCTGGGGGGTGATGGCTAGTTTCGCCGGCCTCGCCGCCTTGCGCTTTAAAGAGCTTGAACCTGAAGTGTCATTTTTGCTGACTTTGCAGGAAGGCGATGATTTGACAGGGGTAGAATTTAAGATGAAGCCATTATGGTGGCGCTTTAATAAAATTTTTACCGCAGCTGATCATATTCAAGCCATTTCTCATTACTTGGCTGATTGGGCGAAGAAAATGGGGGCGCTTGGCTCGATTGAGGTGATACCTAATGGCGTCGATTTAAATAAGTTTAAATTTGTTGGGCGAAAAAATAACCAAACCATTATCACCACTTCGCGCTTGGTTAAGAAAAATGGGATTGATACTTTAATTCGTTCGCTCTTATTTTTGCCGGCCGAATATCGTTTGCAAATTTTTGGTAGCGGACCGGAGAGTGATAGTTTAAAAAGTCTAGCGCAAAAATTTAATTTAGCCCACCAAGTTGATTTTAATGGTCAGATTATGACAGACGATTTGCCTTCTCATTTAGCGCAAGCTGAAGTTTTTGCTCGGCCCTCTTTGTCGGAGGGTCTCGGCAATTCTTTTCTTGAGGCGATGGCGGTTGGTTTGCCGGTAATTGGCACACCAGTTGGCGGCATTCCCGATTTTTTGGCAGAGGGTGAGACCGGTTGGCTGGTCAAACCAAATAACCCGGTTGATTTGGCCGAAAAAATTAAATTGATTTTAAATCCAGATAATAAAACACAAGTTGATCAAGTGGTGGTTCAGGCTAGAAAATTGATTGAAGAGAAGTATGATTGGGATAAAATTGTCGAGAAAATGAAAGAAATTTTTAAGAATTTATTGAAATGAAAAAAGATAAAACAATTTTAATTGCCACGCCACTCTACCCACCTGATATCGGCGGACCGGCCACTTATAGTCGGTTGCTAGAAGAAGAATTGCCGAAACAGGGTTGGACGGTAACGGTTATTAGCTTTGGACAAGTTCGTCGTTATCCCAAAATCATTCGTCATTTAGTTTATGGTTGGCAAATTTTCAAACTAATCCCGAACTATCAAATTATTTATGCCCAAGATCCGGTGAGTGTTGGTTTGCCAGTTTGCTTAGCTTGTTGTTTGCGTCGGCGAAAGTTTAGGTTAAAAATTGTTGGTGATTATGCTTGGGAGCAAGGCAGTCAGCGTTTCGGGGTGACGGCTTTGCTTGATAAATTCTCGCTCGAGTTTAAAAAATATTCTTGGCCCGTTAAATTATTAAAGTTGGTTCAAACTGGTGTTGCCAAACGAGCGCAAAAAATAATTGTCCCAAGTAATTATCTTAAAAAGATTGTCTCGAATTGGGGTATTAAGTCAGAGAAAATTAAGGTAATTTATAACGCTTTTAACCAACCAGCTGAACTGCCGAGTAAAGATGTTTTAAGACAAGAATTGGGATTAGTTGGTCAGGTTTTAGTTAGTGCTGGTCGCCTGGTGCCGTGGAAAGGTTTTGCGCTTTTGATTGAAATTATTAGCGAATTAAAAAATACTTATCCTGATTTACAATTATTGATTATCGGTGATGGTCCAGAGGAAATAAAACTAGAAAGGAAAATCGAATCACTGAATTTAGCTAAACAGATAAAATTATTAGGGCGCTTGCCCCAAGTCGAGTTATTACAATACCTTAAAGCCGTCGACGGTTTTGTCCTCAATACTTCTTACGAGGGACTGTCACATCAATTGCTTGAAGCGATGTGGTGTGGTACGCCAATTATTACGACCGAGGTCGGTGGCAATCCAGAATTAATTGAAAACGGTAGAACGGGCTGGTTGGTAGCTTATAATAATCATGATGAGTGGCGAGAAACAATTGAAGAATTACTAACCAATACTAGTCTTGCTAGCTATTTGGCCGAGCAAGCTAAACAAAAAGTTCAATCATTTACTAAGGAATTGATGATTGAGAATCTAATAAGAGAATTATGAAAAAAGTTTTAATGATTTCAACTGATCGTCAGATTTTTGTGCCAGGGAGCGAAGTGCGACGGCGGATGCTTGATTATGGCGGTCTTTTTATTGAATTACACATTATTGTCTTGGCAAAGAAGAAGCTCGGTCTAAGAGAGGAGAAATTAGCCACTAACACTTTTGTCTACCCCACCAATGCCTTTGGCCCGCTTAGCCAAATCTTGTTTGCTTATCAGATCGGTCGAAGAGTTTTAAGAGCGGGCAATCAAGACTGGATCATTTCTTCACAAGACCCCTTCGAAACTGGATTAATTGCTTGGTTGTTAAAATGGATGTTTAAAATTAGCTGGCAAGCGCAAGTTCATACTGATTTTTTAAGTTCTTACTTCTGGCAAGAATCATTAGTTAATAAGATCAGGGTTCTGCTGGGTAAATTTTTGTTACCTCGAGCTGATAAAATAAGGGTTGTTTCTGAAAGAATTAAAAAATCTTTAGATAATCTTAAACTAAAAAGCGAACCAATTGTTTTGCCAATTTTCGTGCCTAAGCCAAGCGCTGATCTGATATGCCAACCAGACCAAGATCTGTCGCGAAAGTATCCCCAATTTTCTTTTATTATTTTAATGGCTTCACGACTGACGCGCGAGAAAAACTTTATGGTGGCCTTATCCGCTTTTGCTGAAGTCATAAGACATCGGCCAACGTTGGGTTTAGTGATCGTTGGTCGTGGGCCAGAGAAGCTTAAATTGCAACGATTGGCTAAGGCCCTAGAGACAGATCATCAAATAATTTTTGAAGACTGGAATAATCATCTCGAGTGCTACTATCGCTCCGCTGATTTATTTATGCTAAGCTCTAATTATGAGGGCTATGGCCGAACTCTGGTTGAAGCCGGTTTTGGTGCTTGCCCGGTTCTGACCACCAACATTGGTCTGGTTGGCGAGATCATTAATAGGCAGAATGCCTTAATCTGTCCGGTAGGGGACGAAGATTGCCTAGCCGAGAAAATTGCTTGGGCCGTAGCTGATAAGAGTGACTTAAAGAAACTCGGCCAACGGTTGAGAGCTGATTTGGAGGAAAGATATCAGGACAAGAAAGAATATTTAAACAAATATCAAGAAGCGTTATGAGGCTCTTAGTCATTACCCAGAAAGTTGACAGGGATGATCCAATTCTTGGTTTTTTTCATCGCTGGATTGAAGAGTTTGCTAAAAATTGCAAGAGTGTTGTCGTCATCTGTTTAGGCAAAGGTAAGTATAATTTGCCGAATAATGTCAAAGTTCTTTCTTTAGGTAAACCAGCCCAAGGCTGGTCGGCCTCGGGCCGAGAAAAAGTGTATCAAAAATTTCTCGCATTTTTAAATTTTTATAGATATATTTGGTCAGAGAGGAAAAATTATGAAAATGTCTTTGTTCACATGAATCAAGAGTATGTATTGCTGGGCGGTTTAATTTGGAAATTATTGGGGAAAAAAATATATCTTTGGCGCAATCATTTAAAAGGCACTTTTTTGACCTTGCTTTCTGTTTGGCTAGCAAATACCGCTTTTTGTACTTCTCCTCAGTCTTATACCGCGCGATTCAAAAAGACTAAATTAATGCCAGTCGGGATAGACACTGATTTTTTTACTCCTGATGTTGCCATTATTAAAAAACCACACTCAATTCTTTTTCTCGGTCGAATTTCACCAGTCAAAAATGTTGATATTTTTATTGATTCCTTAATTGCCTTGCGTCAAAATAATTTTAACTTTACGACGACTATTGCCGGCGGTGCTTTCTCTGTCGACCAAACTTATGAACAGGAATTGCGAAAAAAAGTACAAATGACTGACTTAACCGACCAAGTTAAATTTATTGGTCCGGTCACTCAAGAGCAAGCCCGTCAATTGTATCGTGAGCATGAGCTCTATGTTAATCTGACTCCGGCCGGTAGTATGGACAAGACCATTTTTGAAGCCTTGGCCTGTAATCTTCCAGCCCTGGTCTGTAATACTGATTTATTCAAGATCTTAGGAGCTAATCTTGCGGTAAACAATTTATCTCCCCAGGCAATTGCTGGACAAATAAATCAATTTTGGTCAAAACCGGACACCATAGATTTTCGCAGTAAAATAATTAACAACCATAGTCTAAAGGCCTTGGTCAATAGTTTATTAACAATCATGATTAAGGTTTAGTATGAAAGTTCTTTATTTATATTCGGGGGGTAGGAAAAACAAATTTAAAGGACAAATCGGCCTTGACTATGCGGACACTCAATTTTATGGTCTTAATCACTTGCCTAAATTTGGTATTAAGGCTGAAACCAAGGAATTTGCTGACCTAGTAAAAAATAACTTTTTAAGAAAACTTTTTGGTTTTCGTTTCAGACATATTATTTTGGGCTTTACCGGTCGTAGATATGATCTTGTTTTTGGCCCGGCTCTTCTTTATTCTGTTTTATTTAAAAAAATTTTTTGTCCCAAAACGAAATTTGTGTTACTTAATTTTGATCTCGTCCGTATTTTAGAAAATAATCGCCAGAAACGATTTAAAACATTAATTATCCGTTGGCTCTTAAAAAAAATTGATGGAGTCATCTGTCTTTCCCACTGGCAACTCGATTATTTAGCGGGAACTGAGCTCTGGCCACAATCTAAATTATTCTATATTCCCTTAGGGGTTGATACCAATTTTTATCATTTCCAAACAAATTACCGCCAGGATTATGTTTTGGCCGTTGGCCGTGATACTGGTCGCGATTATCAAACGGCGACAGAAGTTGCCCGTCTCTTACCGAATCAAGAATTTCATTTTGTTTGCAGTTCAAGAAATCTTCAAGACCTTGGTGACTTACCGAGCAACATTAAAGTTTTTTATGATCTTTCACTTCTAGCCTTAAAGAAAAAATATGAGGAAGCTAAAATTCTCATTTTATTAACGAAAATTGAGCGACAACAGGAAGGGGCTGATTGCTCCGGACAAACTGTTTTACTTGACGCAATGGCCGCTGGTTTGCCCGTTATTGTCAGTCAACGAGAATATTTAGCTGATTATTTAACCACCGGAGAAGAAGGGTTGATTGTTCCCCCTTATCAGCCGAAAGCTGTCAAGATTGCGATTGAGTCATTGACTGGGTTAAGATTAAGGCTAGCTTTAGCTCAGAAGGCGAGACGGCGAGTTGAGGAACAATTTTCTACCCAAGCCATGGCTGAGTCTCTGGCGATCGTCTTTAAGTCAATCTTGCATGAAGATCATTTTTAACTACAATTTTCGGTCGTCTGATATTGCCGACTATGATTATCATGCTCTTTATTCACAAAGGAGGAGGGATGCTGTTTTTGCCTTTGCCTTTGAGGAAGAGGATGGTTCCGTTATTGCTCTTCGTGATCATTTAGGAAATGTCCCACTCTACTATCGTGTTAAAAATGGGAATATTAATTGCTCAGCTTTTCTTCCGGAGCTCATTGAAACTGATGATGTGATTAACTCTTCCGGGCTAAATACCTATTTGGCGATTGGTTCAGCTAAAGCCAAGGCTTTGGTTGATGGTTTGGGAATAATTCCGCCCGGAGCCGTAATGAGAATAAAACGAGATGGAAACCGTGAAGTTCTCTTTCGTTATCGTTTTAATTTGCAACGCGGGTTCAATGGTTCTTTTTCCGAAACCGTTGATGAATTTGACCGTTTAATGATCCAAGCCATTAAACGGGTGGTTGTTGCTGACACGGTTGGTGTCTATCTTTCGGGGGGAATTGACTCGGCCTTAATTGGTCTTTATTTAAAAAAAGCTGGGGTGAAGATTCATGCCTATACTTCTTTACCTTGGGGGGAGACGGGAACAGAAGCAAAATATGCTCGAATTAATGCTAAGACTTTTGCCGCGGATAAGCATGAGTTAATTTCTTTAGAAACAAAAGATTATCAGAATTTGATAGAAAAAACTTTAGATGTTTATGCTAATCCTCGAGGTTTAACTAGTCAAATTGGCATTATCAGTCTGTGGCAGAATTCAGCAATTGGTCAAGAGAAACAAATTTTTTGTGGCCATAATGCTGATACCTTGGTTTGTTCAATGCCTAGTCAGTACCAAATTTTTGTCGCCAGTTTTTTGCCACGCTTTATTCGCCGTCGGCTGCACCGTTGGATTGGCTGGGACAATTATCGGCAGGATTATCTCTCAACAATCAGCCGGACACGTTTTACTCAACTAGAGATTATTGACGACGATTATTTAAAGACGTTATCACGAATTAAAGCCTTAACCATCATGGGAATGTTGATTGGTCATACCGGTGAAGGTGAAGCTTTTTCTCTCCCGGTTATTAGGGCTGGTAAAATTTTTTCTGATCCTTATTTTGACCTCGACTTAATCGAGTTTGGTCTTAATTTACCCTTGCGCTATCGCTTAAGTTTCTCTCGCCATAAAAAAACTTTTATTTTTTTGGAGAAAAAAATTGCTCGGGCCCTGGCTCTTAAATATTTACCCCCGGAACTAGTTTATCGGAAAAAGGGGATGACCGTTCCGGTTAATCGCGATCAAATTTCCAAAAATTTTTTCACCTCGCTTCCTAAGGAAATTGGTGGTCTTAAACTAAATGATCCAGAAGAAAGATTGGCCGCCAAAGTTTTGTTCGATTTTGTTAAAAAATATTCTTTGCGTTTTTCTCCACCAAAAGGAAATGGAAATAGACAGTAAAAAACAAGTGGATTTTGTCGATGGTATCGCCTTTTTCTCTGCCAATCGTTATTGGGGGAAAATGCCGGAGGCAGAATTAATCCAAGCCCTTAACCTCATTGATCAAAAAGGTTGGTCAGAATTTGAACATCAATATAAGGACAAATTCGACTTTACTTTTGAAGAAAATCGTGCCGATTGGCGTTTTGTTTTACCTCTTACCAAAAACTCCAAGATTCTTGATGTTGGAGCGGGGATGGGTCGTATTAGTATTCCCTTGGCTCGAGTTGCCGGTCGGGTTATTGCCATTGACCAATCTTTTTGGCGTTTGAAATTTCTTAAAAAGAGGGCGGCCCAGGAGAGGCTTGATAATATTGAAGTTTATGTCAGTGATATTTTTGATCAACCTTTTTCCCCTGAAAGTTTTGATCTCATTGTCTTGAATGGTCTTTTAGAATGGGTTGGTTCAACTGAGCGCTATTCCTCACCTCAAGAAGCCCAACTCGCCTGTCTAAAAATCTGTTATCGCTTACTAAAAAAAGGGGGACATCTTTATGTCGGAATTGAAAATCGATTGGCCTTAGCCTACTTACGAGGCCGAGACCATAGTGGTCTTCGTTATACTAGCTACTTGCCCCGCTGGTTGGCCAATATTTATACGCAGTTTCGTTTGGGTCGGCGTTATGACACTTATACTTATACCAAACATGGTTACGAAAAATTACTTAAAGCCGGCGGTTTTGAACATTTAAATTTTTATCTGCCCTATCCGGGCTATAATCTTCCCCGACTATTAATTCCTTACCAGCGACTCGACAGCTTAGCTTATTTATTTGAATTAATAGGTTCCCATAAACCAATTACCAAATATCTGATACGTTTTAAGTTGTTACTCAGACTTTATCGTTATCTTTTCTTTAGTTTTAGTATTGTGGCTCAAAAATGATTCAATTAATAGAACAAGTAATAAGAGAACATCCCGTCTGGTTAACCTCGCTGAGTGATTTTTCTTTGGCAAAAATGAGTACGCCAAATTCTGGTAGTGGACGAGATCAAGGTTTAGGTAAGGTGATTTTGTTTGTTTTTGAGAAAGGAAAGAAAAAGCCTACGCTCTGTCTAAAAACAGTTAGAACTTACTCAGCGAAGAGTGTTATTGAACGAGGTTATGGCAATCTCCAATTACTTAATCAGTCAATTAGTTCCTCGCCGGAGTTAAAAATTTTTGCTCAGCCTCTCCTTATTTTTGATAATGGAGAAGGGGTTTTTTCTATTGAAACAGTTTGTCCAGGGCATAAACCTTCAACTTTGGCCGAACTTGAGTTGGCCATTAATAAATATCTTGCCTGGCAAGCAAGATTGGCTGTTCTGGCCGAAAAATTTTGGGAGGTTGAAGAGTTATCAACCCTTCTTAGGTCGCTTATTAATGAACTTGATTTTTTGACCAACAAAAAAGACTTGATCGAATATAGCCAGAAATTTTGGCTAGACGGAGGAAGCAATTTTCGTTTACCTAAGATAATTCAGCATGGTGATTTGACGGTTGACAATATCTTAATAGACAAAACAGATGTTTCTCTGGTTGATTATGATTATTCAAGTATTGAATTCTTGCCAGGCTTTGACCTCTTTAATCTCTTAAGCAAAACAAGAGGAAACAAATTTTTTGGCAGTTTGTTAAATAATCATTATTGGCGAAGATATTGGTTAGCAATTGGAGTTAATGAACAATCAAATGGGGGCATATTTTTTATTCATTACTTGCAAGAATTAAGAAGGAAAAAAGATACTCAAGAAAAAATTTCCGCAGAAGTTGTTATTTCTAATTTTCAAAAAATTTTAAAAATATTATGATCAGAATTTTTTATCTTTCGCGAATTAATCTGCTGTCTGGTCGGACTAATGTCTATAACCTTGCTAAGACTTGCGAGACATTGGATGCTCAGGATAATTTTTCCGTTAAATTAATTACGACTGACCAGCCGAACAATCAAGAAATCTTTTGGCAACGAATGGGTATTAGTCGACCCTTTAAGCTTATTTGTCTGGGATCAACGAACACTGACTCAAAATTAAATAACGGTCGAAAATGGTATGAGTTCTGGTTGATGTTTCGAGCTAATTTGAGTTTAATTATTTTTATTTTTGGTCAACGAAGAGAATTTGAGGCTGTTTATTATCGTGATGAAACGTTATTGCCGGCAATCTTTTTCGCTAAAAAGATTTTAAATAAAAAAGCTTTTTTTGAAATTCACTCCGTCCTGGAAAGGCCTTGGCGACAAAGGTTGAATGACTGGGGGATAAGGATCGTTGATGGGGTAATTGCTATTAGCTCTGGTCTTAAGCAGTATTATTTAAAACTTAATCAGCAAATTCTCGTTTCTCTTTGCAGTGCGGCTGAAGAGTCTTGGTTTGACCATTCCTTAACAAAGAAAGAATTACGTATCCACTTAAAGTTACCCCCTGAACCTTATTTGCTTTGTTATACGGGAGTTGTCGGGGCTAATCCCAATAATGATTATTACGAAATAGATGACGTTATTAGGGGCTTGGTTAATTTACCCCTGAATATTTGTTTCGTTGTTGTAGGTGAAATTAATAATAATGCTACTTGGTTACGGCGTTTGGCTAACGAACTGGCCGTAGCCGATCGGCTAATAATTGTTCCCTGGCAAGAAAGAGGAGAAATTCCTAAATACCTTCAAGCGGCTGACGCTCTGGTTATCCCCAAGAGAAAAAAAGACCGGATCGGAGATTCTCCGGCTAAAATTTTTCCCGCGCTAGCTTCTGGCCGACCAATTATTGCTGGTCGGGCAGAATGCATCACGGAAATCTTAACTGACAAAACAGACTCTTTAATTGTGGAAACTAATAATCCGTTGGGTTGGGAAAAGGCGATTAAACAGGTTTACGAAAACGAAGACTTCGCCTGTCAAATTGCTAAGCGGGCGCTAGAAACAAAAAAGCAATACACTTGGGAGAAACGAGGCCAGGCGATCGGCTCCTTTATTAATCAAGTATTTGCTTGTTGATTATGAAACTCTGGTCAAGATTAAGAAGATTTTTTATTTTATTGAGCTGCCTTGCCCGCGCAATTTTCTTTGGGCGAGCGATTAAACTTCCTAATGACCTGTCAGCGATTATTGTCGTGCCAACGGGTAAATTAGGGGACATTATCTGCACCACACCAGTTTTATCAGCGATCCGAAATAAATGGCCTCAAGTTAAAATTATTGCTGCGGGGGATTCAAGTAGCCAATTGGCCATATTAGCAGACAGTGGTTTAGTTGACGAGTATCTGAATCTTAAAGAACGAGGGGCAATAATTAGAATAAGACAAATCAGTGCCCAAGTCGGTATTGTCACTGGCCCGTCTTTTGAACCAACGGCCACTCTCTATTTGGCGGGAATTCCCTTGGTAATTGCCCCGATTGTTGTTGGTGGGGTATCTCCCAACGAAACTCGTCTCTATAAAATTTTACAGAAATTTATAAAGACTTTTCCCTATCATTTTACCGGTTATGCCCCGCGAGAACGTTTACGGTCACTTGAGCCACTGGGTCTTTTTACTCAGGAAACAAAAAAACATTTAGGATATTCTCCTGTGGCCGCTAAGCAAATAAAAAATTTTTTTGATTCAATCCCTAAAACAAAGCCTGGCCAAGAATTGTTAATTGCCATTTCGCCTTCAGCCGGTAATAAAATAAAAGAATGGCCAAGCGAAAGATTTGCGGCCGTTGCTGATCATCTTTTTCGGAAATATCAAGCAACAATTTTTATTGTTGGTAGTCAAGCCGATTATTCTCAAGCGGAAGAATTAATAAAAAGACTATCGTCGGGAACAATTGTCAAAAATATTGTGGGACGTTTTAACCTTGACGAATTGAAAGCTTTTATTGCTCGCCTAGATTTGTTTATCAGTGTCGATACTGGACCAATTTATATTGCGGAAGCTTTTGCTATCCCAACTATTGATATTGTGGGGCCAGTTGATGACCGGGTTCAGCCGCCTTGTTCTTCTTCTCAACGTTGCGTTGTTCCGCCTCGGCGTGATCGAGCTGAGCTTTTCATTCTAAATGCACGCGCCTATAATCATTCCGAGGCCCTGCGCCAAACCCTGTCAATAACGGTACCGATGGTTCTTAGGGAAATTGATGATTTATTAGTCTTTACCAAAATAAATAAAAAATGAAGATACTCATCCTCTCTGATGGTTTGCCACCAGAGAAACAGGGCGGGGCTGAAGTTATTGCTTGGCAACAAGCCAAAGCTTTAGCTTTGGCTGGCCAATCGGTGACAATTATTACTACAACCCAAAAAGAGAATAATTCTCAATTTGAGAATGAGGGAGTAAAAATTTATGCCCTAAAAGCTGGTTATCATCCACGCTGGCGAGCTTATCTTAGTTTATATAACCCGCAAACAATAAAAAAAGTTCAAAACTTACTAATAGAAATTAAACCAGATATTGTTCATTGTCATAATATTCATTACCTTTTATCTTATTATTGTTTAAAGTTAGCTAAGAAAAGTGGGGCTAAGGTTTTTCTTACCGCTCATGATGTAATGCTTTTCCATTACGGTAAATTAACGGAATTTATTAATCCTCAAGAATTAACTTGTTCAACAAAATTTAATTATCGAGTTACTTTTTGGCAACAAATTAGAAAGTATAAAAGGAGATTTAATCCTTTGCGGAATTTGATTATTAAACATTATCTTAAATACGTTGATCAAATCTTTGCCGTTAGCGCCACTCTGCAAGAGGTCCTAAGGCAGAATGGGATAAAAAAAGTAACAGTCTTACATAATAGTATTAAGCCGAGTGACTGGTTGATTAAGAAAGAAACGAAAGAAAACTTTATTGTTAAATATAATTTAACGAACTCAAAAATTATCTTATTTGGTGGTCGGCTAAGTGTCGAGAAGGGTAGTTATCAGGCTTTTTTGACATTAGAGCGGGTTATTAAAGAAATTCCTAACACTAAGCTGTTAATTCTTGGACAGGTAAATACTTATACCAAAAAATTATTAGATTTTGCCGAAAGTCGTGGATTTGACCACTCAGTTGTTTTTACTGGTTGGCTGATGGGAGAGGAACTAAAAGCCGCTTATCATTGTGCTAATGTTGTTTTGGTACCATCGATCTGTTTTGACTCTTTTCCGACGGTTGTCCTCGAGGCAATGGCCTGCTCTAAACCCGTCATTGCCTCTTGCTTTAGTGGAGCCACCGAAATCCTGCTTGACGGTCTCACTGGTTATATTGTTAATCCTTTTAATACTGAGCTAATGGCTGATCGAATATTAAAAATTCTTTCTCTTCCTGAACAAGCGATGGAGTTTGGCACGGCTGGCTATCAACGAGTCAAAAATAGCTTTGCTCTTGATCAAAAAATAGCTAAACTAGTGGAAATTTATAAAGCCAATATTGTTATGACCAAAGCATCGCGAAAAAACCAAAAGGGCCAAGATTATCCCTAAATATTTGACATTTTTACCATTTCGTTCTAGGCTCAAGAAGGAAAATGTATTTTCTTGGCAGGTTTTCTATCTGTTCAACGGAGTGCTCAATACCTAAATGGAAAGGTGGTTTGCCATGAACGACAAAGAAGAGGAGAAGAAACTAGTCAAGAAGCCGACGGAGCCTCGTTATCTCGGTAATGAATTAGGGATGGGAATGCCCAATATTGAACCAAATACCCCTCCCCCTCGGCGGGGGGTGTCGCCTGAAGGCTATGCCTTCTGTAACGAGACCGGTCTGGGGCTAGAGGATCTTTAGTAATTCTTGGCTTATTCTTGGTCCGGTGGAAACATTTCGCCGGACCACTTTTGTTAGTTTAATTCTTGAAAAATAAGGCTTTTTAGGGTACCATGCCTAGATATGCGTTGGAAAGTACTCATTTCTAGCCTTCATCTACAGTCGCGCCTTGATAAATACCGCGATTTATTGGCAAAAAATAACATTCATTTTGATGTAATTACTCGACCTCAATTTGTGCCAGAAGCAGATCTTCTTGAGATTATTGAACCATATCACGCTATTGTTTGTAGTGATGATAAAATTACCGATCAGGTTATTACTCGAGCCAAGAATTTGAAAGTAATCTCTAAGTGGGGTGTCGGTTTAGATAGTATTGATTTAGAATCAGCTCGTCGCCATGGAGTATCAGTCTATAACTCGCCAGGTGCTTTTTCTGAAAGCTGTGCAACGATGATCTTTTCGTTTATTTTCCACTTTTCCCGGCAAGTGGTCAAACAAGACCAGTCTGTTCGAAATGGTGAATGGAAACATGTTTCCGGTTTATCCCTTGCTGGTAAATCGATCGGCCTCATCGGTCTTGGCAATATTGGTCAAGCAGTAGCTAAAAGGGCAGTTGCCTTTGAGATGAAGGTTTTAGGAAATGATATTAAGGCGGTTGATCCAATTTTTGTGTCAACCTGTGGCTTGATAATGGTGGAAAAAGAAGAACTCCTCCGGCAGTCAGACTTTATTGTTCTCGCGCCCGACTTGAACCCCAGTAGTTTTCACTTAATAAGTAATAAGGAATTTTCTCTAATGAAGCCATCGGCCTTTCTATTTAACACAGCTCGTGGTCCGATTATTGATGAACCGGCACTGATTAAGGCTTTACAAAATAAAATTATTGCCGGTGCGGGTTTGGATGTTTTTGAAACTGAACCGTTACCCCTTGATAGTTCTCTCCGGCAAATGAACAACGTTCTTTTGACTCCCCATAATGCTTATAACACGACAGAGGCAGAGGACTACGTTCATGATAATACCATTAAAAATCTAATTGAGGGCCTTAAAAAACTAGAAAAGTAAAGATTTATGAATATAAAAAAAATCGCCCTAAGCACCTCGGCCTTTGGATATACCATGGGCAGTACCGGTAAAAACACCGATCGGAAAAATTCGAAACCTTGGACTTTGGAAAAATTTGTTGATTTTACCAGAGAATGCGGGCTTGGTGGAATTGAGGCGCCTTTGGCGCGTTTTGTTCCCGATCTTAATATCGGCCGATTAAAAAAATTGAAGGATCAACTAGCTTCCGCTAACCTATTCTTTTTGATGGATGTGGAAATAGCCTTAGATGCTGATCAAATTAGGGCGATGATACCTTGGGCCAAGGAATTTGGTTCAGGGATTATCCGCATTAAAAGCAGTAATATTCTTGGTTGTTCTCGACAAAAACTAAGTCAGCCTTGGATTGAACATGTGAAGAATTGTATCCGGATCTTAAAATCTCTTGCTCCAGAGCTTCGGCAAGAGGGTTTGAAAGTGGCGATAGAGAATCATCAGGATCTTGATTCTAATGATCTAAAGCAGATTATCACGGAAGTTGGTGTCGACGTTGTTGGTGTTAATCTTGATATTGGCAATGCTTTTTCGGTTTGCGAGGATCCTATGGTTTTTGCTCAAAAATTAGGACCGTCAATTATTAATATTCATTTGAAAGATTATAAGATTTTTAAAAGCGAAGACGGTTTTCGATTGGTTCGGTGTTCTTTAGGTGAAGGCGAGGTCGATTTTAAGAGTATTTTACCCTGGCTTGCCAAGAGCGCGCCTGATGCTAAAATGGTCATCGAACTTGGGGCATTAGAAGCTCGTAATGTTGCCTGGTTAGCTTCTGGTTTTTGGTCCGAAATTCAATCACGGACTCAGTCGGAGTTGGTAACTTTTTTCCAGCAGCTCGAAAATAAAATTTCGCACCCGACTGGCAGTTCTTGGCAGACCCCATGGGAAAGAGGAGAATTTGGAGAAGATATTATTAATTATGAGATTGCCGAATTAAAAGCTAGCTTAAACTATCTCGCTAATTTATAAAAATTTTATGAAAGCCTTAGTTAGATATGACACCAAGCCAGAAACATTGAGGTTTCAAGACGTGCCTAAACCTTTAGTTGATGAAGGTCATGCTATTTTGCGGGTTGAAGCAGTGGGTATTTGTGGTCGAGACTTGGAATATTTTCGTCAGGAATTAAATCCTAAAAAAGTCCCGTTTATTCCTGGCCATGAGTTTTCGGGGACGATCATTGAATTGCCACCTAAAGTAAAAAATTTTAAAATTGGTGATCGCGTGACGGCCGAAACCGTTGCTTCGGTCTGTGGCGAGTGTGAAGTTTGTCATCTTGGTCGCTATAATCTTTGTAAAAAGAGAAAGAATATCGGCGGAGGGATGAATGGTGCTTTCGCTCCTTTTGTCAAAGTGCCCTTGGGCTATATCCATCTTTTGCCCAAAAAGGTTAGCTTTGAAGATGGGGCAATGATGGAGCCGACTTGTGTCGCTTATCACACGACTTTAGTTAATAGTCAACCCAAAAGGGGCGAGTTGGTTGTCATTCTTGGGACAGGTACGATTGGCCTACTTTGTTTGCAAATGGCTAAACTACGAGGAGCTAAGGTTGCCTTGGTTGGATTACCAGTTGACTCTAGTAGAATTAAAATTGGTAAAAAATTGGGTGCAGATTATTTGCTTAACACCACCACTGATCCAGTTGCTAAAGTTTTGGAATTAACTAACCAAAATGGTGCACCTTTGATTATTGACACAGTTGGTGGCTCAGCACAAACCATTGACCAAGCGTTAGAGATGGTTCGTCCGGGCGGGCAAATTACCAAAGTCGGTTGGTTTATGAAGACGACCAACACCTCGTTGGACACTCTCATCAGGAAGAATGTGCGTTTACAGGGTAGTTTCAGTCATACTTATCCAATGTGGGAGGAGTGCATCAAGTTGATCGCTAAAGGCAAAATTGATGTCAAAAAGATGATAACCAAAGTTTTGCCCCTGAAAGATTGGCGTCGAGGTTTTGAACTTTGTTTTAAGCGCGAAGCTTTAAAAGTCATCCTTAAACCAAAAGATGAATAAAAAAGAAGATAAAATCAAAACGTCGCAGACTTTTATTAGTAAAGTGGCTTTGGTGACCGGAGGAGGATCAGGTATTGGTCAAGCGGTTGCCGCTTTGTTTGTGCAACGAGGCGCATCGGTAATTATTGCTGGCCGTGATGAAAGTAAACTTAATAATACCGCCAAAGTGCTGGATCCCTCGGGGAAAAAAGTTTTGGCAATTAAAATTGATCTAAGTGAGGAAGGTCAGGTAAAAAAAATGGTTAAACAAGCAATAAGAAAGTTTGGTCAAATTGATATCTTGGTTAATACTGCTGGCGTAACGGCCGGTGGAAAAATTGATGAAATTACCGTTGAGCAGTGGGAGATGATAAATCGTAATAATGGTTTAGCGACTTTTCTTTGTTGTAAATATGTTATTGCTGAGATGAAAAAAAGGAAATATGGCAAAGTCGTCAATGTTTCTTCTATCGCTGGCCGTTTCCGCGGTATGACTTCTGGTTTGCATTACGCTTATACTAAATCGGGAATCATTGGTTTTACGAGACAGCTTGGTGCTGAGGTTGCAAAATTTGGTATCAATGTTAATGTTGTTGCTCCATCACAGACAATGACACCAATGTTACGTTCTTTAATTAATGATGATATCGAAAAGCAATTAAATGAAAAGATTCCCCTTGGTTATATTGCTAAACCAGAGCAACAAGCCGAAGTAATTCTATTTCTTAGCTCAGATGCCTCCAATTATATGGTCGGCGCAACGGTTGATGTGAATGGTGGACAATTTTAATACTGTTTATTAATATATAATTATCTTATGAAAACTGTTGCCATAATCCCGGCTCGCCTTAAATCATCACGCTTTCCCAATAAACCACTGGCTGATATTTGGGGTCGGCCAATGATTGAGCATGTCTGGCGACGCACTCAAATGTGTGAAATCCTAGATGAGGTCTGGGTAGCAACGCCGGACAAAGAAATTTTTGATGTCGTAGAGAAATTTGGGGGGAGAGCAATTATGACTAGGGATGATCATGTTATGGCGATGGACCGTTTGGCCGAAGCTAACGAGACGATTAAAGCTGATCTCGTTGTTAATGTCCAAGGTGACGAGCCATTGATTTACCCGGAAATGATTGAGGCGATCACCAGACCAATGCAGGAAGATGCTTCTTATGCTTGCGGGACACTAATACAGAAAATTACCGATCTGTCTGAGGTTGAAGATAGAAACCGCGTCAAGGTTGTTCGAGATCTTAAGGGTGACGCTATATTTTATTCCCGTGAACCGATTCCTTCAGCAGCTAAGACTAGCGAATTAGTTGATTATTATAAGATGATCTGTGTTTATCCTATAAGGCAACAAAGTCTAAGAGATTTTACTACTTGGGGGATGAGTCCATTAGAGACAATTGAATCAATTGATCTTTTACGTTTTCTTGAACATAATGCCAAAGTTAAGGTAGTTGAGACAAAAAAAGAGACCTTTAACGTTGATACTCAAAATGACCTGGTTCGAGTGCGTGAAATAATGAAAGACGATCCCTTATTTAAAACTTACCAATGAAGATTATTATTTTTGGCGGAGCCGGTTTCCTTGGTAGCTATGTGGCCGATGCTTTAACCGAGGCCGGACATCAAGTTAAGGTTTTTAGTCGACACAAGTCGGAGTATTTGCAACCCGGTCAAGAAATGATTATTGGCGATATCACTGACCAGGACGCGGTCGAAGAAGCAGTAAAGGGGTGCGATGTTGTCTATAATTTTGCCGCGGTAGCTGATATTAACGTGGCTAAGGATAAACCAGTTGAGGTTGTTAAGGTTAATATTTTGGGTAATACTTATATTTTAGAAGCATCACGTAAAGCTAATGTTAAACGTTTTGTCTATGCCAGTTCGGTTTATGCTTACAGCCGCTTTGGTTCCTTTTATAGCGACAGCAAATTAGCTAGCGAAAAGATCACTGAAACTTATCAGCGCCGATACGGTTTACCTTTTACGATTTTACGTTACGGTTCTCTTTATGGTCCGGCACGTTCAAATCATTTGAGTAGTATAAATAAATTCATTAATCAAGCGATTAAAGAGAAAAAGATTACTTATCCAGGAACGGGCGAGGAAGTACGTGAGCATATTCATGTTAAAGATGCCGCTCTATCCAGTGTCGAAATTCTCAAGCCAGAATTTGAAAACAAACACGTTTTGATTACCGGCCATCAAGCACTTAAGTCACGCGATCTTTTACTGATGATTAAAGAGATGCTGAATCATGAAATAGAAATTGAGTTTTTAAATCAACAAAATCACGAACACTATCATGTTACCGGTTATAGTTTCCAACCAAGCTTGGCCCGGAAACTCGTTCCCAATCTATCTATTGATATTGGCCAGGGCCTCTTAGACTTAATTACCGAAACACATCAACGGCTTCAGCCTGAAGGCTATGATGAACATCTTAAGAACCTCCCTGATTACGAGGATGATCTAGGTTAATATGTCTCGACTGAAAGTGCTTACTGGAAAAGCTTCTCCAGACAAGAAACTGGCCAGGGCGGTTTCTGTTTTTCTGAGGCAGAATAAGGAAAAGGCTGTTCTACTTTTAGTTTCCGGGGGCTCGGTCCTTAAAACCCTCGATTTTATTGACCAATCGGCATTAGGGGAAAATTTAACCATCTCTCTTTTGGACGAACGTTTTAGCCGAGATATAGAAATAAGAAATTTTTTTCAACTAACAAAGACTTCTTTTTATCACCAAGCTCAAAGAAGAGGTTCAAAATTTATCCCTCCATTGACAGCGGAAATGGGAACCTTAGTTGTGGCAGCTAAAAAGTGGGAACAGAAACTTCGCCGCTGGTTATCCGCCCGTCCTGATCGGATAATTATTACCATTATGGGCATGGGTACAGACGGTCATACGGCTGGTATCATGCCTTTTCCTGAAAATCCGCAAAAATTTACTAACTTCTTTGAAAATAAAAATAAATGGATTATTGGCTATAATGCCGGTGATAAAAACCAGTACCCACGGCGTTTAACTGTTTCTATTACTTTTTTGCAAAACATTATTGATCGTGCCTTTGTTTATGTCACGGGGGAGAATAAAAAAAATATTTTGGAGATAGTTTTAAAATCGGACAGAGTTTTTGAATATCCAGCTTCGATAACAAAAAAAATGAAACGAGTCGAGCTTTTTACTGACCTAGAACTTGATACTTGACAAAAGTTATTAAATTTGTTACAACTAAGCAAGGTAAAATTGAACGGCCTAGTTTCAGAAGCTAAGAGCCATAAAAAGAAGGGAGGTTTTGTTGGATCGTTGTAACAAACACACGGACACTGGCCTGTGGAATAGGTCGGTGTATAAAGAAAACTGGGGGACGATCACCACTGTTGTTCGTTTGGGAGATCGTTCTGATCCAAAGTGCTCGACTTACATTCCGCTTAACGTTGATGTTCCGGTGCGGTTCATCAAGACGATGGGTCGGCGCGAAGACAATGTTCAGCCCGTACTCTACCCCGATGACGGCATAACCGTGCGGTTGTGCTGCCGCCTTGTCAAGCCAATTAACGAGTTAACCTCTACAGACTTGGCTGGTGGGTCACCAGATATCGCTACCCCGAGACTAGTCCAATTCCACCTGGGTCTCATTAACAACACAGAGTTGCCAGACCCAGGGACGGTGGTAACGGTCTATCACTTTGAACATCGGCCGAAGGTCAGTGAATGAAGAAATGCTGAGAGGCCGTCTGCGACGCGATGTCGCAGACGGCCTATTCTTTTTCTTTACTGGTTTATTTTTAAATGATAGTATGACTTTGCTGATATATGAGAAAAGCTGTTCTGGTTATTTTTGGTAAAGAAATACCAATAAAGAAAAAGTCGTGGTGGCAACAATTTGATGTTATTGTTGCGTCAACACAGTTTAAGTCGGTAATCGATAGTTATCGATTACTTTTTGTTGATATTGACAGTCTTATCGAGACCGGCAGCATCTATGAAGCCAATGCTTTTTTGGAGGAGCTTTCTCTCCTGAAACTCCCAAATGGTTCTCTTCTGGCAAAATCATTTACTTATAAAGGCTATGAATTATGGTGGACACACTACAATAGTCTTTTTCTCTATTTTTGTCTGCCGTATACCCAATATAAAAAGCTACTAAATTATCTTAAAAATTTTTCAAATGTATCTCTTTATCACCCGTCGTATGGAGATCTTTTTTCTTGTTATCTCCGGGCCTACCAGCGCAGGGTTATCGTTGCCCGTGAATTAAGTTTTCAAAGTCCAGCTTTTCTTCCTTTTGGGGTTCTTCTTCAGTTGGTGATTACTCTCTTGTGCTTACCCATTCTAATGGTGAGAAAGTATTCAGTGTTGGTATTTACTGGCGATAAATTCGAAAAAACTCAAGATTATGATTTTAGAATGAAATTTGTTTATAAGGATTTACGCCAAAAAAATATTTCTTTTGTTGAATTCATTCGGAGCCGAGAATCTTGGTGGGTAGTATTGCAACATGCTTTTACCAGAAAACGTCCGGTTATTTATTCTGAAGCGGTGGCCTTTGTTGGACGATTTTGCAGCATTATCTCGGGAGGCCGTCGCTGGGCCAAGCATAAATTCGGTCCCAATGTTTTTGCTTCCGAAACCAATCCAGAAGCGCGATTTAAACTTTTAGTTGCTACCCAGTATCTTCTCGGTGTTCATGACGATATCTGGGCGATTCGGATTATGCGGTGGATTTTACGTGCTATTAAGATTAAGGCATCATTTATTACTGCTGCCCTAGAGCGTAACTTTAATACGGTTTTGGGTTGTAAGTTAAATAACATCCCGATTGTTGGTATCCTTCACGGAATTGCTTCTCAGCATTACAATGTGTATGATTTCATGCCGGAGTTTGATGGAGAGAAAAATTTGTCGGTTGATAAGTATGGTCTTTGGAGCGAGTGGTGGAAAGAGTTTTATTTTAAAAATAGTAAAACATATCGTCCCGAACAATTATATATCTCAGGCCCGATGCGACCACTTGAAAAGGACACAGAAAATTTCGAAGATCCTATTATTAGAAGATCGGGACCAACAAAAGTGCTTTTTATTTCAGAACAACTGGCGGCACTTAACGAAGCAATGTCCTATCTTGAAGAGCTAATAAAGAACCAAACATTTGATCTTAGTATTAAATTTCGACCATCCGGAGATGGTTTTGAAGAATGGTTGTTAGAAAATCAACCACAACTGATCGAAAAAAACAAAATAAGAATTTTAAGGGGTAATATCCAGGATGCCATTAAGGAGTGTGATGTTGTCGTTGGCTCTCATAGTACCGCAGTTCTTGAAGCTCTTTTTCATTTTAAAATACCAATTTTCTTTAATACTCAGAAGTGGGGAGACTGTTTCAAATTGAAGGACTATGGTGATAACCATCCATTTTTTGCCGAAAATCCTCAAGAACTCATTGAAAAGATCAAAAACACACCACTTATATCAGGAGATGGCCTTAGGGATTTACGAGAGCGATATTTTGGTGATCCTTATAAGAACGGAAGCCGATGGGTTGTTGAGCAACTAGAGGAATACTTAGGGTAAATCATTTCTTGCTACCCAACGCCTAGTTTCCGGGTTTTTTGGCAACAAGATAAGCATTGGCGTAAATAACCCTGTCCTTAAACAGTCTGTTTAATTTATCAGCCAATGATTTTATTAGACGCATGATTCTGCCTTCCCACTTTTTCCTTTTTTTAGATTGGTGATGATAGGGACTAAAAAGAGAAAAATGGATCATTTCGGCTAAAACCAAAGGAGTTTTTCCGTAGCTTCCGCTTAACTCTATTTTAAAGCCTTCATTCTCGAATAATTTCACTAACCCCTCTCTAGTATAACGGAAAAAATCATAAGGATCGGCATGGTAGGGAACAAGAAAGGGGGCCGTTATTATACAAAAACCGCCTGGTTTTAATATACGTCTCATTTCACTTACTACGACCCAGGGTTTTTCAACATGTTCTAATAGCTGGGTGGAGACAATGGTGTCAAAAGAATTATCTGTAAACGGGGTTTGGTGAGCATCGCCCACGATGTCAATTTGTTCTCCAGGAACCATATCAAAAGTTAGATACTCACTGGCGTGAGGAGTGATTAAATTTTTATATTTAGCATTACCGGCGCCGTAATCGAGAGTTTTTCCGGTTATATATTTATCTAAGGATAGAATAATTACTCGGGTATTTCTAAGATTTTCCATTATTATCTTTGTTCTCTAATAATTCACCATTGGTTAAATATTCACAATCTTTTTTGTTGGAAATGTATTTGAAAAATTTTTCTAGATCTTCCCACATGCCATATTTCTCAATTTCCCAGGAATGGCCCCAAAGATGAAAAACTTGGCCACTTCCTAGCGCAATATCAAAAGTTGCCTGGGCCATGCTGAGCCAAGAATACATTGCTCTCGTTGGTACACCCAATTGTCTGAGGTTAAAGGCGCGCTGGGCATAAGGTTCTAGTAACTTTCGTAAGTAATACCTTTTTTCTCCTAATTTGCGCAAGGGGAAGGGATAGATTTGAATCGTGGTATTAAAACAAAATGGATCAGGCGGAAAAGATAAATAGCTTAATCCGGTTGTCCTCGCTCCGACAAAACCAGCTAACCTAGTTTCTTTAACCACTCCATCATCATATAAACCTTTAGGATAACAAAACATCTTAACCTCTTTACTGATCACCTTCTCCAGCCATTTTTTACTCCCCCTAATCTCTTCCTCTTGCTTCTCTGGTAACAATTCACATAAATCAGGGTGACTTAAAGTATGAGCGCCAACCTCAAATTTTTGGGATAAATTTTTAATGTCTTCTTCGGTTAGACGTTCTGGTCGGAAATTTTTAGCGATATAAAAGGTGCCCTGGAGATTATATTTAAATAGCAAATCAGCCAAACGCTTATCTAAAATATCGCCATCATCCCAACTGGTCGTGACTTTAAGCATGTTTTTTTATTATTAATAAATAGCCATGGGCAAATAATTTATTAGCCCGACTTCGGTCCAAGTGGTCACCAAGGCGAGCTAAAGTTCCTTGGACTTTAGCAAAAAAACTATATAATCTCGCAAACCAACGACGACCAATTTGCCAGCGCTCTAGGCGGTAACGATTTTTTAATTGGGCCATTACCTGATGATAGCCCCCTCGGCTCTGCAAAACAACAATCTCAAGTCCGGCCGTCTCGGCCAGTTGTTTTAAGCTGTGTCTAGTAAAACGCCAATAATCGGTTGGTTCATCGTGGAGAGGGTTCAAAAAATCTTCCGTAATCAAGGCTAGACCGTTCGGTCGTAAGACTCGGTAAATTTCATGAAAAGCCCGAGGTAAATCATAAACATCACCCAAAACTTGAGTACAGACGATCGAATCAAAGCTTGCTTCCGGGAAAGGGATTTGTTCTATTTGACCAACGACGTCAGTGTTGGGTCCCGTTTGTCTATTCATTTTTATATAAGTTTCCACTGAAAAGAGATCTTGGTAGCGAGAGAATTCACCCGCCCCAATATCTAATAATTGACCCCGAAACAAGCCGGCTAATTCCTTAATTTGTTTCCGTAACTCAAGTCTGTCCGTTTGATAAATATAAGCCATCTTAATCTATGATTATCGAGAAGCAATTTGCCAGGCGGTAAAGTTAGCGATCAGTGAGATAAACGAATATAAAACTTGGGCAATCACTAACCCCAAAATACCACTCCAAATTCCCAAAATAACAAAAAGAACTATCCGCAGGATATTTTGAGTTAAATTATTTATAAAGATTACTCGAGGCATTTTTTGCGAAGTCAACAAGAGACTAATATAGCGATTAGGCAGGGCTACGATAAAGCAAATTGATAACAACTGAGAATAAAATAAACTGTCTAAATATTTTGGGATCAGATAGTGAAAAAGGAGAGGGGAGAGTGCGATATAGGCGATCGTGCATAACAAACCAATGGTTAAGCCTTGAATAATTCGTTTAAAAAAAACAGTGTTTATTTCTTTAGTCGTCCGAGCGGCAAATTTAGGAAAGCCGACACTTAACCAACTTTTAAACATTACCGTTGCTCGATTAGGAACAGCGGTAGCTAAAGAATAAGTTGCTAATGAAGTATTGCCCCAGAAATGGTGGAGAATAATACTATCAATTTGCGAAACAATTGGCGCCATATAATCAACGAAAGTCAATTGCCGACCATAACGCAGAACTTCCCGGTCGGTTTCTCTAGCCGCAGAGGTTTTTAAATTATAAATTCGAACTGTCGCTAGATAAAAAACTAAGTTAGAAACAAAGCTCGTTAATGAATAGCCGATAATTAACCAGATAACGTCCCCGCCAAGGTAAATAGCCAGGATCATGCCACCGACATAGATAATTGACGAAAGTAAACTAAAAAGTCCAACGGCGCGGAAATTCCTTTTACCTGAGAGGTAAGCATTATAGGTATTAAGGGCCGCGGCGAGCGGTGAAAAGAAGCCAATGATCAAAAAAGAAATGGCGATAATTAAATTGCCTTGCCACCAATAATATACGGCTAAAACCGTTGCCGCCGTGAACATTAGAGTGTTCCACTTCAGTTGATAATTAACAGAATTTTTTAAAGAATCTTCCTTGCCATTAGCGACCGCCTGCATTACGGCCTGATTCATTCCTGTCAAGGTAAAAATATTCAAAATTCCGACCATTGATAAAATATAACGATAAAGACCGTAATCTTCTTTTGAGACTAAATTGGCAAAAATTAATATTAGACCGAAAGATAATAAACTGCTGGTAACTTGGCCAAAGATGAT
>Ga0172375_10001453_pt1 | contig 38234 bp, 27 predicted proteins | sample LakKiv1m_FD_114537 | JGI IMG/M metagenome (GOLD analysis project Ga0172375, IMG submission 114537) | Freshwater microbial communities from Kabuno Bay, South-Kivu, Congo - kab_092012_11.1m | ecosystem: Environmental > Aquatic > Freshwater > Lake | place: Democratic Republic of the Congo... | reverse complement strand
TCCATTCCTCCACTTAATGGCGCCATACAATGCCCGTATTTTTCATGGATAAAAGGATATAAGCCGTAAAGGTCAGAATACAATTCAATAAAATTAGTTGTGTAATCTATATCGGATTGAAAATAAGGTAAACAAAGCGAATTGTCGTAAACATAATTTTGCACCATTACCGAATCGCTTGTCCCAAGCGGATGAGCGTAGATGGTGTAATCAATATATTTTGCAACACTCACAGAAATCAGATAATAATCAATCGGATAATTTGATTTCCATTCGTAGCGTTTTTTTCCGCTAGGGACAGTAACTTCAGCCGTAAGCAAACCATTTGAACCCGCTTTATTTGTTGCATCAGTTGTAATAAAAACCCATGATGAATCAGCTTTATCAGCAAGATCCTGTTTGCAAGGCCACCATTGATAAGCGTTAAATGGTTCGGACAAAGTCCACACTACTTCATTAAACCAAGAAGGAGAAAAGCCATGAGAAATTCCCGAAAAAAATCCACCCGAAGGAGGATTGCCGTGATAATAAATGATAGCAGTAAATGGCGTTCCTATTGTGAATGCAGGGCTGATAGGAACACTTGCAATGTCACTTGTATGGATCGAAGTTTTAAGAACATTGTTAATTTTGACTGAATCAATAATTAATCCTGAATATAATTCAAAAATAAACGTATCAAGAGCAGAGGTTGTCACCAGTGAATTTATGGTTACACTTCCTGAAATATAAGTAGATGTTCGTTCCAGCGCAATATCTAACCCATAAAATTTTACATCATAATTATTGTTTGTGTAAATACCACTTCCTGATTTTCCTTTGGTTGTTAAAACAGCTGAACCAAAATATTTTTTATCAATGTTTGTAGTGCCCGTCCATTGGGCAAAAGCAGAAAAAGAGAATCCGATTAATAAACTAAATAAATATTTTTTCATGTGTAAATAATTTGATTTTTAATTGTCACATGGAATCTCACATGGCACATTTTCATCTCCGATTGGTGTTTTGAAAATCATTTTCGATTTCATATGAAATATTTAATGCGCAATAATAGTATGATTCAAAAGTAATCATTATTTTTTGCAAGTAATAACAAGACGAATTAAAAAAGCAATCTTAATTTTTTTTTCGATTTCTAATCAAGCCAAGCAATCCGTTAATAAAAGTCAATGGATGCGGAGGGCAACCGGGAACATAAAGGTCTATGTGATATTTTTGAAGAAAACTTCTATTCAGGGCTTCACTGCTTTCAAAAATTCCTCCGCTGATTGCATCTGTTCCGGCAAGAATAATAATTTTAGGAAATGGAATAGCATCATAACATATTTGCAGCGGTTCAGCCATGTTTTGAGAGATAGGGCCTGTAATTACAATTCCGTCTGCATGACGTGGAGAGGCAACAAACTCAATTCCATATCGCCCCATATCGAAGTTTACATTGCCTGCTGCACCAAGTTCCATCTCTGTTGAATTATCTCCGGCAGCAGATACCTGGCGGAGTTTCAAGGCATGTTTAAAAAAAGATTTAATTTCTTTGCGGATAATTGTTTCATTAATTTCTATCGGATTGTCAATTCCTTCGTTAATTATAAGCCCCGTTCTGTCATTCGTTGCGATCTTATAATCATTTGTAAACTTTATTTTTTCGGGTAATGCAAAATGGCATTCGTTACAAAAAACACATTTACCCAAATCAATTCCAAAAGGAGTTTTGTTGATTGCAGATACAGGACACATTGAAATGATATTATTTTTTTCTTCTTCCGAAATATTATTTGAAACAATTGGTCGTCCTCTGAAAATTGCAGGTAATTGTACCGTTTCAAGATTAGGAACAGATTGTCGTCCGTGTTTAAAAAATATTTTAGTTTCTTTAAATGGCATTAGTAAATTTTTTTAAAGGTCGTGCCCACAATAAGATAAATCAAAACTTTTATTACAAATGGGGAAATCCGAAATCTCTTCTTCTCTTACAGCTAAGGCGAGTGCCATCCAGTTATGAAAGGATGGGTCTTTTATTTTATAATGAATAATTTTTCCGTTTTCATCTGTTATTGCCGTATGGCAAATCTCGCCTCTCCACCCTTCGACTAATGAAATTGACAGTGATAATGGTGCAAACGAAAGATTGTAATTTGGTTTTTCCGAAAGAATATCAAAATCAAATTTTCCAACAAGTTCTCTAATCAACGCCATTGACTTAATTATTTCAAGTTTTCGGAGTTTTAGTCTTGACCAAACATCACCTTTTGTTAGAACAATCGGTTCGTATTCGAATTGTTCATTTTGCATAAAAGGATGAGACCATCGAACATCTCTTTTCAATCCCGAACTTCGAGCAGCCATTCCAACTGCACCCACAATACTTGCTTGTTTTTTTGTTACTTTTCCAATCGTTTCGAATCGTGCTAAAACACTGGGCAAAGTAAAAATTCTGTTCATGATTTGTAAGTATCGTTTTTCAACTTCAGCGATATTTTTAACCATGCTTTCGGCCACTTCCTTTGTTAAAGGGTAATTGCTACCAGCGGGGCGTATCAATCCTTTTCCAAAACGATTTCCACACCATAGTTGGGTAGTATTAATTATTATCGTACGCAAAGCTTCGTTAACAACTTGTCCGAATTGATATCCAACGTCAGTACATAAAGCTGCAGTATCTCCAATATGAATGGCTATTCTTTCAAGCTCAAGGGCGATCGTTCTTTCAAATGCTAATTCTAGTGAAGCTGAACAATTTGTTAAAGCTTCGGCAAGCAAGGAATAAGCGACTGAATGACCAACAGCAGTATCACCTGCAATATTTTCTGCAAGAATTGATTGTTGAAGAATGTGTTGTTTTTTAGTAAACAATTGTTCAATACCTCTGTGTTGGTAGCCCAATTGGATTTCGAGATGAAGAATATTTTCGCCATGACAAATAAACCGGAAGTGCCCGGGTTCAATAATTCCGGCATGTATAGGACCAACACCGACTTCGTGAAGCTCTTCACTTTCCATTGAATAGAAAGGATAGTTGTTAATCGTATTTTCCTGATTAGTGCGATTGAAAGGATAACGGATCGGTTTCAACCAGGGATGATTTACAAACTGAATGCCGTAATTTTCGTAAATTTCTCTTTCAAAAGCATGAAACACAAACTGTTTTTCGGTTAATGAATCAAGAAAAATAGTGGCTGTTTTGGGCTGTTCATGCGAAAGAACAAGAATTTTATGAGTCTCATCATTTCCAACGCAACAAATAAATTTGTATTTATCGTGCAAAGGAATTGCAAAATAATTTAAACAATGATTGAACTCATCAAAGAACAATTCATCAATCACCGTTGTAAAATTCGTATAACTCAACACAGGAATATCAACCAATTTAATTGCTTTAGGATTGCTTTCTATTGCTAGGTATTTTTTTTCCATGACGGGTTATTTTGGCAAGTCTTTAATGATAGAGGTAATTAAATCCTGCAGAAAAGGGGGTTGTGAAAAACAAATGTAAATGACGATTCCGAACAACACAAACTGAGAAATTGTTTGAATTGGATTCACTTTATTTTTAGGAGTATTCAAAATACCAATCCTGGGTTTTGAATAAAGGATGTGTAAAACACGTGTTGTTAGGGCGTATAAAACAAAGCTCAACAAAAAGGCCGTAACGATTAAATAAAAATAATTTCCATTTGCAATCATTGCTTTAAAAATCATAAATTCCGAAACAAACAATCCTGATGGTGGAATTGCAGTAATACAAATGGTTCCCACAAGCAATGCAATGGCGCCCAAAGGGTAAAGTTTAAAATAATTTCCGGATTCGTCCAAATAATAAGTTCCCATCACCTTATATGTTTGACCCATTTGATAGAACAAGCCTGCTTTGGTAAGAGAATGCAATACAATATGTAATATGGCAGCATAATAACCAATGCCGCCAACCCCAAGTGCGATTGCAACGATACCCATATTTTCCAAACTTGAGTAAGCAAGCATACGTTTATTGTGTTTTGCTTTGAGCATATATCCAGATGCAATAAGCAGAGATAATGTTCCCGAAAGAACAAGTAAGTTGCTCATAAAAGGCAATATGGACGTTGAACAAAACAATGCATAAATCCTAAATATTGCAAGAAAACCTACATTCATCAACGTTGTTGAAATAAAGGCACTGATTGGCGGAGGAGAAACTGTATGTGCGTCAATAGTAACTGTGTGCATAGGAAACAATCCCATTTTAGTGCTATACCCAACAAAAATAAATACAAATGCAATTTTTAAATACAGCGGATTTGCCTGTATTGACATGTGCGATAAAGAAGAAAAAGACATTTGAATTAATTCAGTTCCGTTTACTGAAAAACCTAAAAATAAAATGCCAATGTATGCTAAAGCAATTCCGATAGAACAAACAAAGAAATATTTCCAGGTGGCTTCCAGCGCCATGGCTGTGCGGTCGTGATAGATTAATGCTGCAACAGATAATGTTGTTGCTTCGACAAAAATCCAAACGAGTATCATCCCATTAGCCAAATAGGCGCCCGACATCGAAACAATCAACGCTATCAAGGCGGCATGGTAAATTACATATCTTCGTGGAGGATTATCTTTTACATAAATAAATCCGTGATATATTGTTGTTATTGTAAGTAACGATAGAACCGAAAGCAATAGCACACCCAGTTTATCGAAAGTAAAATAGTCTAACTCTGTTTCCCCTAAATGCATCCAACTAAATGCAACTAATGAAATATGCATCAGGGCAAAAAAAATGGTCATTGTTTTTGCAAAGGGTTTGTTGTTAAACAGAAACACTGCAAGAACAATAATAATTGAAACTATGAAGAAACCCAGTAAAAACATTTAATCGTCCTTTAGCATTGTTAAATCATGAGTATGTTGTTTTAATCGCATCGCAAAAATACCTAGTATCAGAATACTTGCAAAAATATCGAGTAATACCGCTATATTAATAAGTAATGGCATATCCTTGCCAATAGCAAGTGAAAGTAAGAATACAGCGTTTTCTATAACAAGAAACCCTATTAAATGAGAAAATATTTTTTTGTGCGAAATAATTATAAACAGCCCAGTATATAAGGCAAAGAAAGCAACAATAAAATATGCAGTATTCAACAATTTTGTTTTCATAGTGTAGGCGATGACAATACTCAACAACAAACCAAGTGTCACTAAAAACAAGGAATAAATGCCCGGCAGAGATTTTTCGTGTACTCTTTCCTGTCCTGTTTTATTGATGATTTTAAATAATAGATAAGGAACTACAATTCCTTTGAATACAAGTGTTTCGATGGTAACAAATAAGAGATTAGCAATAGTTAGCGATTCTAATTCAATAAAGGCAAGCAAAAACAAGATGATTCCTTGTGTGCAAACCAGATTGGAATAAATTCGGAAACGCTCAACAATACAGAGGTACAGAAGAGTCATCGCAAAAAATATTACCAAAAAAATATTCATTATTTTAACATTTGATTTAATAATAATAAGCTAAGGATAAATGCAACAAGAGCAATTGAGCTTAAGCTGAGAACAAATTGAGGATTTTTCATTAATTGTTTTCTTGCTCTAAAAGACTCCAACAAACCTATGATACCTGCAAATATTATTTGTATCAGAAAATAAACGGATAGCTGATATACAACTGGGATATTCACAGGAATAATAAAATTGGCTATCAATGTACCGTAAATGCCAAACTTCAAAAGATTTCCTATTTGAATTAATGCCAGGTCAAAACCTGAATTATCGAGAATCATTACTTCATGTATCATCGTCAACTCAAGATGTGTTTTTGGATCGTCAATAGGTATGCGGCTATTTTCAATCATTGCTATTTGAATCAATAAATAGATAAGCGTTAAATAAATGATAAAATAATATTGATCAGCAAATTGCATGCTGGAAAATAATTCATGCATTGATGTATGGCCTGTTAACAGAGCAATAGTCCCAACTAGTATAAAAAATGCAGGTTCAATAAGCAACGAATAGAGAGCTTCGCGATTTGCGCCCATACCTTCGAAGCTGCTACCGGTATCTAATGCACTTAAAATGGAAAAGAATTTCCCTAACGCAAGCAAATAGGCGAAGAGAATAAAATCACCATCAAACCCAAAAACAACCGGATGACCGGCAAATGGAATAAGGAGCATCGTACAAATAATGGTAGAGACATATAGAGTAGGCGCCAACTGAAAAATGAAGCTGGTTGTAGGGCTGAACAAACTTCCTTTTTTTAATAATACTAAAATATTTTTCAGAGGTTGTAATATACCCGGGCCCATTCTTCCGCTGAATAGGCTTTTGGTTCGGAGAATAATTCCCTGAAAAAAAATGGCAGTGATTAATATGAGTATAAAACTTATCACAGCAAACTTAGAAACAGCAATGCAAAAATGAATAAAATAAAAATAAACGCATATAATATATAATGTTGAATCAACCCTGTCTGTAGGCGAGCGAGATTTTTTAAGATGATGGCAATAAAATCAATAATTTTTATTGTTATCTTTTTAAAAACATCAACCGAATGTGATTTAAAAGAATGTTTTTGAGGAATTATTTCCTCTTCGTGGATTGAAAAATAGTCTGTTTCTGTTATTAGAACAGGATGTGCAATTTTATAAAAACTATTTGCAAAGGACGTGCTTGTATATTGTTGCTTTGCGGAAGTATTGGCATATCCACATCCCCAGGTTGGACTGTAGCCAACATTTCGTTTCTTTAACAAAACCGAACGCAAGAAAAAAAGTAATCCTGTAACGCCAATTAAAATCATACAGATTATACTTATTTGTCTAAAAGTATCAGAGAATGTAAAAATGATATTGTCAACTTGAATGTGAAAAATATCTGAAACTACAAGAGAGATGGGCTGAATAAACAAAATCGGGAATAGTCCGATTAATAATATTGCAAATGTTATTAAAAGTTGAGGAAACAACATATTGTTATCAACTTCTGATATTTCATGTTCCGGTTTTTTTCGTTCTGATCCTAAAAAAACAATGCCGAAAACTTTTGTAAAACAAAAAATAGCCAAACCACCTATTGAGGCGAGACAGACAATAGCAAGCAGCATCACAATTGAATGATAAAAAGTTCCGGCGATTAAGCCATTAAACAAACCAACATAAATCAGCATTTCTGAAATAAACCCATTTAATGGAGGTAGCCCACATATCGCAGCAGATCCAATTAAAAAAAACAAAGCCGTTTTTGGCATTCTATGAATCACTCCACCTAATTGTTCAATATTTAGGGTGTGATAATTTTTATAAACAGAACCTGTGCTAAAAAACAAAAGTGATTTGAAGAGTGAATGATTAAGCACATGCAACAACGTCCCACTAAATCCTAAAATTACAAGTATATCGTTTTGAAGTGAAAGACCAATAGTTCCCAAACCTAACCCCATTCCTATTATACCAATATTTTCGATACTATGATAGGCCAATAACTTTTTCAAATCGTGCTGAATTATGGCTAACATAACGCCAAGCAAACCAGAAATTGCTGAAATTGCAAGTATTATAATGCCTATTAAAAATAAATCGTCTTGCACATAAGTTAATACACGCAATATTCCGTAAATGCCCATTTTTATCATAACACCCGACATTGTGCCAGACACATGCGAAGGCGCTGCCGGATGAGCATCTGGCAACCAAGTATGAAGTGGAACGAAACCCGCTTTCATACCAAAACCAATAAAAAATAACAAAAACAAACCAACATTATTATTGCTTGCAAAATAAATTTTAAGACCATCAAAACCGAGAATCCCTGTTGCATTACTGCTTATTAACAGAGCTATCAGCAAAAACATAAAGCCAACATGCATTTGTATCAAATAATTAACAGCGGTTTTTAGTGTTGTGCGTTTTTCTCCTTCAAATAAAATAAGGAAAAAAGACGAAATTGCCATTAACTCCCATACAACAAGAAACGCAAAACCACTCCGGAACATCAACACCATCAGCATGGAAACATGCAATAATACATAATTAATATAGTGCAAGGCAAGTTCAAGCGACTTCTTTTTTTCAAGATATGGTTGAAGATATCCTTTTGAATAAAGCATTCCCGTTAGCATGGTGAAGTTAGTAACCAAAATAAAGAATGCACTCAGTTTGTCAATAATTATTTCCGCAGAAAGTATTGAGATAACAAATGGAGTGGTTGTATAATTGAAAAGAACTGATACGGCTGGAATTGAAGTGATAACAGAAAAATAAACCGTTAACAAAAACGCAAAATAATAATGCAATTTTGATGGGCTTATCAAAATAAATAAAAACAAAACGAATGGTAATACAAAAAGAATATCTGTCATTATTACTCCGGAATCTTAATCATTCGAATTTTAGAATTTTACTTTTTTAAAACGCTGAATAATTATTATTCTTTTATTTCTTGTCTGCGGGTTAAGAGTCAACAGAAATGTTGTTTTGCAGGTATTGGCTTCAACGGTAGGCATTTAAAAAGAATAGTCTGATAAAATTTTGGCAAAGATATAAAGTTTAATTTAGGAAGAGAAAACTTTTTTACAAAATCCTTTCAAAATTATTTTCTCTAATAACAAGTGACAGAAGTTTTATAAATTAGCCACTTCTTACAAAAACAAATTAAACAAGGAGGGAAATATGTCCATCACAAAACTTGATCAAATACTAGATGCTGTAAAAAGCAAACCAAAAAAACGTTTGATTGCTGCATACGCTAATGATGCACATACTATCGAAGCCGTTACCAACGCTGTGCTTGATGGAATCATAGATGCTATTTTGGTGGGTGACGAAGCTACTATTCGCAAGGTATGTAAAGAACATAATTTCAATCCAGATGCCTTTAAAATTGTACAAGAAGCAGACGAAGTAAAAGCTGCAGCTAAAGCGGTGGAGCTTATCAATAATGGCGAAGGAGACATCCTTATGAAAGGATTGGTAACCACCGATAAATATATGCGTGCGCTTTTGCATAAGGAAAAAGGCCTAATGGATTATGGTGCCATACTTAGTCACGTAACTGTTATAGAAAATGCGGCTTATCCAAAACTTTTAATTATTGGTGACGTTGCCATTTTACCTGCACCAGAAATAAAAGAAAAAATTGCGATTACAAACTATCTGATAGATGTTGCACATGTATTGGGTATTGAATGTCCTAAAGTGGCTTTGATATCTGCTACAGAGCAAATGTCGTATGGAATAAAGTCGTGTGTGGATGCAGCTATCATTTCTAAAATGGCTGATCGAGGACAAATAAAAGGTGCAATCGTTGATGGACCTATGGCTTTGGATGTTGCTATTGACATGGAAAGTGCAGAAATTAAAAAATTAAAAAGTCCTGTAGCTGGTGATGCCGATTGTCTGATGTTCCCGAATATTGAATCGGGCAATGTGTTTTATAAAGCACATACCAAACTCTGTGGTGGAGAGTTGGCTGCTTTGGTTTGTGGGGCAAGAGTTCCTGCAGTGTTATCTTCTCGCGGAGATAGTGCAAAAACAAAATTATATTCAATAGCACTTGCGGCACTTGCTGTCAAATAAATTATTGTTAACAATTACAGCAATTAAAACATGAAAATATATTCAATCAACACAGGCACTTTTAAACTCGATGGCGGTGCCATGTTTGGGGTTGTTCCAAAAGTAATTTGGGATAAATTTTATCCGGCGGATGAAAACAATCGCTGCACCTGGGCTTTACGCTGTATGCTGGTAGTTTTTAATGACAGGAAAATTCTTATTGATTGTGGTATCGGAGAAAAACAGGATGATAAATTCAGGAAAATGTACGAAGTTTCTGATCGTGGCTTGTTGAACAAATCACTTGCTAATATTGGCTTTTCTGCTGATGATATTACAGATGTTTTATTAACACATTTGCATTTTGATCATTGTGGTGGTGCTGTTCAATTAAATTCCGAAACATCAAAACCCGAACCCACTTTTAAAAATGCTGTTTATTGGTGCGGTAAACAACAATGGGATTTAGCAGTAAATCCAAACAAAAGAGAAAGGGCATCCTATATGCACGATAATTTTATTCCACTTCAGGAAGCAGGGCAAATACGATTCATTGAAAGCAATATTATGCTGTATCCCAATTTTTCAGTTCAATTGTTTTCCGGTCACACCGCCGGACAAGTAATTCCTTTCATCAACCATTGTGGAAAAACCGTTGTTTATATGGCTGATTTTATTCCAACATCTTCGCACATTCCTTTGCCTTATGTTATCAGCTACGACACCCAGCCATTGGTATCATTAAAAGAAAAAGAAGATTTTTTTATTGATGCAGTTCAAAAAGAATATTTATTGTTTTTCGAGCATGATTTTTATCATGAGTGTTGTACCTTGCGTCAAACCGAAAAAGGCGTTAGACCAGATAAATACATTACTCTCAATGATTTTTTTAATTAGTTGTGTATATTTGTTTATTAATTTTTAAAATTCAAATCCTTGTATAAATTAGAAACAAAAATTGATGTTAACTCTGAGGAGTTTAAAAAAAACAAAGAAGCTTTTCTGAAATTACTGTCGCAATACAAAGATACTTTGCGAAAAGTAAAAAAAGGAAGTTCAGAAAAAGCCGTTCAGAAACATAAAGAAAGGGGGAAGCTGCTTGCCCGCGAACGCATCGATTTGCTTGTTGACCCCAATACGCCTTTTCTTGAGCTATCTCCTCTTGCTGCTTATGATATGTATGATAATGAATTTCCGAGTGCCGGAATTATTACGGGAATAGGCGTGATACATGGCAGAGAAACCATCATCATTGCCAACGATGCTACTGTAAAAGGCGGTACGTATATGAAAGAGACCATTAAAAAACATATACGGGCGCAGGAAATAGCCATGGAAAATAAGTTGCCATGTGTTTATTTGGTTGATTCCGGCGGCGTTTTTCTTCCGGATCAGTCCAATGTGTTTCCGGATAAATATCATTTCGGTCGTTTCTTTTTTAATCAGGCACGACTTTCTGCACTTGGAATTCCGCAGCTTTCAATCGTGATGGGTTCATGTACTGCAGGCGGTGCTTATATGCCTGCCATGAGCGATGAAACCATTATTGTAAAAAATCAGGGAACTATTTTCATCGGAGGACCACCTTTAGTAAAAGCAGCAACAGGAGCCATAGTTACCGCTGAAGAATTAGGCGGAGCAGATGTACATACCGCTATTTCCGGCGTTTCAGATCATTACGCAGTAAGCGATGCTCATGCTATTCAGATATGCAGGAATATTTTCGAAACGCTTAAAATGCCTGAAAAACAATTGCTCGATTTAGCACCCATCGAAGAGCCCGCCTATGATCCCGAGGAGCTTTATGGCATTGCTCCTGTGGATGTAAAAAAACCGGTTGATTCCAAAGAGATTATTATGCGCATAATAGATGGCAGCAAATTTCATGAATTTAAAGCCCGCTATGCACCAACTGTTGTAACGGGCTTTGCGCGAATAATGGGATATCCTGTTGGCATCATCGCGAATAATGGTGTGCTATTTTCAGAGTCATCACTCAAGGCAGCACATTTTGTTGAGTTGTGTTCGTCGCGAAATACGCCACTGCTTTTTCTCCAGAATATTACCGGATTTATTGTTGGTAAAGAATACGAAAGAGGAGGAATAGCAAGCGATGGAGCTAAAATGGTTCATGCCGTTGCCAATGCCAGCGTTCCTAAATTCACGCTTATTTTCGGAAGTTCTAATGGGGCAGGAAATTACGCTATGGCAGGTAGGGGCTACGAACCAAGGTTATTATTCATGTGGCCCAATTCTAAAATTTCGGTGATGGGTGGTGAACAAGCCGCCAATGTTCTCATTCAGGTGAAACAAGATCAGCTTGCCGCAAAAGGACAAGTCATGCCCGAAGCAGAAATAGAAAAATTAAGAAAAAGTATTTTGGAAAAATACGAACACGAAGGATCGGCGTACTTCAGCACTTCGCGTTTATGGGACGATGGTATTATTGATCCAGTAGATACTCGTAAAATTATTGCAATGGGAATTGCTATGTCGCTGAACAATAAATTTCCTGAACCTAAATATGGAATATTCAGAATGTAATGTTTCTTAGCGCCTTTGCATCTTTGCGATAAAACTTTTCATTAACCAGTATTATTTTTAAAAATGAAAACATATAAAACACTTGAGGTAGCAATAAAAAATCGCATTGCAACCGTTTGGTTGAACAGACCAGCTGTTCACAACGCCTTCAATAACGACATGATTGCAGATTTAACGAATTGCTTTACCGAGATGAACGATTATGAAGAGGTAATGGCTGTGATACTTCGCGGACGCGATAAGTCTTTCTGCGCAGGTGCCGATCTGAACTGGATGCGTGATGTTTCTAAACAAAACTATGATGAAAATTTAAACGAAAGTCGAAAATTAGCGAAATGTTTCTTAGCAATCTATACTTGTAAAAAGCCTACCATTGCTTTGGTGCATGGAGTTGCAATAGGCGGAGCGAATGGGTTGCTTTCAGCTTGCGATATGGCTTTCTGCGATAACAATGCGACATTTTCGTTGAGCGAAGTAAAAATCGGAATTGTCCCTGCATGTATTTCTCCTTACGTAATCAAAAGAGTTGGCGAATATGGTGCAAAAGAATTAATGCTAACCGGGAAAAGAATTCATGGCGAAGAAGCTGAAAAATTTCATTTGGTTAACAAATCTTTTGAATCATTTCAATTGCTCGAAGCACATGTGGCCTCCATTATTGAATTACTTAAATCAAGCGGACCCAATGCTGTTACACATTGTAAAACACTCATCAACGATATTGCAAATGGGTTATCGTTTGATGATTCGCACGAATACACTGCAAAAATGATTGCCGATATTCGCTCATCAGCCGAAGGACAAGAAGGAATGGCTGCTTTTCTTGAAAAACGTAAACCAAATTGGAACAAATAACATCCTCTGTTTATGAAAAATTTTAAAAAAATACTTATTGCTAATCGGGGTGAAATTGCTGTACGAATAATGAAGACTGCAAAAAAATTAAACATTGAAACTGTTGCAATATTTTCCGAAGTAGACAAAGATTCCCTGCATGTGAGTTTTGCTGATGAGGCCTATTGCATAGGCAAAGTAGAACTGAGTGAAACCTATTTAAATATCGAAAAAATTATTGCTATTGCTAAAAAAACAAATTGCGATGCCGTGCATCCCGGTTACGGTTTCATGTCAGAAAATTCTCAATTTGTAAAAGCATGTGATGAGGCAGGAATTGTTTTTATTGGGCCAAACACCAATGCAATGCACGTGATGGGGAATAAAATTCTTGCGCGTGAATTTGTAAAAAAGAGTAACATTCCAATGACCGAAGGAGTTACTGGAAATCCTGCAGTATTGATAAAAGCAAGCAAAAATATTCCATTTCCATTATTGATCAAAGCCGCTGCAGGTGGTGGTGGTAAAGGAATGCGAATCGTGTATAACGAAAAAGAGTTGGCTGATGCCGTTGAGTCAACCAGTCGTGAAGCTAAAGCATACTTTGGAGATGAAACCGTTTACATCGAAAAGTTTATTGAAAACCCAAGGCATATCGAGATACAAATTCTTGGTGATAATCATGGAAACGTGATTCATTTATTTGAACGCGAATGTACTATTCAAAGGCGCTATCAAAAGATTATTGAAGAGTCGCCATCAGCAACTCTCACTCCAGAGGTTCGCAAAAAAATGGGTGAAGCAGCAGTGAAAATTGGAAAAGAAATCAAGTATAACAATGCAGGCACCATAGAGTTTTTGGTTGATAAAGAGTTGAATTTTTATTTTTTGGAAATGAATACCCGTGTTCAGGTTGAGCACCCCGTAACCGAAATGGTAACCGGCGTTGATATTGTAGAAGAGCAAATTAAAATAGCAGAAGGACATCCATTGAGATTTAAACAAGAAGACATCAAACAAAATGGTCATGCTATTGAATGTAGAATTTATGCTGAAGATCCATCAAATAATTTTCTTCCTTCACCCGGCACAATGACCTTCTACAAAGAGCCAACTCTGAGCGGTATTCGCATTGATTCAGGAATTGCAAAAGCAACTGAAGTAAAAAGCTTTTTCGATCCCATGATTTGTAAACTAATCGTTTGGAACAAAGACAGAAAAGGTGCAATCGGCAAAATGCAACTAGCATTGGAGGATTATATTATCCATGGAATACAAACAAACATAGGATATTTGAGAGCATTACTTAAAAATAATGATTATGTAAAAAATAATATTTCTACCAAGTTTTGTGACGCTTATACATCAGAATTAATTTCTGTAATTAAAAAAGAAGAAGAAAATATTCCGAATTTCATTCCTCTTATTTCATTTGCTGTTTATTCAATGACTGATAAGTCAAATCAAATTCCAATAAACAATCAAACCGAATTTAACCTCTGGAATACCATAGGATACTGGCGCGATGTGATGAATCTTAAAATTGTGTCGGCAGAAAAAGAATACTATCTTCATCTACTATCTCAAAAAAATAATACGTTTGAATTTGTTTTGAATGAAGAGAAATACTCAGTTTCGTTAGATAGTTTAAAAGATGGGAAATTAAACTTTACTATCAACAACATTTCTTATGCTGCTTATCTTTCAAAAGATAAAAAAGGAAATACATTTGTGAGTTACAACGGACATATTTTCAAAATGATTCGAAAAGATATTCTCAATCAGGATTCCACTATTTTTAGTATTGAAGATTTTTTGCAAGATACCGATAGCGTTACTTCTCCCATGCCCGGTAAAGTGATAAAAATAAAAACAAAACAAGGACTCGCAGTAAAAAAAGGAGAAGTTGTAATTATTATTGAAGCAATGAAAATGGAAAATCATATAGTGGTTTCGAAAGATTGTAAAATAGAGACTATCCATGTTAAAGAAGGCGATATGGTTGAATCTTCAACGACTCTTATTTCGCTCGAAAAGAATGAAAAATAATTTAGTTCAAATAACCGAATCTCCGCGGGACGCCATGCAAGGCCTCATCCCTTTTATTCCAACGGTTGTAAAGGCAGCGTATATTAATACATTGCTGAAAGTTGGTTTCGATACGATTGATTTTGGAAGTTTTGTTTCTCCCAACGCAATTCCACAATTAAAGGACACTGCAGAGGTTTTAAAAAAACTTGATTTGGCTTCAGCGAAAAGCAAACTACTTGCAATTATTGGAAATCTCAGAGGGGCAGAAACCGCCATACAGTTTGACGAAATTGATTATTTGGGATATCCTTATTCACCATCACCTACATTTTTAAAATTAAACATCAATTCTTCTGTTCGGGAAGCAACGACAACCATCCAAAACATTCAAAATCTGTGTGTAAAAAACAATAAACATTTTGTTGTATTTTATTCTATGGCTTTTGGAAACCCCTATGGTGATGCACACAATAATGATGTCGTTGCTGATTCCATTCATCATTTGTTGAAACTTGGAATTAAAAAAATAAATTTAGCGGACACTTTAGGAATTGGAAAAGCAGAAACAATTTCTTCGGTTTATTCACAATTAACTGATGAATTTAAAACAATTGATTTTGGTTTGCATTTGCATGTTTCGAAAAAAGAAGCGGAACAAAAAATAGATGCGGCATACAAAGCAGGATGCCGAAGATTTGATAGTGCCATCCTTGGATTAGGTGGCTGCCCGATGTCATCAAAGAAAATGGTTGGGAATATAGACACCGGACGATTAGTGAATTATCTCGAAAAAAATTCGATACAAACTTCATTAATTAAATCTGAATTTAATGAGGCGATCAAGGAAGCAGGAAATGTTTTTGGGTTTGTAAACAGACAATAATTATTTTCATTTACTTTTGTTTAATGATACCAATCAATACAAAAATCTTCTTCCCAAAATTATCATTTATTGCGGTTCTGGTTTTTTTTAGTACACTACTAAATTCGTGCAGCCATAAGATCCTTCCTGCTAGTGATAATGCAAAAGTTACGGACTCAATCGTCTCTAAGCCAAAAGACAAAAAGGTTGAATTTGTTCAACCCAAAGATGATTATTTTAAATCCGATTTTTTCCGTTACGAAGATTATATTTATGACCAAAACATAAAAACCGTTTTACTCCGCTTGAATGAATGGGAGCTGTCTGCACCTGTAATCAAATTAAAAACGGAAGAAAAATTAAAATTATCATTCGACGATTTTTCTGAAAACACAAAAAATTATAAATACACGATTATACATTGTTCTGCCAATTGGACTCCGTCTGATTTGCTTCCAACGGATTATATTGATGGCTTCACGGATGATAATATTACATCTTATCAGTACTCATTGAACACCATTCAAAAATACATTCATTATGATTTAGTTTTCCCTACCGAAAACCTTCGAATCACAAAAAGTGGAAATTATATTATCAAAGTTTATATTGAAGGTAACCCTGAAAATCCTGTAATAACTAGGCGTTTTATGGTTACAAATCCGTTGGTAACAATCACTACAACAATTAAACGTGCCACTGTTCTTGAAGCCAGAGACGCCAAGCAGGAAATAGATTTTACAATAAACAGTGGAGCATATTCCGTCGAAAATGCTTTTTCAAATCTTACGATAGTGTTGATGCAGAACGATCGCTTTGATAATATTATCAATACATTGAAGCCGCAATATGTGAGAGGAAATGAATTAGTGTATGATTTTGAGGAGGGAAATACTTTTACTGGCGGCAGCGAATTCCGAAAGTTTGATATGAAAAGCATTAAATATCTTGCTCTGCATATTAAAAAAATTATTTTCGATACCGCCTATCAAGTCTATTTGTTACCGGATGCAAAGCGTCAATTCATGGTTTATAACTCCGACAAAGACATCAATGGTAAACGATTTATTAAGACCGAAGATGGCACAAATTCAGATACTGAAGCAGAATATGCTTATGTGCATTTCACCTTACCCTACGATGCGCCAACCATTGATGGTGATGTTTATGTGTTTGGATCGCTTACAGATTGGAGTTTTCCGAAAGAAGCAAAGATGAAATACGATTACAATGAACGCGCTTATAAAGCATCTTTGTATTTAAAGCAGGGATATTATAATTACGAATATGTTTTTCTGAAAACAGGCGAAAAGGCAGCAGACGAAAGCTTTATAGAAGGCAGTCATTGGGAAACGGAAAATGATTATTCTATTTATGTTTACTATCGCCAACCTGGCACACTATATGATCAGTTGATTGGTTCTACCAAAGTAAATTCAACAAAAAAGTAAATTTTATTTTTTAAAATCCTCCATTGCAATCGCATTTTTGCAAAGGCATAGTTCCTCTTCGCGATTGTTAGTGCAAATTAACAATAAGCGATTCGCCAATTGCTGATTGACAAGTTGATGGAACCAATCAATATTTTTAAAATCAAAATTTGTACAGGGCTCATCAAGTAAAATGGCAACAACATCGCTCATCACAGCAATAAGTAATTTCACTTTTTGCTTCATCCCTGTAGAATATTCTTTTATTTTTCGATTTGTAGAAATAGAAGTAAGTTCCGATAATTCCACAAGGTCCTGAATTGAAAAACCCGGCAAAAACCCTTTCATGTTCTGATGAAAAACAAGCATTTCTTTTAATGTAAATTCTTCAATCAACTCAAGATGAGGAGAACAGAAAGATATTTTTTTATAAATATTTTCTGATAAAATTTCCTTATCATGATGTGTATAAATAACTTTCCCTTCGGTAGGACGTATGTTTCCTGCAATAATTTGAATGAGTGTAGATTTTCCGGACCCATTGAAACCTGTTATTGCATAGGGTTCTTGAGAAGAAAATGAAAAATTTATTTTTTTAAAAATCCAATCTCTGTTATATTTTTTAGAAATGTCTTCTAAGTGAATTTTCATGTTCCAAGACTATACACTGGAATCAAATTCCGTTTCGCGAATATCCTTTCATGATACCGCGGTTTGATTGAGTAATAAAGGATATTATTTCATCCCTTTCGGACGTGGCAGGCATTTCTGTTTCGATGATAGCAACGGCTTGTGTTGTGTTATAACCACGCATGAAAAGAATTCGGTAGATGTCTTGAATTTCTTTAATTTTTTCAGCAGAAAAACCACGACGTCTTAAACCAATAGAATTAATTCCGACAAACGAAAGTGGCTCGCGAGCTGCCTTAGTGTATGGCGGTACATCTTTTCTTACCAAAGATCCGCCTGAAATCATAGAATGAGTTCCAATATTTACAAACTGGTGAACAGCCGATAACCCGCCAATTATTGCCCAGTCTTCAATTTTGATATGACCGGCTAAACTAGCGGCATTGGCAAGTATACAATTGTTTCCTACAATACAGTCATGCGCAATATGAGCATACGCCATGATCAAACAATCATTACCAACCACTGTTTCTAAATTGGCTTTTGTTCCTTTGTTTATAGTTGCAAATTCACGAATGGTTACATTATTGCCTATTTTAACCGTGGTTTCTTCTCCATTGTACTTAAGGTCCTGCGGTATTGCAGAAATAACGGCACCCGGAAAAACCTTACAGTTCTTGCCTATGCGGGCACCCTCCATAATAGTAACATTGTTTCCAATCCATGTACCTTCGCCAATTTCTACATTTTTTTCGATCGTAACAAATGGCTCAATAACTACATTGTTAGCTATTTTTGCTTGTGGATGAACATAGGATAATGGTTGATGCATATTATCTGACTTTTGTTATTTGAGCAATAAGTTCCGCTTCCATTACAACTTTTTTCCCGACGTAAGCCGTACCTAACATGTGACAAATACCTCTTCTGCGTGGTGAAGCGAGCCGGAGTACAAAAATTAAAGTGTCACCAGGAACCACTTTTTGCTTAAATTTAGCATTGTCAATTTTTAAAAAATAAGTGACATAATTTTCCGGATCAGGAACGTTGTTCAGAAAAAAGATACCTCCGGTTTGAGCCATCGCTTCAATTTGAATAACAGCAGGCATTACGGGTTCATTTGGAAAATGACCGACAAAAAAAGGTTCGTTCATGGTCACGTTTTTTAATCCTACAACATGCGTGTCGCTAATTTCTAAAATTTTGTCAATGAGTAAAAATGGTGGCCGATGAGGAAGTATTCGTTTAATCTGATTGATGTCGTATAAAGGTTCAACATTGGGGTCGTAATTATATACCGCTGGTTTTGACTTGTGTTTTTTAATATGTTGTCTGATAATTTTTGCAAATTCAACATTCGAAAAATGTCCCGGCCTGTTTGCGATTACGTGTCCTTTCAAACGGATGCCCAGCAAAGCCAAATCACCGACTACATCTAATAATTTATGACGTGCAGGCTCGTTATTAAAACGTAATTCAACATTATTAAGTATTCCTTGTTTAAGAACTTTTACATTGGGTTTGTTAAAAAGATTCGCTAAGTTTTCAAGCTCATCCCCCGTGATAACACGGTTTACAAAAACGATGGCATTGTTAAGATCACCTCCTTTTATCAAATCGTTTTTTACTAAATATTCTAATTCATGTAGAAAAACGAATGTTCTACAATTGGCTATTTGACTTTTAAATTCATCAATATGGTTGAGAATTGCATGTTGAGTTCCCAGCACTTCTGTATTGTAATCTATCAAAACGGAAACCTTGTATTCGTTGTTTGGAACAATCATCATTTCAACATTTCGCTCCTTGTCATGGTACGAAATATTAGTGTCTATTTCATAATAATTCCTGTCCTTTTCTTGTTCAACAATACCGGCAGAAAGCAAAGCGTCAACATGACTTTTTGCACTACCATCCATAATGGGAGTTTCGCTTTGGTTAAGTTCAACTAAAACATTATCAATGCCTAAACCAAATAGCGCAGCAAGGATATGTTCAATCGTTCTTACTTTTACACCATTTTTTTCGATGGTTGTACCACGAGAAGTGTCAACAACATTATCAATATCTGCAGCCACTATTGGTTGGCTTGGTAAATCTAGACGCTTGAATTGATAACCAAAATCAACCGGAGCGGGCTTGAACGTAAGATTAACTTCGTCTCCAGAGTGTAAGCCCTTACCCGAAATAGTAACGGAGTTTTTTATTGTTTTTTGTTTTTCAGCCATAATTGCCTGCAAAATTAAAAAAATGATTGACTATGCTTTGAATTATTTTTTAACATGAATTTTTATTTACTCCACAAACACGAATCATGTAAATTAATACACGATAAACTATGTTTCTTCAGATTTTTTTTTAATATCATTTTCAAGTTGATCCAGGCGTGCAACAATTTTTGAAAGATTTCGAAAATGGACATATGCTTTTCGATACGCTGTTATTTCCATAGATGGCGAACCCATTACTGCAGATTTTTCTTTGGTAATACTTTTTGATATTCCCGACTGTGCTGCAATGATGGTTCCATCTGCAATATTCAAATGACCCACAATGCCAACCTGTCCGCTGAACATACAGTTTTTGCCAATTTTTGTTGACCCTGCAATGACACCATTTGCAGCAATGCAAGTATTCTCACCAATTACAACATTATGTGCAAGATGAACAAGGTTATCCAGTTTTACTCCATTCCGAAGAATGGTTGATCCTAATGTTGCGCGGTCAATAGTACAATTAGCACCAATTTCAACATTGTCTTCAATAATAACGTTTCCTATTTGTGCAATTTTAATAACAGCACCATTTTGAACTTCAAATCGAAAACCGTCGCTACCAATTACTACACCTGCGTGAATGATACAATTTTTTCCTACAACACAATCACTATAAATTTTTACTCCCGGATAAATAATTGTATTATCACCTATTGAGCAATTATCGCCAACATATGATTGAGGGAAAATTTTAACATGGTTACCAACGATTGCATTATCTCCAATAAAGGAAAAATCTCCTAAATATAAATCACTTCCTACTTTCGCAGTTTCTGAAATGGTTGACTTTGTTGAAACGCCTTTTTTATCATTCTTTATTTTGTTATATAACTCAAGCAGGGCTGCAAATGCATGCTCAGGACTTTCAACATAAATTAACGTGGACGCAACGTTTTGTGCAGGTACAAAATCATTTTTTACAATGGTTACCGATGCTTTAGTTGTATAAATAAAATGATTATAGAGCGGATTTGATAAAAAAGTAAGGGATCCTGTTTCGCCTTCTTCAATCTTAGATAATTTGTTGACTTTGGTTTCGGCAGAGCCCTCAACTCTGCCATTCACTATTGTTGCAATCTGACCTGCAGTAAATTCCATCTGGCCTAGTTGATTATTTTAATTGCATTTTCAATTCTTTGATTGTTTCCTCTAACTCTTGCATTTTTTGTACAATAGAATTGAAATGTTTAAAATGTATGAATGATTTTTTATATGCTTTTATTTCAATTGCAGGTGATCCCATAATAGTAATACCACTTTCTAATACATTTGACCCCACACCGGATTGAGCAGCAATGGTAACATTGTCAGCAATGGTAAGGTGACCGGCTATACCGACCTGTCCTGCAATAATACAATTCTTTCCGATTTTAGTTGATCCTGCTACCCCTGTTTGAGCAACAATAACCGTATTTTCTCCTATTTCTGCATTATGACCAATCTGTATCAAATTATCGAGCTTTGCACCTTTTCGAATGATTGTTGATCCGATAGTGCCCCTGTCAATAGTGGTATTGGCACCCATTTCTACGTTATCCTCAACAATGACGTTACCGATATGAACAATCTTCTTGTAATCTGTATTGGTTTGTAAGGCAAATCCAAATCCATCGGCTCCTATTACAACGCCAGCATGAAAAATGCAGTTTTTGCCAACGATAATTGAGTGGTAAATTTTTACACCAGTAAACAATAAAGTGTTCTCGCCAACTGCGGTGTTTTCGCCAATATAGCACTGCGGAAATATTTTTACATTGTCACCGATTATTGCATTTTCTCCAACAAAAACAAATTCACCAATGTAAACATTTTTACCGATTTTAGCAGAGGGTGAAACAAATGCTAAAGGTGAAATACCCGCTTTTTTTGTATTTAGCAAATTGTAATATTCAATAATCGTGGCAAATGCAGTGTATGCGTTTTCTACGCGAATGAGTGTTGGTGTAATCGGGTTTTCTGCGACAAAAGTGTTGTCAACAATAACAACTGAAGCGTTAGATGTGTAAATATAATGGATGTAAGCATGATTAGATAAAAAACACAGAGAACCGCTCGTTCCTTCTTCTATTTTTGATAATTTATTTACGACCTCATTGGCATTTCCTTCAATGGTACCGTGAATAATATCTGCAACTTGCTTGGCTGTAAATTCCATGATTAAATTATTAACGCAATATTACATAAAAAAATAAAATACTTGACAAAACAAATTCGCCTACTTCGCGTTTTAAGTGCTCAAATTTCGCTAAAGTAGGGTGTTCTGTACAAATAATATATTTTAGTACTTTTGTGAACTACAGCATAGACAAATTTTTTGACCGATAAGTTGCATTATGGAAAAAGTAAAAATTTTATGGGCAGATGACGAGATAGAATTCCTAAAGCCACACATTCTTTTTCTCGAACAAAAAAACTGCCAGGTTATTACTGTTAACAACGGAAAAGATGCTGTTGACCTAATGGCAAAACAACCATTCGATATTATTTTTCTGGACGAAAATATGCCTGGGCTTTCCGGTTTGGAAACGTTGCATCAAATAAAATCTTCTCACCCGCTTATTCCTATTGTGATGATAACTAAAAGCGAGGAGGAGTCCATTATGGAAAATGCAATTGGCTCTCATATATCAGATTACCTTATCAAACCTGTCAACCCAAATCAGATTTTACTTTGCTTGAAAAAAAATCTTGATAATAAGCGATTGATTAGCGAAAAAACAACTTTGACCTATCAGCAGGAGTTCCGAAATATTGACATGAAAATTCAAAACAGACCAACGCATAAAGATTGGGCTGATATATATAAACAATTGGTTTATTGGGAACTTGAGCTGGACAAATCGAAAGACTCCGCCATGATTGAGGTTTTTAAAATGCAAAAAACAGAGGCCAATCATCAGTTCGCTCGCTTTGTTGACACCAATTATTTCAAATGGATGACAGAGACTGAGGACAAACCCGTGATGTCTCATATGTTACTCAAAGAAAAAGTTTTCCCTCTTTTAGAACCACACAAGTCAGTGTTTTTTCTATTGATAGATAATTTGCGATATGACCAGTGGAAGGCAATTCAACCAGTATTTGAAGAGTATTATCACATAGACAGCGACGAGATTTATTACAGTCTGCTCCCAACTTGCACCCAATATGCACGCAATTCTCTTTTTGCTGGTTTATTGCCCGTTCATATCGAAAAAGCATATCCCGATCTTTGGTTGAATGAAGAAGAAGACGGCAACAAAAACATGCACGAAAACGAGCTGCTGACACAACTTTTAAAACGCTACGGTAAAAATTTCAAACACTCCTATTCAAAAGTGCTAAATTTGAGTTTTGGCAAACGCTTATCGGAATCAATTTCTAACTATGTTCAAAATCCTTTGAATGTTGTTATCTATAATTTTGTGGATATGCTCTCGCATGCTCGTACTGACATTGAATTGATACGCGAGCTTGCCGACAACGAAGCTGCTTATCGTTCACTCACTCTTTCGTGGTTTGAGCATTCAAGCTTGTTGGAAATCATCAAAGAGCTCTCATCAAAAAAAGTAAAGATTATGCTTACAACTGACCACGGCTCCATTCAAGTTACAAATCCCGTTAAAATTACAGGCGACCGGAACATCAATTCCAATCTGCGCTACAAAGTTAGCAAGGTATTGAACTATGATAAAAGAGATGTGTTTGAAGTGAAGAATCCTTCTGATGCTTTTCTGCCAAAGGTTCATCTTTCGTCTAGTTTTATTTTTGCAATAGAAAATAAATTCTTCGTTTATTCGAATAACGATTATGCTCATTATTCCAACTTTTACAAGAACACTTTTCAACATGGTGGAATTTCAATGGAAGAAATGCTCATTCCTTTTATAACAATGTCTCCCAAATAAAATGAATGCTCATTTTACATCAAAAACCGTAGACGATTTAGACATAATTGCTGAAAAATTATTGCTTGCTTTTCCCAACAACCGATGCTTTGCTTTTTATGGTACTATGGGCGTGGGAAAAACCACGTTCATAAAAACTATTTGTAAAAAACTTGATGTCGTTGATGTGGTTAACAGTCCTACTTTTCAAATTATTAACGAGTACCAGACTACTAATAAAAAACCTGTTTATCATTTTGATATGTACCGGATAAATAATTCAAAAGAACTGACAAATCTGGGTTGCGAAGAATATTTTTTCAGTGGTGCTTACTGTTTTATTGAGTGGCCCGAAATTGTCGAAGGAATTTTGCCTGATGATTTTGTTAAAGTGAGCATGGCCCTAGCAGGAATTAATCGAACTATTCGTTTTTAAAAAACAATTTTATTATTTTCCAATAATAACTTTATAGAAATTGTTGATTAGCTCTTTATTTTCAAGGGTTCTATATCAAATCTGCAATTTATTTTATCTTTGCCAAATATATATCCTTTCATAACAAAAGAATGTTTGACAATAACGAGAAACCAAAACGAACAACGATAACCTCTGCCCTGCCTTATGCTAACGGCCCTGTGCATATTGGTCATTTGGCCGGTGTTTATATTCCCGCTGATATTTATGCACGTTATCTTCGATTGAAAGGCGAAGATGTTTTGTTTATCGGAGGATCGGACGAGCATGGTGTTCCTATTACTATTAAGGCCAAGCAGGAAAATGTAAGTCCTCAGGATATCGTTGATAAATATCATACTATCATCAAAAAATCTTTTCAGGAATTTGGAATCACTTTCGATATTTATTCACGCACTTCAAATAAAATTCATCACGAAACAGCTGCAGAATTTTTTACTACACTTTATAACAAAGGCGAATTCATCGAAAAAGTTACTGCGCAATTATATGATGTAGAGACTAATCAATTTTTGGCCGACCGTTATGTTACGGGTACTTGTCCGCATTGCAATAATGATAGTGCTTATGGAGATCAGTGTGAGAATTGCGGCACATCATTGAATGCAACAGATTTAATAAATCCCAAATCCGTTTTAAGTGGAAATGCTCCCGTTTTAAAAGAAACAAAACATTGGTTTCTTCCGCTCGACAAATACGAGCCCTGGTTAAAAAAATGGATACTCGAAGACCATAAAAAAGACTGGAAGGTAAATGTTTACGGGCAGTGTAAATCATGGATTGATCAGGGCTTACAGCCCAGAGCCGTTACACGTGACTTAAACTGGGGAGTAAAAGTTCCGCTCAAAAATGCAGATGGAAAAGTTCTGTACGTATGGTTTGACGCACCTATCGGATACATTTCAGCTACTAAAGAATGGGCTTCCGAAAACAATAAAGATTGGAAAACCTACTGGAAAGACAAAGAAACAAAGTTGGTTCATTTTATCGGAAAAGATAATATTGTTTTTCATTGCATTGTTTTTCCTGCTATGCTTCATGCTGAGGGAACTTATATCTTGCCGGATAATGTTCCTGCCAATGAATTTTTAAATCTCGAAGGAAATAAAATTTCTACTTCGCGCAACTGGGCTGTGTGGCTACACGAATACCTGATTGATTTTCCTGAAAAACAGGATGTGCTGCGCTATGTTCTTACCTCAAATGCTCCAGAAACCAAGGACAATGATTTTACCTGGAAAGATTTTCAGTTAAAAAATAATAGCGAATTAGTGGCTGTGTTTGGCAATTTTGTGAATCGCACATTGGTGCTTATTCAAAAATATTATAAGGGGAAAGTGCCGGCAATGGGCGAATTAAATGAGTATGATAAAAAAATTATTGCCGATCTGCATGCTTTTCCTGAAACCATCAGTAAGAGCATAGAAAATTATCGTTTTCGCGAAGCATTAGCCGAACTGATGAATCTGGCTCGCATGGGAAATAAATACCTGGCAGATAATGAACCATGGAAAACAATAAAAACCGATGAAGAAAGGGTGAAAACGGTGTTGAATATTTCGCTTCAAATATCGGCTAACCTCGCCATAATCTCGCAGGCATTTTTGCCATTTACTGCTGCTAAGCTTTTTGCAATGCTTAACATGAATGCAACAAAATGGGACAAAGCGGGTAGAGAAGATTTGCTGAACGCCAACCACCAGATGAATGAACCCGCATTGCTTTTTGAGCAAATTGAAGATGAAGCTATCCGAATTCAAATAAAAAAATTAGAAGATTCCAAAACCGTCGAAATTATGGAACAAACTGGTACTCCTGCAAAACCGTCGATTTCATTTGATGATTTTACGAAAATAGATATCCGAATAGGAACTATTTTAAGTGCTGAGCGCGTTCCAAAAACAAAAAAATTATTAAAACTTTTGATTGACACAGGTGTTGATAAACGAACTGTTGTTTCGGGCATTGCAGAATATTACGATCCTGAAAAAATCATCGGTCAAAAAGTAAGTATATTAATTAATCTCGAAGCAAGAGAAATAAAAGGCATTACCTCTCAAGGTATGATATTGATGGCCGAAAATTCAAAAGGTGAACTTGTTTTTGTTGCGCCCATCAATGATTCCGAGAATGGTTCTATGGTAAAATAGTTTTGAAGAATTTGGTTACATAATTGTTTTCAATTGTAGTCTTGGCAATTCACAAATTTAATTTTTTAATTATTATGTTCGAAATTATTAATTTAATAACTCTACCATTCCTGATTTTGTTTTTGCTTCACCTGTTAAAGTTGAATATTCAAAATAGTAATAATAAAAACCAAAAGGACATCGATTACCTTTATTATGAAATTTTCCGTTCCAAGGTTTAGTATAATCTCGAGTGGAATAAACACACTTTAATTCCGGATTGTAAATTTTCATTTGAAATTTAGAAATGCCAAAAACTCCCTGTGGTCCAAAGAAATCATTATTTTCATCTCCGTCAGGAGAAAAAGTATTAGGTACATAAAAAGTTGTACCACGATAATCAACGCTAGTACTATAAAAAAAAGTTGTATCATTAGTAGTGACTGTTACTGAATACCCCCCTGTTGTTGCAAAGATCGTTGGGGTTGTTTCTCCAGTATTCCATATATAAGAAATTGCGCCAGGTGTAGTTGCATCAAGTTTTATTTGTTCGTTATCATAGAAACAAATATAGTAAAAGCTATAGCCGGCTATTTGAACAGTTCTTGTTGTTATTGGAACAAATTGAATATCGTCTTTTTTGCATGATGCAAAAACAATTACAAACAAGAATGATATTAAAATTGGTGTTTTCATTATTTCAATTTGTTTCTTTTTTATTTTCAATTTGATAACGAACCCCTAACTGCAGATACGATATTGGGCTTATAGCAAAAACTATTTTGTCGGTGGGTAAGCCACAACTTGCCGTTACTTTAAATTTATCCCAAAGGTGAATTCCAACAATGGTATTTAAGGAAGAAAAATATTTGTATTCAAATCCTAAAATATATTTTTCGTTATACGCACCAATCACCGCCAATGAATAATAATTATTATACGGTGCTGATTTAAACACCTCAGCAGATGGAGTAATCGAATAATGTTTATTTATTTGAAAAGTATATCCTGTATTTATCATGGTATTCATTGGAATTTTTCCCACTGAAAAAAATCCATAATTAGGTTGTGTAATATTATGAACACTTGCACCAACAAAAAAATTCTTTCTAGTAAAAAAAACCCCTGTATTAAAATCAACCGCCCCCTTGGTCAATTCAGATGGTTTTGTTTCCATTGTGTAATGGATGAAACCATAATATGGATCTATCATATCACCAAAGACCATTTTACTAAAATCCAACGTTCTTCTTAAATAACCTAATGTCAAAGAAAGACGAAGATGATTTCTTTTTTTTATCACAAAATCACGCGAAAAAGAAGTCACTACATCTGTAAATTTTTCGACAGAAAAATAGGATTGAGCTGCGTATAAGCCCAGTCCTGTTCTTTTTCTTTTTCCGATGCTAACATCATACGAAAAAGAAAATTTCATTGGAACGTATAATGAGTTTGCTTCCATGAAAGGCGTAAATGTTTCGGAATTCAAATTAAAAGTGTGATTTGTTTCGAAGCCGGTGTATGCAGGGTTTTCCCAGATATTGTTTAATATACTAAACGAAATATTTTTTTGTAATGAATCGTTAACTTCTTCTTTTTTATTTTCATCGGAGGCTAACGAAAGGGAATCTTCGTCCTGTGCTATAGCATTTAAACAGATTGCTAAACCAAAAAAAAGAAAAAGAATATTTTTCATTTATTAAGTTTTGGGTTAGGCGTAAGCAAATTTACTATATCGCAAATATAGTTAATAATATCAATTTTCTGTATTTTATTTTTGAAATTGTTCGCTTCGGTCATTACTACAACTTGCAACAATACAAAATCAAGTACTGAAGTATGGTTTTTCTTGGCGGAGAGAATGGGATTCGAACCCATGAAGCGCTTGTGACGCTTACACACTTTCCAGGCGTGCGCCTTCGACCACTCGGCCATCTCTCCATTGAGCTGCAAAAATAGATTATTTTTTTCTCATAAAAAAACCCCGGCGGGTACCGGGGTATAATTAGGGAAGTCAAATTATCGGAGAACAAATTTAACAGGAAGGTTAAAATAAACGGGTACGGCTTGCCCGTTTTGCTTGCCCGGCTTCCAGTCGGGCATTGTTTTGACAACCCTGATAGCTTCCTCGCTACAACCACCATCAACTCCACGCTCAACTGAAATATCCGAAACTTTTCCAGTGCTCGTTACAACAAATTTTAAATAAACAGTTCCTTCTATCCCTGCAGCAACAGCTACTCCGGGATATACAATATTCTGCGATAAAAACTTTAACATTTCTTCTTCACCACCCGGGAACTCAGGCATTTGTTCTACAAAAACAAAAGGTTTTAAACCCGGCTCAACAACATCATTTTTCTTTTTATTGAGATCGGCCAAATCAACAGTATCCGTTTCGTTTCCGATTGGGTCTTTTGATTTAAGAATGTCATCTTGTGACATGATAAGATCGTCATTCTTTACATCTTCGTCCGGTTTAATAATCATTTGTTTAAACACCATCATTTTCTTCAGCGGTTTTACAATTTCTTGCGTTGGAACATCAATTAGCTTTTCTATTTTAAACTTGTCAACAAGTATTATCCCGTCTTCTTTAAGTCCTTTTGTTTTAGTCAATGCTTGTATTAATAATGGAGCGCTAACAGCCAATGTAAAAATTACAGAAGCTATTGAAATTGCAATTAGGTGGCTGCGAGATGACGATTTACGTATTGTAAAGGCACCGTAATCTTTGTTTTTGTCTTCAAACACTAGATCACACCATTTTTCCGAGAATAAATTAATTTTTGTTTCCATGATATATAAATTTAAATTTTGATTAAAATTACAACCTTTGTCATGTTAATACAAGCCTGAATCAGTAAACGGCAGGAGCGGATAAGTTAACGGTAGGTTTGGTTCAGTTAACGGTAATTAAAAACCACCCGATAAAATTATTTTTTTACATTTGTTTAATGGAGTTACTCATTTTCTTTATCGTAATTGTAATTGTTATCTCTCTTAAATTAGTAGTAAAAACTCCTGTTAATAGCACTATTGTTTCTCTTTCAAAAACAAATTTTTATGTTTCGCCATTTTTTATTCCGGAAAAACTGGATGCTGATTCTGTGAAAATTTTAGAAAAATATTCCAACTATTATCGAATGCTTTCGGCAAAACAGAAAAAACTTTTTAATTACCGTGTGGTAAAATTTTTAAAATACAAAGAATTTATAATTAAAGATTCTCTTGTGTTGACCGATACGATTCAACTGCTGATTGCCGAAAGTGCTTTAAAGCTAACTGCCGGTTTGAGTTATTTTACATTTGCCGATTTCGAAAAATTGATATTGTTTAAAGGAGAATTTTATTCGGATGTTACTAAAAAATGGGAAAAAGGCGAAACAAATTTGCGTGGAGCACTTGTGTTTTCTTGGAAGGATTTTCTTGATGGAGATCTTAATGAAGAAGATAACTTAAATCTCGGCCTACACGAATTTGCACATGCCTTGATGGCTCAAAGCATTCAACCAAATATGGATTCGGACGCACATTTTGATAGTTTTATTACTGAATACGAAGATACACTTGATGCTCCGGGTTGTTTTGAAAAAATAAAAGCATCTCATCTGTTTCGTAATTATGCATTCCGCAATAAAATGGAATTTTTCGCTGTAGCCGTAGAACATTTTTTTGAAACACCTGCTGAGTTTCGCAAAGTTCAACCAGAATTATATTCCCTTATTTCCCGCATGCTTAATCAGGATACGGCTGCAATGTATGAACAGGGTTCACAACCAAATGCAGCTACTGATTTTTCTGCAGGACAAAGTGCAATATTGCAGTAAGACAATTTGTGTTAATACAAACTCTGTGCTGCATCAAAAATCGTTTTCATCAAGGCCGCCTCATCAAGCACGAACACACCGTCCTGAATTTTTTGAGATATCATTTCAATTTGAAAAAATTCATCAAAAGATAATTTTATAAATGAAGAAAATAAACATAGAGACATACTGTCTTTAAAGAAAATCAATATGCCGAAATACCAGAAAAAATGAATCTATGTTATTTAATGAACAACAAGTTCCGAATACTTAGCTGCATCAAGCAATTCGTTTACCTCGGCAGTGTTCGATATTTTGATTTTTACAACCCAGCCCTTACCGTATGGATCTTTGTTGATGAGTTCAGGTGAGGTATCAAGCGCTGCATTGAATTCAATAATTTCGCCGGAAACAGGCATAAATATATCCGATACTGTTTTAACAGCTTCAATGGTGCCTAACGATTCTTCCTTTGCAAGGGTGTCGCCAACCGTTTCAACTTCAATGAAAACAATATCACCTAACTCGCTTTGTGCAAAATCGGTAACGCCAACATAACCATATTCGCCATCGATCCTGATCCATTCATGATCTTTTGTGTACTTTAAGTTTTCCGGAATATTCATTTTTTGTGATTTTTAATTGTCTGCCAAAAGTAAATAAAAAATTGAAATAAAAAACATATTACTGTGTTAAAGTAAATCTTAAACTGATGCCTGCATTTGTGTTGGCGTTGGGGAACTGTGACGATACAAATGGGTTTGTAATTATTTTATCAAAGAAAAGACGCACCACAAATTTCTCGTTAATTTGATAATCAGCTGAGGAGTTAATTGAAATGATTTGTTGCCCTGCTGAAACCTGATTGACATCTTCTACAATCTTTCTTAAAACTGTTTTATTGTTTCTTATGGAAAGATCTGCTTTAAGGTTCAAATCGCTTTTTAAACTTTTCTTCTTTCCTCCGCTGATCCCCTTAATATTGAATCTTACATTTTTAAATCGATAACCTAATCCAACTACAAATTCTTTTGACGAAATTTCCGTCAACTGATTATTAGATAAGCTGAGCGACATATCGCGACTGCGTTTTATTTCCAACTTTGATGTCATGCTGTTTACCCATGTCATATCAATATTGAACAATGGTGCAAATTGCTCAGTAATAGAAACCTGGTTTATTTCGTTCTGAGGAATAAAGTTGCCAATCATATCGCGAACTGCTGTAAAGCCATCACCATCGTCGCGGAACAAAACATTGGTTGTGTAAGAACCTACATTGTAGGATGAACGATAAGCGTGCCCAAGCGTTGCTGTTTTTAAATACTTTTTGATAAACTTTATTTTTGTTAAACCATCGTAAGTAATTCTCCAATTAGGCATCGGTATTTTAGGGAATGGATTCATGTTCATTTTTGCTGGACTTTTTCCTGTATAGGCGGCCAAAAAAGATTGTATTAAAACTTCCTGAGATGTAGGGCCGTATCCACTTGGGAATGTTAAGCCCGACAATGTATCATAAACAGAAGTGCCATTATAATGTGGATTTTTTGCTGCAAGTTGTAAGGCAATATCGTAACGATAATTTTTAAAATTTTCGAAATTCAAATTTGAATGATCTGTTTTGTTGTCCTTGGCAAATGCTGTGCTCCATGTAAAATACGAAATACTGAAGGTACCTGTGTTCATTGGATTGAAGGCATCAAACTGTCCGGCATTATTGGCCTTGAAATATTCAGAATGGTTTTTTGTAAAATTTCTATTCGCAGTAATCTCTATTCTAAACCCAGGCAATGGTTCAGCTGTGGCCCTTGCCGTAAGGTTTTCGTTATGCTTATTCATATAAGCTGTGTTCAACAAGGTATCGGGCGACAACCAACCGTGACTAACCGCATTGTAACGAATATCTTCCTGTGAGCCAAAAACAAAGCCGGTACCCGGTGCCATCAAATTCCAGTCCTGACCCAAAGCTAAAGGTGTTGGCATGAAGCCGGGCATAAAAGTTCCGTTGCCTTCGGTATAATTGATGTTAACATTTTTTAGCCCCATTAAAAATTTTAAGGTACCATCTAAGATAGCTTTTGCGTAATCAATCTGAACTTTTGTTGAATCTTCTTCCTGTGTTTTAGTATTTTTTTTCTTTTTATAGTTCTGTTTTTTCTTTTTCTTTTTTGATTTCTTTTTTGATGTTGGCTTGGTGTCTTTATTGGTTTCTTTAGGTTTTTGAACTTGGGCTTGTTTTCCTTTTGCTGGTGGTTGATTTAGCTTTTTAAGATACGGAATTTTATTATACAAAGAAATAAAATTAGCACTTCCGTTTATCTGTTTTGTATTTCCATTTTCTATAGTGTTTCCGAGTTCTTTCGTAGATAAAGGAGCCGCCGTCCAATGATATTCTCCACCATAACGAGCCGTTGTTGTTATCCAATTAAATAAAGGAATTTTATTTATAGGCAATGTATAATTCAAGCTGAATGTATGATTATACATAGTGTTACGACCAAAGTCCTGAATGTTTTTTAATATCGAATCTCTTTTATCTTTGTAATCACTATCTTTTTTATCAATGCGCCCGTCCGGCTCATCCACTCTTGCGCCATTAGTTGCATTGAATTCAAGCTTTAAAGATTGAGTCAAATCCCACTTCATGTCATACAACCTATTCCACTTAAAATCTTTTACATACGTTGGTTCAATAATAACAATGGCCGTACTTTTATCACGTAAAAGATTTTCACTATACAAACGATTAATGTCTGTCCGGAACGATAGTAATTTGGGCATTGCATAAAAGTTAAAATCTTTAATAATGCGCAGTGATTTGTGTTTTGTTAAAAATTTTGATTTGTTAAATGGAATAATATTTTTCGGATTGTTCGAGAAATTATACCCAATTGCACCTAGATATGTTTTTCGCAAGTTATATTCAACATCAACATTTCTGCTAAGCAGCTCAGTATATGCATAAGTAAAATCAAAGTTCGATGGATCGTAAATATGTGATTTTTTAGATTTGCCCGACTTTTCCTTTTTCATATTCATGAAGTTGATACTCTTCCGTTGCGTATAATCCTGAACTAATTTTTTTATCGAATCGCGTTCTGCTTTGGTTTCGTAAGTCGCCAAATCATCTTTTAATAAAATATCAGGGTTAAGGGGGTTGTACTGCGGATTGCTAATGGCTTGTGAGTAGTCGTAATGCATAGGGATTTTTAAACCTACTTTTTCAGGAAAAAACTTTCCGAGTTCCAAATTAGTTGCAATATCATATGCTGTAATATTTTCTTTCTGGCGCTCGTTTACCTTTTTTTCTATGCTTCCAAAACCAGCAGTACTCATGTTTCCAGCAATGATTAATGTTCCTAAATCTGCAAGTGCGATATTGGCTCTAGCGGTTGCTGCCCAACCTCCTTTTTCATCAAAATCAGTTAATCGTAATTCGTTTATCCATACCTCAGCGCACTTTGGAAGACCATCATCGGTACTAGTAGCAATTGATTTTTTTGGATTTCTTAATCCAATCATGATTGTCTGCACATCACTTATTGTTGGCATTCCAACTACCGTTACTTTGTTATTCCCATCATAGGTGACATAAGGCGTTTGTAATGTAATCGTTGAACCCTCCGCTCTCATCGCCACGTTACGCTCAAGTTTGGCATTCTGAAAAACACTAAGTGCAAAATCAAATGCATTTGCATCGGGCCATATTGAATTAGGGTCTTCTGCACTAGTCCCCCATGCCGTTGGCGTAAGCGGAATTTCATATTCGTAATAATTACTTGTAAAGTCGGAACCCAATCGTATAAAAATTGTCAAATCACCTGCGTTTAATGATTCTGTGGCGCTACCTGCTTCTTCGTGCACATACATTTTTATTCGTTTGTATTGACGGATATCAAGCTCAGCTGTTTTGTATGCTGCTCTTGCGTCCCCATCCAATAAGTTACAAACTTTAAGTACTAATGATTGTTCGTTTAATTTCTGCAGATTTGTTGATCCAAGATTTACTTCACGTTCAATTCCAGGAGGAATTACGTAAGGAATAGGGATGCGCTTACCGTTTTCTTCAATATTAACTGCCGATATTTCAAATGTAGTAAGATTGCCATCATCTGTAGGAATATATTCACCCGGAGCAAGTAAAGAATAAATGTACTTTCTCCATTCGCTACGCACAAGCTCTAAAGTAGCTAAGCGGCAAATAATAGAATCGGTAAATCCTTTAAAATAGGTTCGTATAAAGCGTATGGATTTAAAATCCTGAATACCGCCCACTATTTTGTCCGGTTTTTGAATAGGAATTTTAAATTGATACCAGTAAACGGACCCGGTCGTTCCGTTCTTTAATTGTATGTTTTGTGCATAATATTTATCCGTAATATAATTCTCGCCAACATTCATCAAGTCTGGTCGCAAATGAATCCGATACTCAAAATACCGCTCAGTTTTACTAAGGGTATTATCACGGTTGATATCTTCTGCATTTGGAATGTTGGTTGCGGAAGTCGGATAGCTTTCTGGTGATTGAGAGGCCGTAGGGGAGTTACCATCAACGCCATTATATTTTTTATAACGCGCTAATATACTTGTTTGCAGAGAATCAAGGTCAGACCCGCGAAAATAATGGTAGTTATCAGCTGATGGATCTGCATGAGCATTTAGATATGCGGGAGAACCCGCGCCATAGGCATTTAAAATTTGTTGAACATACGTTGCGTCAAAAAAAGTTTTTTCATCATCGTCACGCAATCCATCATAACCAACATCCTGGAAAGTTCGCGAGGATGGATTGTTATCAAAAGAGTTGGTAATTGCCTGAATTGTTGGAACTCTTCCCCAAATGGTGGTATCCACATCGGTTACTACATCCGAAATAGGCAAACCATTTTCAAAGCTTTTTCTTCCGTCTCGCAAAACATCTTCTGATATATCACCTAAATCAAAGTAAAGATAACCGCCGGTGTGAGCCGGTTCATAAACAAAAGGATCCATCATCCAAAATTCAATATATTCAACGTTTGTTGATTCAAAGTCGGTGGTTTCAATTTTACGCATCATTCCTCCCCAACGAGTTTGTGGATCTTTAAGAGCGCCGTTTGAAAGAATACCGCTGGAAGTATCCGTAATACCGAGTACATCATAATTATAAGGTCCGCGTTCCCTTGGATAAAAAGCTAAATCCAAAACTGCAATATTTGTTGCCTGCCCATTGACGGGCTCTTTATTAGGAAATACTTCTTGTTCCAAAACCTCATGTACAAAAAAGTTTGATTGTTGATTAGCATCGTCTTTGATATGTTGTGGTGTTAGGTTGTTGTTTCGTAAAAACAATGGGTCTATCACATACCAGCAAAATTTTGCACGATTATATCCATAGGCAAGCCCTGAGTTTGGGGCTCCTTCGGGAAAATCACCGAATGCAGTTTGTCCTTGCGGAGTACTAGCTAAAAACCATGATCCAACATTTTTAATATCAATAGCAGATCGACTACCTTCAAAGTCGTCAATATACGAAGTGCCTGTTTTACCAATCGAATGCGAGTGTCCGGGAATTAAATTTGCAAATTCGCCGCTGAGAGTAATTTTTGAAGGAACTTTTGTTGCATAAAACGGGAGCTTATCAAGCAGCTTCGTTAAAAAGCGCGATTCCGTTTGATAGCTTCCATCCATACCCCAAATGGTATTGGAAATGGGCTCGTCACCAAAATTTATTTTTTGCGTTATGGGTCGCTCTGTCAGATTTAAAATAGTTCCCCCTAATGTAAAATCCTTATTCACCTTGTATTCAACATGAGTTCCCATTAACGTTTTGCTCTGAATATTAAACATTGACTGACTTTCAAGCGATATTGAAATAGGGGTTCCCGAATTTAAAATTCCTTCATTAATAATTTTTACACGCCCTAAGGTGTAATCAACAGTATAATCAACATTTTCGGTTAAAAGAATTCCACCTGCCGTAACCTTGACTGACCCCTGAGGAACATTCATAGCGTTTAGTGAGATTTCCGAACCTGATGCAGACTTATAAATACCTTCGAGTGAAAACTTGTTTCGTTCCGGATACTGTTGTGCGCCCGTTTTAGTCATTGTATACAGCGAATCATACGTATATTTTGGTCCAAGCGAATTGCTATCAGGCCCAAACGCTGCTTTTAAATCTTTTCCGAAAGGTTCAATTAACGGAAAGAAAATTCTTCCGTTAGATGCCTGTATTGTTCCACCTTGCGTTGCTGCATTATCAATAAAATCATACACTCCGTCAGGACTCGGATCTAATTGTGTATTGAGCTTATCACAGCCCAACACCCTAATAAGCGGAACTCCGGTAATGATACCTTCTGACATATATCCTGTAGGTATCCCATTTTCATCGCTTGTATATAAAACATTCAAGCGAAAATCCTGACTGTTTACTTGATAAGCACCAATAGGATAAACGTTTTTCATCATCAAGTTCCAAATAGGAATTTTAGTATTCAGCGAAGTGCTTTTCAATAATTTTACAATTAATGATTTTGGTGCAGTTATTCCTCCGCTCGAAAAATCTCCAACCTGGTACACAGTGGTATCTCCGATAACAGTATATTGATAAGCAACCGCCAATACCTGATCTGAGTTAAGTGAGGTGTTCAATGAAATAAATCCGAGCTTACTGTTAAAGTTAAATTCTGTAGCGGATAATTTTCGAGCATTTTCAACTACCTCGTAATCTGATCCAGATGCCAACGAAAGAGATTGTAAATAATTATCGGCTGTATTAATTTCTCGAACAGAAGAGTTATTTAATAAAGCATATTCATTATTTGTGCTATTTCTTGGAAAAACGGGGTTCTGTCCGGGTGTAGGAGTGGGATATAATAGAGGAGCGTGATAAGGATTGTACTCACCTATATCCTGCAAAGCAACAATATTGCGGTTTTCGGTTGTAGCTGCACCAATATTAGTAATCCAAACTTCTATTTTTGTTATATTAATTGCAGAACTAATGAGTGGAAGTTTTTCAAGTGCCTTATTGTAACTGTTTCTAAAATATTGTGCTATAAAAAAGTGTTTGTTTTCCTCGTATTGATCGGCTTTAAAGTTAAACGTGCTTGTTTGGGCACCACCTGAAACAGTAATGGTGGAAGCTTTGCTTTTTTGCTGAGAGAACACACTTGTTACTGTCGTTTTTCCAAACTGTAGCTGTGTTTTTATACCGAACAAACTTTGGCTTCCTGTAATCAATGTACTATTCAAGGGCAAGGTAACGTCGCCAGCTTCAATCTTTTTAATAATCTCATCTTCTTTCCCTTCATATCCCAACTTCATTTTATTTTCAAAATCGAAAGTTGCTTCAGTATTGTAGTTTGTTCCTAATTCTATTTTGTCACCAATTTTTGCAGTAACATTCATCTGTATTTTTTCCTGAAAATCAAAATTAGCAGTCCGCTGTTGTTTAACGTCAAGCGCAGGGTCATCACGACGTATAGCATTAATTCCAAAAATTAATTCGGCAGATCCTTGTGGTCTTATATCAATAGTGCTTCCTCCAAAAATACGGTCAAAGGCTTCCCCTCCAACATGGATCTTGGGAATCAGGGCTTTTTGTTTTTCAACACTTGCAGCGTTTGATCGATTATGCCAATAATTTTTAAATAAATTATCCATTTCATAATCCTGATAATCGTCGAATGTCATTGTGTTTGGAGGGTCCAGATCAAAATTCCCAATTTTCCGTGTGAAAATATATTGATTTGTTTCAGGATCATACTCAACATCACTCACCATATTGGTTGGATTGTGCATATACAGTCCACTTGAATC
>Ga0172375_10001450_pt1 | contig 38248 bp, 27 predicted proteins | sample LakKiv1m_FD_114537 | JGI IMG/M metagenome (GOLD analysis project Ga0172375, IMG submission 114537) | Freshwater microbial communities from Kabuno Bay, South-Kivu, Congo - kab_092012_11.1m | ecosystem: Environmental > Aquatic > Freshwater > Lake | place: Democratic Republic of the Congo... | reverse complement strand
TGAGCGGCCAGCAGCCGCCGGCCAGCCTGATGCTGGCCGGAAGCCGGCATATCATTCCCGAAAGTCCCGCAGCCGCAAGAGCCTTGCGAATGCGGCCCACACGTTCTTTGTCAATGTGTTTTACTGCTGACATGACATCAATGTTTTTGACCACTCTGACATGCTGCTCGATATGGCAGAAAGTATATCAGAACTGGCAGCATATGTATAGCCTGCCACGGATAATACGGATTAAACGGTTTTTGGGCGACAAAATCCAAAAAGTTCAGTTAACTGAACTTTTTGAGCAACGCACATGATATCAAGCACTTACGACCGAAAACTTGTGCTTTTTTATGTAAAGTTTTGGTTCCTCGCTATTTCCAGTGGATACATACCTCGCAATGCATTGATTCACCGGAAAAAGATTTTTGACAGGATAAGCAGAATATCCTGTTGATCAAGAGGCAGATCGATGTTTTGACGTGTTTTGATCCGGAAATTCCGGTTAAAAACACGTCAAAACGCATCTTTCTGATCGGATCGGGGAGATGGATCCAGTCCCATCATGTTATCCTGTCAATTTTCTCTTGTTGCCTTTGATTGGCTATTACTTATCCACCGATAATAGCGAAGAACCAGAATAAATTATACGACGACCGGCACGGACAAAGAGCAGATACCTGCAAATTTCTGAGGACGACTTTTCAGTTCGGCAGGCTGAATGTCTTTCCCTTCTCAACGCTCACATCTTTCACAAGATCGCCATATTTGACTTTGCACTTGTTGCCGAGCAGGGATTTAATTTCCGCCTTCACCAGTTTGCCGCCCTTCCACTCCATATCCACCTCGAACCCGCCGCGCGCTTTCAAACCCTTGACCGACCCATCGGGCCACACGCCGGGCAGCGCCGGCAGTAGGTGAATAACATGCCCAAACATTTCCGATTTCTGATTTCCGATTTCCGATTTCCGCACGCTGATCTCTGACCTTTGGCCTCCGACCTCTTCCGTCATGTGGCTCTGCAGAAGCATCTCCGCGATCCCGGAGCAGGCGCCGAAATTGCCGTCAATCTGAAACGGCGGATGCGCATCGAACATATTCGGATAAAGTCCGCCGCCGCCATGCCCCACCGGCCTGAGAAGATTGCGCAGGATCACATAAGCATGGTCTCCATCAAGAAACCGCGCCCACAGGTTGATCTTCCAGCCCATCGACCAGCCGGTCGCCTGGTCGCCCCGGTAAACCAGTGACTGCCGGGCCGCCGTAAAGAACTTCGGCGTCTGCCAGTTGATATCATAACCCGGATAGACACCCCAGAGGTGCGATACATGCCGATGCTGGTTTTTAGGATCATCCTTGTCTTCAAGCCACTCCTGCAGCTGGTTGTATCTGCCGACCTGGTTGGGCGCGATGCGCTTCTTCATCTCGTCCAGCTTCGCCGCAAGTTCGGCATCCACGCCCAGCACGCGCGCCGCTTCGGCAACTTCCCCGAAAAGCGAGCGGATGATCTGATGGTCCATCGTCGGGCCCATTACCAGCCCGCCCTGTTCCGGAGAGTTTGACGGACCGCTGATCAGGCACTTCGTTATTTCATCCTCGTACAGGTAATCCGCGTAGAACAGTGCCGCCTCTTTCAATACCGGGTAGGCTTTCCTCAGGAAGTCCATATCACGCGTGAAAAGAAAGTGCTCCCAGAGATGCGTTGCCATCCACCCGCTGCCACTGACCCATATGCCGTGATTGGCCGCATTGATCGGCGCAGAGCCGCGCCACATGTCAAAGTTGTGGTGAACCACCCAGCCGCTCGCGCCATAATGAGCCTTTGCCGTCTCGCGTCCCGATATCACAAGGTCATCCAATGCATCGAACAGTGACTGGTGACATTCAGAAAGATTGGCCACTTCAGCAGGCCAGTAGTTCATTTCTGTATTAATATTGCATGTCATCTTGCTGTCCCATGGAGGATTCATCTGGTCATTCCAGAGCCCCTGCAGCGTCGCCGGCTGGCTGCCCGGCCTGCTGCAGGAAATCAGCAGGTAACGGCCATACTGGAATAACAGCGCGGCCAGTTGCGCGTCATTGCGGGAGGCAAACTTCTCAATACGCGTATCCGTCGCATCCTTCACCGCATCCGTCGTACCCAGGTCCAGCACAACACGCCGGAACAACGCCTGGTGATCGGCAATATGCGCCTTTTTCATAACGTCAGCCGGTTTACCATCGGAAACTTTTAACATCTCACTGCACCGCGTTTTCGGATCGGCTGTAATGTCCCGGAAGTTCTTCACATTTGTCCCGGCAACCAGCCTGATCGTCAGCGAATCCGCGCCGTTCACTGCCAGCCCATCCTGCACAGCAGTCACCTTGCCGCCTTCTGCCGCCACTCGTGCGCGAGCCTCAAAGGTAACGCCATTCGCCTCAACCGAACCGGTCACGGTGATTCCATCCGTACCGTCGTTATTCACGGAAGAAACCTTGTGCGGCGTGTTCATCCTGACAACACAGTCAATTTTACCCGGCTTGTCGGCAGTCACACGGAACACAACAGCCCGATCGGGATGTGATGCGAATACTTCACGTTTGAAGGTGACCTCGCCCGCTTTATAGGTAACCTCTGCAACCGCCGTGTCCAGGTCCAGCATGCGCCGGTAATCGGAAACAGTCACATGGCCTGGAAAGTCGATAAATAGATCGCTGCAGGGTTTGTATGCTTTCTGACGCATCGGTTCACTCATGAAGTTCTGGCCTGCCAGACTTGTAGCTTCCCCCTGTTTCTGGCCTGCGAGTTTATGTTTCTCGCCTGCCTCTTTCGATTTGGTAGTCGCTTCATCCTTTTTCCCCTCGGCTTCAAGCTTTGCCGCCTCATCCTTCAACCGGATCGATTCCCTCTCAAATACCCGGCCCTCCTGCAGAAGTTTGCGGATCTGGGGAAGAAACTCTACAGCGCCTTTATGGGCATAGGAATGAGGAGACCCGCTCCAGACTGTGGCTTCGTTAAACTGGATGTGTTCTGACGGAACACCGCCGTAAATCATCGCGCCCATCGTTCCGTTGCCAACAGGAAGCGCCTCTCCCCATTTCAAGGCGGGCTGGTTGTACCAGAGACACCATGGCGCGTCCGGCGCCTTCCCCAGGCCGGCAGACTCACTCTTAATGGCCGTTGTTTCCTTTGCTGCATGAATTGTCCCGACATACGCAAATGCAACTACAAGCAGTAATAACTTCTTCATCAATACTATCTCCTTATTTCTGTACTTCCTTTACAATCGTTTATCAGCTTACGGGCACGCGTTTCTACCGGAATGGCAAAATCATTAGGACGGCCAAGGCGCCGGGTCAAGCTCAAGAACCGCAGCACGCCATTCTTCCTTCTGTTACGCTCTGCTTTCACCTGCCCATCTTAACCCGTATACTGCATTCTTTGACATGATTGGGATTCAAGATGTTACGAATGCATAGAAAACATTGTTGACACTCCCGACTCTCGCTACCAGCTTTTCCAGAAACCTTATTCGCGGAGTTTGTATTTATGAGGGCAAAAAAGAAGCCCTTTGGCCAGGCAGGTTTCGATGAGACACTGTAAGATAATTAAATCTCAATTACGCCTTTTAGGTCGTGGTCCTCTTACTTCCTGTCCAGCCAAGGGCCGGCTTATATATCAGCATCAGCCATGCCAACAAGACGTGCCCGTCTATACGCCCCAAAATCCCCCATAATCATGTAAAACCGGTGTATCAATGTCTCGTTCTGTGCATCTTTCCGGCCAAGCCTGGCCGGAATCAGACAGTCCCCGTCCAACGGACTGCGGCAAAGCAATGCCGGATGTACTGACCCGCTTATTGCACCAGTTTCTTACAGCTTGAGCAATAGGCAACTCGACACTATTATCCGTCATCTCTTTCCTATTTCTGGAAGATGTTTCCATAATCTTGGTTCCGCCCGAAGGGGCGCATATGCGTCAACCCAAGAAATGCTGGATTTATTGGGATGGCGGAGATGTCATCTCGTTACACCACACAACTTATCGTCACCCTCACCTAACCTCTCCCCTGAAGGGAGAGGAATTCCCGTCTTCTTCCTCGCCCCTTGGGGGAGCCGCCTTCGCTCGAGAGCTATGGCGAGCCAGGGAGGATTGATGGCGCGTTCCGCGCCATTGAGGTCAGTGGTGTTTTCGTATTCTTCCTCGCCCCTTGGGGGAGAGGATCGTGGTGAGGGGTATTCCCGCCTTCTCCTGCTTACGTTGACGCGTATGCAAAGAGTCGGGGCGGATGGCAAGTCCCGAAACGCCATCTGCCTCTCCTTCCAGGTCCGCCGCACTTAATTGCGGCGGTGTAAACTGTGGCGCGAATTTAGTTCTTCGATGGAATATTTCTTGTCAGATGCCGTTCCGGCACGGCGGAGCAATCGGCGCTGCATACGCATGCGTGTCGCATTGCTCCAACAAAGCTGGAACGAGCATATCACAGGAAAGATTCCATCGGAAATTCGCGTCACTTCTTGCTTTGCTTCTGGCCCTCATGGGCTACGGTAAGCAATAAGCGGGTTAGCGCTTATTCTGGCCGTAATAGGCTTTAGGACCATGTTTCCTGGTGAAATGTTTATCGAGAAGATGTCGCGGCATCGGTCCGGCGCTCGGGTTCAAAACATAAGCGCCATAACTCATCTTCGCCACGGCCTCAAGGGCCACACTGTTTACAAGCGATTCCTCCGGGGTCTTCCCCCACGTAAAAGGACCATGATTGATCACAAGCACACCGGGCATCGCGACCGGGTCAATGGCTTTGAAACGTTCCACTATAACCCTCCCGGTATTCACCTCATATTCAGTCTCAACTTCCCTCTTTGTCAATGTCCTGGTCAGCGGAATCTCGCCGTAGAAATGATCAGCATGCGTGGAGCCCATCGGCGAGATACTCATACCGGCCTGCGCATACATCACGGCAAAAGCGCTGTGCGTGTGCGTCACCCCGCCGATCCCGGGAAAACCCTGGTAAAGAATTATGTGCGTTGGAGTATCCGATGAAGGACGGTATTTCCCCTCAACCACCCTGCCGGAGGAAAGATCGACAACCACCATGTCGGAATGCTTCAACTCGCGGTACGGAATGCCGCTGGGCTTGATCACGACAAGGTTCCGCTCCCTGTCTATTCCGCTCACATTCCCCCACGTGAGAGTAACCAGTCCATACGTCTCCAGCGCCCTGTTGGCCTCGCAAACCTGCTTCTTCAAATCATCCAGCGTCATAAAGCACCTAAACTTTCCCGAGCCTCTGCTTTTCGCGCAGGGCAATCACGTCTTTCATCACGTTATTCAGCCTGCCGGACCAGCCGGCCGTTCCAAACGCATCATGCATCTGACGGTACAACCTGTACATTTCCTTGTAAACCTCGTGATTCTCCGGAATGGGCTTGTATTGCTTCTTCGTGCCGCAAAGCACCTTCTGCGCCTCACCCACGTTTGCAAACCCGCTCACCTCTTTGCCGGCGGCTATCGCCCCGAATATCGCCGCACCTAGCGCACAGGTCTGCTCACTCTTTGAAACCTTCATCGGACGCCCCGTAACATCAGCATAGATCTGCATAAGCAGCTTGTTCTTTGAAGCAAGTCCGCCGCAGTTGACAATTTCCGATACCGGCACACCGTATTCCTCAATGCGCTTGATGATAGTCAGCGCGCCGAATGCCGTCGCCTCGATCAGCGCCCGGTATATCTCATGGGCCTCGGTGTGCAGGGTCTGGCCAAGCAGGAGTCCGCTGAGCCTGACATCAACCAGGATCGTGCGGTTGCCGTTGTTCCAGTCAAGCGCCAGTAAACCGTGTTCGCCCGGCTTCTGCTCCGCCGCCAGTTTTGCAAGTTTCCTGAACTTCGTATCCGGACTCCGGCCATAGGAATTCGGGACAAGGTGATTAACAAACCACAGGAATATGTCGCCGACAGCGGACTGCCCTGCCTCGATGCCGAAGTAACCGGGAAGAATCGACCCGTCAACAATGCCGCACACGCCCGGAATATCGGCCAGCGGCTTATTGTTCTGCATGACCATCATGTCGCACGTGCTGGTGCCGAGAATCTTGACAAGGACGCCCTCCCTGATGCCAGCCCCCACGCCTCCCATGTGCGCGTCAAATGCACCCGCGGCAATTGCGGTCCCGGCCTTCAGACCCAGTTTGTCGGCCCATTTCTGCGAAAGCCTGCCGGCCAGCTGGTCCGACGGCACGGCCTTCGAGTACAGCCTGTCACGCAGGTCGGCCAGCGCGGGATCAAGCTTAGAAAGGAATTCCTTGTCCGGCAGACCGCCCCATTGCGCATTGTACATCGCCTTGTGCCCGGCCGCGCAGACACCCCTTACAATCTCCTGCGGCTTCGTTTTTCCCGCCAGTACCGCTGGAATGTAATCGCAGCACTCAACAAAACTGTGCGCGGCGGCAAATACTTTCGGCGCCACGCGACGGCAATGCAGAACCTTGCTCCAGAACCATTCGGAGGAATAGGTCCCACCGCACTTTGCGAGGAAATTCGGCCTCATCTTCGCGGCCAGCGCTGTAATCTCGGCCGCTTCGGCGTGGCTTGTGTGGTCCTTCCACAGCCAGGCCATTGCATCAAGGTTGTCCTTGAATTCAGGGACCATTGACAGCGGCGTGCCCTCGCTGTTTACCGGTATCGGAGTACTGCCGGTGGTATCAACACCGATCCCGATTATGTCGTGCGGGTTGAAATCGCCCCTGGCCTGCCTGGCCTGTTCGATGGCGCCGGTTATTATGGAAATGAATCCGTCAATGTAATCCTGCGGATTCTGGCGGGCCAGGTTCGGCTCGCGCGAATCGACGCAAACACCCATCTCGCCCGACGGATACGCGAACACCGTGCTCGCGAGCTCGGTGCCGTCTTCGAGATCAACAATCAGTGACCTGCATGAATTTGTTCCATAATCCAGACCAAGCGCATATTTCTTCATCAAAACTTCCTCCAGGCTGAATGCCTGTTTGCGTTATAACAGATGCGGACTTAAAGCATTCAACACCGGAACGCTTTCAATCCGGAACTCTGTGCCTTTGTGCCTCTTTTCCTATACACCGAACGGATTCTCGCCGGGATACAGATTCCCTTTTTCCCGCGGCGCCTGGACATCCCCGACACCCAGCAGCTTTGCGGCATCAAACAGGACTGCACCAACATGCTCAAAAGCCACCGCACTGTGATGCGGGAACTGTTTTTCAAGCATTACATTGACATATCTAAAAACGCCAGTCTACAAGAACCATCGCCGGCGCCAACTCCCTCGGCACACCGGTGAACCAGACCTTGTTTTCGCGCATTATGTTGACAAGTCCGATTTGTCCGCCCTTTTCCGCCGTATCGGCAACGTTGATAATCCCCAGCTGCAATCCCATCTTCAAATGACCGGCGCTGTTCACCAGGCCCGACTGCAGGCCCGTCATCGAACCGGGCACCATGTTCAAGGCGCCAAGCTGCCAGCCAAGCAAAGCGGTCTTCGTGGAGTTCACCACCGAGAACTGCGCCCCCAGGTAATCATCGGCATAGTTGAATAAACCCAGGCTGAAGCCAATACTCTTCCCCGTGGCTCCATTGACAAATCCAAATGCAAATGCCCTCTGCGGGTTCTCGCTCCATATGCCCAGGGTCGCGCCCTGTATTGTTTCACTCCTGTCGTAGATGGCAATGTCCGGCGTGAGACTCAGCTGGAACATCTTGTTTCCAGCAACGGCCCAGGTCGCAACCATCATTAGAACAGCAATATATGCGAGCAGTCTCCTGTTCATTGCCTGCACCTCCCTGTTTTTTGCTTTTCGTACAATAATAACCGGCAAACTTATTTGCAACAGCTGAATCTTTTTCGCATTGCAGAGAAGACCTCTTCGGCGCTTACCCGGAAATATCCGCCGTTTTGGTGGGAAATCCCGCCGGCGCAGCATCACCATAAGAAGTGCGGCACGGTTTCTGCTTATAGAACAGCCACGCGGGTTATCAGGAAAATAGGTTTAAGCAACACCGCCATTTACCGGGAGAATATCAGCCATGAGCATAATAGTGCCGATGACCAGGAAGATTGAGGATTTTCCAGCACCCGCCGCCCGCAACCTGCCGGCAAAAGAACACGTGGCCGGTTCCGGAAGAATCAAGGCCGATATTCTTCCCGGTTTCTCGCGCAAACTCTCGGCCATGCTTTCGGCCGGCCTTCCGATTGTCGCGTCACTCAACTCGCTCGAAAGACAGGCGCTGAACCCGGCCTTTAAAATGCTCATCGGGCAGATCAGGAAAACCATCGAGAACGGAACAGCGCTGTCTGAATCCATGATGCGTTTCCCGTCTGTCTTCGACGAACTTTACACCAACCTGGTCTGCGCCGGGGAGAAGAACGGCCAGCTTGCGGAGAGCCTGGCGCGCCTGTCTTCTCTGCTCGAGGCAAGTTCACGGCTCCAGCGGAAAGTGAAGGCGGCGATGATCTATCCTGTCGCGGTTCTTTGTGTCGCTGTCCTGATCACTGTCGGCATGATTATCTTTGTGGTTCCTGTTTTCGGCGAGATGTTCGCCTCGTTCCGCCAGGAACTGCCGGCGCCCACCCTTTTCCTCCTGAAGCTGAGCGGCTTCCTGAAACAATTCGCTCCTTTCATTATCCTGGCCATTGCAGCCGCAGTCATCATCTGCGGAAAGTGGAAGAAAACACCCCATGGCAGGCACATGCTCGACCAGCTGGCCCTTAAACTCCCGGTCTTCGGTGACCTTATGCGCAAGGTTGCTTCCGCCCGGTTCGCCAGGACATTCGGCCAGCTGATCCACGGCGGCGTTCCCATCCTCGATGCCCTCCAGATATCTTCCGGCGCCACAGGAAACACGGTTGCGGCACGGCTGGTAATGAACTCAAGGGCAACGGTTGAAAAAGGTGAACCCCTTTCAGCCGCCATGCTGGACAACATGGTTTTTGATCCCATGCTGGTCGACATGCTCCAGGCCGGGGAAAAGACCGGAAAGATTGACGAAATGATGAATTTCACGGCGGACTACTTTGATGAAGAGGTAAACACAACATTGAACGGCCTGACTGCCCTCCTGGAACCGCTCCTGATGCTGGTGCTCGGCGCACTCATCGGCACAATCCTCATCTGCATGTTCCTCCCCATCTTCAAGATGCCAGGTATCGTCGGCTGATTGGGCAGCCGAAAAAGGCTGCAGGTGTCAGGTTTTCCGCCACAGTTATAGGCGGCCAGGTCTCTTTTCTTTCCTCACTTCGTTATTCATAATTCAGTATTCAGTATTCGATATTCGTTTTAACTCTTCCCTTTGTGCCTCTGCTTGTCCCGCCGTAGCTTCCTGGCGAAGGCGGATGCCTTTGCCGCTGTGTGCCTTTGTGCCTTTTCTACGGAACTTTTACCTTTGTAATCCCTTTCCGATTTCCTTAGTGTCTTCCACATGGAAAGACTTCTGCTGAGCGGAAATGAAGCTGTAGCCAGGGCGGCTTTTAACGCCTCGTTTGTCCTTGGATCCGGTTACCCCGGAACTCCGGCCACCGAAATCCTGGAGGCACTGTCGGATCTCGGAGGCAAAGCCGAATGGGCGCCAAACGAGAAAGTGGCGCTTGAAGTCGGATTCGGCGTCGCCCTCGGCGGCGGCCGCGCCCTCGTCGCCATGAAACATGTCGGACTCAATGTCGCGGCAGACCCGCTTTTTTCTGCCGCGTACATCGGAGCGCCGGGCGCACTTGTGATCGCCGTAGCCGATGATCCCGGAATGGTTTCAAGCCAGAACGAGCAGGATACCCGCCGCTACGCCGTCGCCGCAGGCGTCCCCCTTCTCGAGCCATCCGACTCCCAGGAAGCATATGACTTCCTGGTCTCGGCGACGGAAATCTCGGAACGCTGGGGCACCCCGGTCCTCCTCAGGCTGACCACGCGGATATGCCATTCAAAGAGCGTTGTTACCACCCGCAAACTTCCTCCGCCGAAAAAGCCAAAGTTTGCCAGGAACATCGAAGGCCGTGTGATGATTCCGCAGAACGCGCGCCCCGCGCACAGGAGGCTCCGCCGGCGCCTGGAATCAATCCTCAAGTGGAACGAAACCTCGCCGCTGAACGTTGTCATTGGCACCGGAAAGAAAACCGGGATAATCTCTTCCGGCGCCTCAGCCATGCATTCGCAGGAAGCCTGCCCGGATGCCAGGATACTGAAGCTGGGCATGCCCTACCCGTTTCCCATGAAAACCATCAACCGCTTCGTGAAAAGCGTCCGCCGCTGCACCGTAATCGAGGAGAACGACCCGGTCCTCTACGATGCCATCAGGGCCGCCGGTATTCATGTTTCAGGAAAACCGGAAATGTACCGCTTCGGCGAACTGAATGTCAGCCGTATCCGGCGTATCCTCGCGGGCAATACCACACCTGAAGAAGTTCCGCCTCCAACTAAGTCCCCTGAACTCTGTTACGGATGTTTTTACCGGACAGTGTTTGAAGTCCTCCGCGACCTGAAATGCATAGCCCCCGGCGATATCGGCTGTTACACCCTGGGTGCACTCCCTCCTTTTGGATCCATGGATCTCTGCGCGTGCATGGGCGCAGCCATCGGCGCCGGCCTGGGACTCCGTCACACCCTGCCGCCAAAAGAGGCAAAGAAGGTCGTGAGCGTCATCGGCGACAGCACATTCATCCACGGCGGGATAACTGGACTCGTCGAGATGGTCTACAATCCCCCCGCAACCGGCCACGTAGTCCTGATCCTCGACAACGGAACAACGGCAATGACCGGGTTCCAGGAACATCCCGGTACCGGACGAGACCTAAGTCATAAGCCTGCCAGCCGCGTGGTGATCGAAGACCTCGCCAGTGCCATGGGAATCAGGAGAGTACACGTAATCAATCCCGGTAAGGACAGGAAAGGTTTTGTCAAACTGCTGAAGGAATGCCTCGCCAGCAAAGAACTCTGCGTTATTGTCGCGCGCCAGCTCTGCCTGCTCGCGGCAAAACATATCGGCAACAGAAAAAAACGAAAATGACAAAAGGAATAACAAACGTCGTACTCGCGGGCCTGGGCGGACAGGGAATAATAACCGCCTCGGACATCCTCTCCGACGCTGCCTTCCGCGCGGGCTACGACGTCAAGAAATCCGAACTCCGCGGCCTCAGCCAGCGCAGGGGCGTGGTTGTCAGCGATGTCCGGTTCGGCACAAAAGTGCTCAGCCCGATGGTTCCCTCCGGGGAAGCCGATTACCTGCTGGTGCTCGAAGAGAGCCTGCTCTCCACCACAAGGAAATGCGTCATGAAAGAAGGCCTTATCCTGACCGCACGGTTTGTTTCTGCCGCCATGAAGGTTCCCGAAAGGGCCATGAACCTGGCCCTGCTGGGAGTCTTAAGTACTTATCTGGCCATCCCGGAAAGAATATGGATCACCGCGATAAAAGCCAATTTGCCGCCGCACCTGCACGAAACCAACAAAACAACCTTCCTCACCGCCAGGAAAACGAAGCGCATATGACAGAGGAAATCAAGAATCACCGGCCGGCAAGCTTCGTTCCCTACCTCATTTTCCTCTGCACAATTCCATTTGGCGAAATCGCACCCGTCCCCGGCCTGCCCTGGCTGACGCTGACAAAACTGGGATTCATTCTCCTGCTGGCATGCCTGGGCTGGGAATTAAGTCGCGGATGGAGGCCTGAAAATTCTCCACGCCTGTATGCCGCATCCCTGGCCTTCCTGGGCAGCGCATTCCTGTCAGCCCTGCTTTCGACTGACTGCGTCGCCAGCTTCACTTCCTTCATACGTCTTGCCGCTCTTGCCGGACTGGCCGTGGTGACTTTCTGGCTGGTAAAAGAAAAAAGGGAAAGGGTTTCCACGATTTTCACCCTGCTCCTTGTGATCGGCTCTCTTCTTTCTGTCCTGGGAATCTACCAATCGCTGACAGGCAATACACTGGGCACACTCGGCTTCTACGGTTCCTTCGGACGGTTAATCGAAATATTCCAGCAGACCGGGCCAAACAGCGTTTCGGTGTTCAGGGCCAGTGCGACGTTTGACCATCCAAATGTCTTCGGAACTTTTCTCATAGCGGTAATTCCATTTGCCCTGCTCGCAGCTCCGGTTCAGGGCGCCGGCCGGCCGGCGTCAGTCCTGCGAGTTGTTTCCATCCTTCTCTGCACGGTTGCCGTGATACTGACTTTCTCGCGGGGCGCCTGGATCGGCCTTGCTTCCGCCGTTGCCGTCCTCGTTTTACTGAAGACCGGAAGAATTCGAACGCTGATGATTCTCTGCGCCGCCGTCCTGCTTGCCATTGTCGTGCTTCCTGGAAACGCCCGCGCCATCCTGTGGAACCGGAGCACCACCGCGCAATCCTACGATTCGGGAAGAATATATTCGTATAAGACGGCCGCAAAAATGATCGGCCGCCATCCGATGCTCGGCGTTGGACCGGGAATGTTCAATTCTTCATACAAAGAATACGCGGCGCCGAATGAAACATACCGGCAGAACAAACAGCACAGGATGGACGCCCATAACATGTTCCTCGATTTGTGGTCGGAAGGCGGGCTTCTGACGCTGATCCCCTTCCTGTTCCTGCTGGCCCTGGTTTTTACCTCGCTGGAACGGTTCATCCTGTTAGGTCGCGGACCTGACGGAACCACGGCGCCGGAACGGAACCTTGCCGTTGCCATTCTCGCCGCGCTGATTGCAGTCACTATTCAATCCCTTTTCCAAAGTCTTGAATACGAGGAGATTCTCTGGGTTCTGATCGGCGCAGCCATCTCTTTTGGGGATGCGAAGGAATGACTGTTTCTACGATATTAAGTGGTCTAATACATTTGTTCGACGCAAGAAAACGAATGAGACAATATCTTTCGCGATTTTGGAGGGCTAAAGTGAATGCCGGGAGCGGACAACAGGCAATCTGCCCAAAAAGCTGTCAAGCGACCCCTTGACATACCATATATGATATAGTACATTAACGGTATGTGGGAAATATATGAACATAATTCTCTTTTAAAAAAGCTTTCCCGGCTCCCCAGGGAAGTCCTGAAGCGGTATGAGAAATGGAAAGATATTGTAGGTATCTCAGGGCCTGAAGGCCTGAGACTAATTAAGGGTTTTCATGATGAATCACTCAAAGGACAATGGCAGAAAGACAGATCTTCACGTCTTGGTCTGAAATACAGGATAATTTATCATGTGGAGAGAGAAAAAGTATATGTTCTGGTGATTGATATAACCCCTCACGATTACAGGAGGCAATAAAATGAAGAATTACAGAAAAGCAAAAAAGACGGTCGAAGTTTCGGTCGGCGAATCAGTTCGGATTATCCGTGAACTTCAAGAGCTCAGCCAGACCGAACTCGCAAAACGTACCGGTATCCCCCAAGCCACAATCTCGGGAATTGAGAACGACCGGATCAAAATTGGCGTGGAAAGGGCAAAACTCCTCGCGCGGGCACTCAACTGCCATCCCGCTGTTCTTGTTTTTCCAGGGTGGGAACTTAAAGAATCAAAAGCAGCATAACACAGCCTTCGACGCCGCTTACTGCACGCCCGCGGAAATGATAGAGAAGTTCCCATGACATGCTTTACGGCACAGGTTGTGCTGTTCTTTCCAATTTTCAATATGTAAACTTGGGTCATTATGAAACGGTCATGTTTATCCGCGGTATTTGCGGTTTTACTGATACCGGTTTACACGTCTGTATCCATTGCGGAGATAACACCCAATCAGACCGATACCAACCTTTTCAGCATCACTTTTGACAATGTGTCCCTAGTTGATGTTGTTAGAGCTTTTACTCGAATATCCGGTGTTAACATCGTTGCCAAACCGGATGATCTGCAGGGGAACGTTACGGTTAATCTCACGGACGTAGAATGGTTTACGGCGTTAAGTTCAATCCTGGATATGCACGGCTTGATGCTCGGCGAGCGTTACCCTGGATCAGGCGTTTATTCGATATGCAGGAAGATGGATCTTTCCCGCATGGTCCACTTGCTTTATCAGCCGCCCGGAACGGGCAGGCCCACAAATCATATCAGCCTGAAGCTGGCGGGAGCCTCCCTGCCGGCAGTACTTGATGAGATTGCACGCCAGGCAAAGATCAACATCGCATATGAGCCGGACCTGGCACATATAGGGAATATCACCGTTGGTTTCGATAACGTCGATTATGACCTCGTCCTGCGCCAGATAGCACAACTGCACGAACTCAACGTCAGCCTCTCGTTCCGCCCTGACTGCTATGTTATTGCGCGGCAATCCAATCCTGTTGTGCCTGCCGGCACCGGCAAGGAAGAACCATTCGACCTCTCAAATTCTGTATCTCTGGGGTTCCTGGCAATATTGATATCGTTCATTCTAATCGCACACAGATTCCGCAAACTTGTCCGCCATGACCTCGGATGCCTGGCGGCTGAAGATAGTACGGGACGTACAAAGCTCAGGGTCTTCTGGTCGGTCATTCTCTGCCTGTGCATTATCTACGGTTACACTGTTGGCGCCCACATGGTGTGGGAGAACCGGAGCCCCATGATGATCGAAGGGGCCGGGATCGGTATGGCGCTGGCGGCCGGTGCAGTTACTGCCTTTCTTCTGTTTTTATTGTCGAGCCTGGCGGTAAGGTCCTGTCGAAGGCTCAACTGGATACCCAGGGGACGCTGGCGAAAAGCAGCCTGGATCCTGTCTTTCGTTCCACTCGTGATCATAGTCACGGATGCTCCTCCAGCCTGGAAGGATTACACCTGGTCCGATTTACCTGCTCCAGCAAAAGACGCCGGGCAAAGCTTCAGGTGTTATCAACAACTCGCCGGAACCAATGCCATAAAGATTCAAATCAAGGCTGCGCACATCGGGACAGAAGATGTGGTTACAAATGCCCTTCTGTATTCGGTTGAAATTGAAAAGGCATGGCAGGATATAAAGGAAGGGCGACAGATCATAGAGGACCTGAACCGGTTTGACGCAATAGCAGAACTGACAGGTAGTCGCAATATGGACTTCGACTCGCCCTTGCCCGTTTATTCCGGGATAAGAAACGTGGCTCAGACATACCAAGCCTGGGCCCTTCTCGGGACAGCCAAGGGCAACCCGGAAGAAGGAGTAAAGCAGCTTTGCGAACTGCATTCTGTCGTTCGCAAGGCCCTGCCTTATTCCCGCACTTTTATACGGAAAATGGTTCTCATTGTCCTGGCCGGCGGAAACATAGAGGCAGCGCATCAGATCGCCAGCAGTCCGAACTGCAGCCCTGAACTGCTGAAAGTCCTGTGTGATGCTTTTCCTCCACTGACGCATGATGAGGTATCTTTGAAGTGGCCGCTAATGTTCGAATACCTTGTCAAAAAGGAGTACTGCAAGAACAAGATTACAAATGCCGGTTTCATTGATTCATTTGACTGGTACCGGGAGGTTGTTGGCGGCAGTAATGGTCCATCGACAACAAGGAAACCTAAATCATCAGGCTTCTGGATGCGAAATGTCTCAAGGGTGACGGCTGTCCTGTTTTTCAAACGGAACAGGACAGTCCGCGATCTACGGAAGTACTATGACCTGATGATGGCGGGCACAGGCAAACAGCCGCCGGACTTCATTGCTTCGGGTGAATTCCTTGACCTTTATGTCAAAAGGCCTCGATTCAGTAATCTGGGTGGCTGGTTACACGTCTGCGCTTCAACGCCAAGCTTTTCCAGGGCACAGGAAAGCGTTTCTGAAACCAAGGTGAGAAGCGATTTGCTTGCAATGGAATTGAACGGCAGGCTTGGACAAGGCTTTGCACTGAAAGACTACTTCACCGGCGGGGAGTACATTGCAGACCAGGGCACAGGATACTATGCCAGCAGAGGCCGGGACGGAAATGCAGGAACAGATGATGATGTTATACTCGGCAAAAGGCGTTATTAACCCCTTGTTTGTCCCGCCACTGACTCGCCTGGAAACTGCGCGGAGCGGTTACCTCACCCGGTGCACCACGACGGTATTCGTCGAGGCGTTGCGGGTACCCAGTCCTGACAACATGAGCAGGTAGTCCCCGGGCTTGGCAAGGCGCAGGCGCCTGGTAATGGCTTCGCCCTCCAGGAGGAATTCCGCCATGTCCATGTCCCGGCTGACCCGGAACGGGTAGACTCCCCACAGGAGCGCCATGCGGCGGGCACACTCGACGGCCTGCGTGAGCGCCAGCACCGGCGCCGCGGGGCGGTCTGACGAAATTATCCGGGCGGTTGTTCCGCTGCGCGTCAGCACGAACACCGACCGCACCATCAAATCACGGGACAACTGGGCAACCGCCACCCCCATGGCATCCAGCACGTCGTCGCGCCGGTCGGGAGGCGCCGCCCTGAACAGTCCCCCGTTCGTGAAGAACTGGTACGCCTCCGCTTCCCGCAGGATGGCGTCCATGGCGGCAACGGCCTTGACCGGGTAGCGTCCCGCCGCCGTTTCGCCGGACAGCATCACCGCGTCAGTCCCCGCCATGCAGGCCGCCGCCACGTCCGTTACCTCGGCGCGCGTCGGCTGGGAGTGCTCGATCATGCTCTCGAGCATCTGCGTGGCGACAATCACGGGCTTGTCATAATAGTTGGCAATCTGGATCAGGCGGCTCTGGATCTGCGGCACCTTCTTCGTAGGAAGTTCCACCCCGAGATCGCCGCGCGCCACCATGATGCCGTCTGCCGCCTCCATGATGCCGCGAATGTTGGTGAGCGCTTCCGGCTTCTCAATCTTAGCGATGATGGGAATGTCGGCGCCATTCCGCTTCAGGTGGCGCCGCAGCGCCAGGATATCCCCGGGAGTGCGCACAAACGACAGCGCGATGTAGTCCGCCTCTCCGCGAATGCAGTAGAGCGCGTCTTTCCTGTCCTTTGCCGTTAACGCCGAAACGTGCAGGTGCGTACCTGGCAGGTTCATGCCCTTATGGTCCTTCAGCTCCCCGCCGCGGACCACCAGTGCCTCCACGCTGTCACCGCATTTCCGGGTGACTTTCAGTTCCATGGCGCCATCGTCGAGCAGGATCGGATCGCCCACCTTCACCTCCCGGGCCAACCCGGCGTACTGGGAAGGAATCAGCTCCGGCTCTCCTGGCACGTTCCGGGTGGTGATCATGACACTGGTTTTCTCCTTTAGCCTGATGGGGCCGCAGGGGAACGTGCCCACGCGTATCTTGGGCCCGCACAGGTCGCACAGGATGGCGACTGTCTGGCCAAGTTCGCGCGCCACCTGCCGGATCCGGCGCATAAGGACCAGGTGCTTCGCGGGATCGCCGTGTGAAAAATTTACCCGCGCCACGTTTACCCCGGCGCGGATCAGCTGGCGCAGGCACGCCCGCGACGACGAAGCCGGGCCGATCGAGGCCACGATTTTCGTCCGCCTGAAGAAGAGATAAGGATGGTTGATGTTGATGTCGACCGGTGACTGCCTTGAATTCCCCAATGTTGTCATATAAACCTCCCGTGTTGGACAGATCAATGTTGGGGAGATATGTACAGCTTCCCGGCTCCTTTATCAATGCTGAATAAGCGCGAAGAACCCGCTTTACCGGCATTGTTCAAAAATCTGCTGGCAATTCATGCTGATCCCGGGTAAGAATTCATTCGTCATCTTCAACCTCAACAAAGGAGTTCATATGAGCAAGATTAGACTGCTGCAGTCGGGTCTGGTTGTCTTCGCCGCTATCATGTTGTCAGGTTGTGTTTCGATGCCGGGCGGAATCGCACCGTCAACAACCCCGATTGAAGGACGTAAATACCAGATACTGGGTCCTGTCACGGACACCGACAGCTGCTCCAGGCTTTTCGGCTTTATCCCGATTTCAGGTGTAAACACCATCCACGATGCAGTCGAGGGCGCCAAGCAGAAACGCGGAGCCGATGCCCTTATAGAGGTAAGCGTGGAATACTATACCCAGTACTGGTTTCCCATCTTCATCCGCCATGTTACCAAGGTGGAAGGTGTAGCAATCAGATTCGACCGGCAGTAATCCCAGTCCGGATTGATTCTTCTGAATTGGAGTCACCTGTCATGTCGAATGACATGATGGCAGTCACGCTGTTGCTGCTTTAATTCCGTTTATTCATCTCGGTCAGCTGCCGCCATTGCCCCGGCTATCGCCCGCAGATCACCATCACCCAGCCCGGGATACATAGGAAGATGCAGGATGTCCCTTTCCACTGCCTGCGATACAGAACATGACCCCGGATCCCCGCCCAGTTCCTTCATGCCCGAACAGTCGTTCATGTAACCGGGCGAAACATCAACACCATGCCTTCTCAAGCGGCTCGCAAAAAGATACCGGTCCGGCCTCGTGACTGCAAAACTCATGAAGATATGGTCGCCATCCTGGCCCGCCGGCGCGGGAAGCCCCCTCTCACACCCGGCCTGCTTCATAAGCCGCAAAAGCTCCGTGCCCCTGCGGCGCCGCGCCTCGTTCTTGGCGTCAAGGGTCAGTAGCTGTTTCATCCCGGCGCGGGCCTGGGAATCCACCGGCGTCCATTTCAGGTAACGCATTGTCTCCTCGTTCATGCCCTGCGTCTTCTCCCCGAACGCGGTGTGCACCCTGTCAGGCCCGTCGGAGGGCGAAGTCCTCAGGACCGGCGCGACAAACATATTGAACAAAAGCCTCCGTGTCGCCATCCACATGGCAAGCGATGTGATACCCTCCTTGAAAAGGCGCGACCTTGAAGCACCGCGGAATTCACGCATGATCTCCACAATCCGCCCGTGAACATCTTTCTCCCCGCATGCCAGCATGCCGCCGGAAAACGTGGTGAAGTTCTTGGTAATGCCGAATGTGAAACACGCTGCGCGCCCGACGCACCCGGCCTTGCGGCCCCCAATCCCCGCGCCAAACGCCTGCGCGCAGTCTTCAATTACGTCAATACCGGCCGGGCCGCATATCTTCTGAAGGTCACTGAGCGGACAGGTCCGGCCGAAAAGATGCGTCGGGAGCACCGCGCGCGTGCGCGGCGTAAGCACGGCGCGCACCGATTCCGCGGTAAGCTCGTAGGTCGCCGGATCTATGTCGGCAAATACCGGCGTCAAACCTGCAAACCTGACTGCCGCCGGCATGGCAAAGAATGTGAATGCAGGAAGTACAATCTCCGAACCTGCCGGATACTCCAGCGCCTTAAGCAGCAGCCACAGGCTCACCCGGCCGGACGGAACAAACACCGCGTATTCACAACCCTGGTACCTGGCAAAACTTTTCTCGAACTCACGCGTCGCCTCACCCGGCCTGTTGTGAAGAAAAGCCACATCCTTCAGGAATGAAAGTATCTCCCCCGGACCAGCCGTTGGCTCAAACCTTGGAATCATTTATAAACCTCATACTGCCATTCTTCATCTTTTTCCTGTTTTGGGAAGATATTTCCGTAATCTTAATTCCGCCCCGACTCTTCGGGACGGATGGCAAGCCGTGCCTGCATGGCTGCACACTGTCACTTATTCAGCCGGGAATGCTATCCCGACCTCCCGGAGAGTCGGGACACGAAAGATTTGCGCCGAAATGCGAGACACAGGCAATGAAGTAGTATCACAAGAATGCACGTTGCTTCAGCTCTTGGAGGCGGCGGTAAGGACAAGATGATTCATCTTTATCAAGGTACCTCCCTCATCTTCAACCACCGCATTAAACTTTACACTGCTCCCACCAGCCTTGCCAACAGTCCAGACCACCACCTTGACATCCTTCTGTTCGACTTCCCTCCCGGACCACCAAAGCCGCTCCACACCTGTCGGCAGGAACGAACCAAGCTTATGCACATGGCAGAATACCGCGGCCATCTGGAAAATCCCATCCACCAGCGCAGCCGGCATGCGGCCTTTCCCGGCCCGGTACATGGGGCCCCCGCTCCCGCGCATCTGTCCGCACACCGTCGCGGCGCCAACCTTCAGTTCGTCCGTCAAAACCTGGAAAACCGGCCCCGAGAAAAGAAAACCGCCTGGTCCATACAGTCCGCCGGTTTTCAGGGTCTGCATGCTCTTTTCCGCCACCGGTTTTTTCACTGCCCCGGCATCCGCCGTCCCGCCGCACAGCGCCCCCTCAAAACTCACCGCGCCGGAAGAGCGGATATCGCTCCCTTCGAAACATACCCGGTCCGCATCCTCCATTGTCCAGCGCAGTACAACTTTCATTCCTTCTTCCGGCATCCGCACCATCGTCCTGAAGCGAACACGCTCCCAAACCAGCTGCGCCCAGTCGTCCGGTGCGCCAAGCGCCGAGAAGTCCAGCATCACAGCGCCTGGCAGGACCGCAATGCCGTTTATACGATGGTCCCTCAGGAAAGGATCCTGGAGGTCAAAGGAACGCGAAGTGCGGACAATCGAGGCTCCCGCAATACGCTCCTCTTCAAAGAGGCCGTCCGGTTCCAGCCTCCTGCTGGAAACATAGGCGGCCGGTTCCCCGCAGAATGCAACGACAGGCGCACCCTTTCTCGCCAGCTCCTGCTTCATAAGCTCAACACCTTGTTCCGGGGAAATCACGGGAATCCCTTTCGCCCTGAAAACGGCCTGAAGCTGTTCACCTGCCGCCATGCCGGCTCCTGACCAAGGACTCCACAAAATAGATCTGGTGAATGGTATCCCGGCTTTCCCCAGCCTCTCAGCCTGCCTGTTAAGGAACACGTTTGCGGCGGCGTAATCGGTCTGCTCGGCATTTCCAAAGAACGACGCAATCGAAGAAAGGTTGATCCAGAACCTCAGTTTCTTAAGGTCCAGGCTGTTTTCCAGCGCAAGCGCAGAGCCGGCCTTGACCTGGACAACCCGGAGAAAATCATCGAAAGATTTCTTTTCCATCCTGGCATCCGCAATTATTCCCGCGCCGTGTATGACACCCGTGACTGATCCTTTCAGCTTTGTCGCCAGCTTCCTGACGTTGCCGGCCTCTGAAAAATCACAGCAATGGTACTCAACACGGCACCCGAGTTTCTTCAGCCGCTCGATTGTTTTCTTCACGGCCCCTGCCGCGTCCGAACCATTCTTTATGTCCTTTGATCCCGTAATGATCCACCTGGGCTTCACCTGCCTCGAAAGACCGAGAATAATCTCCGCGGTTATGCCGTGCCCGCCGCCTGTAACCAGAACAACATCACTGTCTTTTATCGGAAATACGCCTGTCCCGTTCTTACTGCTGACTTCCAGATGTTCTGTCAGGCGCCGGCCATCAGCGTACCTGACGAAGGCGAACGGATTATGGCCATTCTGGACCTCAACAGGCAAACAGGCCGACAGCTCGCCGGCATCAGTCACCGTTATGTGCCCGAAACAGAGTTCAGGATATTCACGCTGCAGACTCTTTGAGAAACCGGCCAGCGACTCTCCAAATCTGCTCCCGGCCTCAAAGCCAGCGGTGAGGAACCTCGGAATTTCTGTAACCTTTTTTTCCTTCGCAATCAGCTCCGGAAGAATATTCCGGGCAAAGACAAATGCCGGTTTAAGTGTGCGCTCGGCGGAAGTATCTTCTCCAGCCGCAGTAATTTCCGCGGGCGCCGCGTAAACCAGGCTCGATAGTTTTCCCGAAACAAGGCGGCGCAGGGCACCCTCGATTTCGTTTTCCGTTGGCGATCCCAGGCATTCGGAAGGACCCAGCTTCTTCGCCTTCCACGCTTCGGCGAGTTTCCTGTCATATGTCAGGAGCCCGGATTCCGTTCCGTCAGCTGCCTTCGAGGGAATATCCACCTGCCTGAACACAAGTTCGTACCGCCTGATATCAGGTTTTGCCTGTTGTCCTTCATTCCCGGATGCCGCGAGCCGGCCCAGCAGTTCTGTCAAACCGCCGACGGTGAGGTCGCTCGAAATGTTGGCCTCCGCCAGCCTGACTTTCAGGGTCTTCTCGATATCAAGGGCAATCTCCACCATCTTCAAGGAATCAATTCCCAGCGTTCCCCTGAGGAGCTGGTCGTCAGTTATCAGGTTCTCCTCAAAACCCGAATGCTTCGCAATGATCGCCCTGACTTTTGATGCCATCGCACCTGATCCGGCTTTTCCAGTTCCCTTTTTCTCCTCGGCAGGACGTTCATCTCCCATCGTCACCTGTGTTGCCGGGCCGCGGAAATATCCGTCCGTTATCCTGACAGGGCGGAGATGTCCCCCGAAAACCTGGCGGTAGCCGCCGAGGTCGACATTGACACCAGCCTCAACATACAGCCGGGCAAGCACTTCGTTCAGGTGATCCACAATGTCGCTTGAAGTTGAATCTGTTGTGAAAGTCCTCCCCGCCGGCTGTCCCAGCGTTTCGCGAACAAACTTCGAAAGCGCGCCCCTTACCCCGACCTCCACGAAGAATTCACAGCCGTCACTGGCCATGTTCCGGATCATTTTTGTGAACTCGACGGGATGCGATATCTGGCGCCTCAGCCAGGAAAGATCTTTCTTCCTGAAAGAGGCCACTTCCGCGCCCAGCGTTTCGCTGTAGAAATCAACAAAAGGAGTCCTGAAATCCAGCGGCGCCAGGTATTTCTCAAAAGCCCGCCCTGCCCGGGCAACAAGCGGTGAATGGAATCCCCACGGAACCGGCAGGCGCTGGTGATCCATTCCTTTTCGTTTCAGGAACTTTTCTATCTCGCCCACATCCGCGCGTTTCATCGAAATGGCCGTCTGGACCGGCGAGTTGAAATTCGCCGGGTAGAACGGACGCGGTGATTCCCTGAGAAGATCAATCACCTTTTCCCTGTCCGCCGGAATAACCAGCATGCAGCCGCCGTCTGCAACACCCATGGATTCAAAACACTTCGCGCGCTGATGAACAAGACGGATACTGTCGGCTTCGCCAAGTACCCCGGAAAAGGCCAGGGTCGTGTATAACCCGAGGCTGTGGCCGCCCGCCGCATTGGGACAGACTCCAAGCCGCATCAGCATCCGCGCAAGCGCAAGGGAAAGTGACATTGTCCCGGCCTGCAGCATCGGGCCGTTCTCGCGAAGATTGTCCTGCAGGGATTTTCCGCTGTGCCAGATCTGATTTATGAAATCAAGGCCCGCTATCTGTTCAAATCTTTTCAGGTCGGCGGCGAACGAAGGGACGGTTTCAAGTATCTGCCCGAACGGCGGCGATACAATGGAACCCTGGCCCGGGAACAGGAAAACCACCTTCCCCCTCGCGCATCGGCTGTTGAACCATATGTTATCGGAAGTTCCCCCGGCCAGGACCTCCTTGAGCGATAAAAGCATTTCCTTCCACGGCTCGTCCGCCGGCCAGACAGCCGCCATCCGGCAAATTCCTGTTCCTCCCATTACACCAGCCTGGGCCGCGTCATAGAAATCAAACCATCCGTGTTCTGCCGCCGAAGCCACCACCTTTTCAACCTTTGCGGCCACTTCATTCCTGTCCCTCCCGGAAAACATTAGAAGCCGGGATTTACTGACCAGCCTGTATTTCTCGTCCGCCTCCTGGAGATGGATATGGAAGTTGCTTCCCCCGAACCCGAATGAACTGACCGCCGCGCGCCGCGGCAGGAAACCTTTCCTGCTCCATCGTTTCGCTTTCGGCAGGAGTACAAAAGGCGAACCTGCCTTCCGGATCTCGGGCCGTATCTCCCCCTCGATCCAGGCGGGCGGCAGTACCTTGTGGTGAAGCGCCAGGATTGTTTTTGCCAGTGAGGCTACGCCGGCCGCGCTCTTGAGATGACCGATATGCGCCTTCACGGTCCCAAGGACAACACTTGCCGGATTGCATTTCTGGAAACTCTCCTGGATCACGGCAAGCTCTATGCTGTCGCCGATCTCCGTCCCTGTCCCGTGTGCCTCGATGAGGCCTATTGAAGACGAAGCGAATCCGCTTTCTTCGAATGCCCTCTTTATTGCAAGGACCTGCCCCTCCCGTGACGGCATTGTCATCGTTCCCTTGTTTCCGTCCGATGACATGCCAACCCCCATGACACGGGCATATATGCGGTTGCCATCGGCAAGCGCCTGGTCAAACGGCTTAAGAAATATCACGCCTGCGCCTTCGCCCATGGTAAAGCCATCGCTTCCGACCATGAACGGCCGGCTTATGCGGCCCGCCAGCGCGTGAAGCTTGCAGAAGTTGATGAACGAATCCACAGTCAGATCGCTGTCAACCGCGCCGACAACGGCACAGCTGCATTTTCCCGTCGTGATCTGCTGTGCAGCAACAGCCAGCGCGGCCATCGAGGAAGCGCAAGCCGCATCCAGCGTGAAGTTCGCCCCGTAAAGGTTCAAATAGCCCGCGATCCTTCCAGCAAGGGTACTGGCCGCCCCGTTCACCAGCGAATCTTCAGTCACTTCGGGAGTGCCCTCGAGCAGTTTCTCCTTCAGGTTCGAAATAATTCTCTCACGGCTCCGGGCATCCAGCTCCTTGAATTCCGGGATTCCTGACAGCATGGCAATTATTCCGGGAAGATGCGTGCGGAGAACTCCGCGTTTGGCCAGCTCCCCTCCCATGCTGTTCCCGATCAGGACAGCCGTTTGCTCCTTCGGCAGGACAAAACCGGCGCTGGCAGACTGGACCGCCTGTTCCACGGCCTTGAGGATCATCAGGTGTATCCGGTCGGCCACCGCCGCGGAGCGCGGCGTAATGTGGAACTTCAGACAGTCGAACTTATCAAAAGAGAAATCGCGGATCATTCCCGCGTGCCACGTATAAGTTGACGCTTCGTATTTCTGTTCTTCGCCTTTTTCAACGCGGTAATTCCCGGGGCCCCAGTATTCCGGAGGTATCTCCACAATCGAGCGTTTGTTCTCGCTTATGTTCTTCCAGAACTGCTTGACCGTGCCGGCGCCGGGAAAAATTCCGCCGATTCCAACAACGGCAAGGTCCAGCCGCGGCCGGTCGGCCGCAACCCCGAAATCAAGAGTCTCAAAAACTGTCAGCCGCGAAAGACATTCCTCCCATTTGGCGGAAAAATCCATCAGCTCATCGCGGATGGACTTCAGCGGCAGTTCCCGGTCCAGCAGGGCCGCACTTTCTCCCGCGAGGAACAGTCCTTTCTTCTTTCCCCGGAGGGCCAACCTGTAGCCGCGGTACACCCCGGCCTCATCAACCACACTTTCCTTTTCCCCGCGGAGGCTGCCCGGAAGTTCAGCCACCCTTATGCCGGTGCCGGACCCGGAACCGATGACTTTCGTTCCACACGCTTTCTTCAGGAACTCCTGGTAAACCTTATTGAGCGCACCGGAAGAAACCGCTTCCCTGCTGAGAAGCAGCGGCGTGCCGAGCTGGAAGGAAATACGGCCTCCATATGAAAATGCCCTGGCAAGCAGCATTCCAAATAATACCGATGCGGCATCGTGCAAACCGCCAGCGAGAACAAGGCGCAGACCTGCCGCCGATTCACACCTTTTGCGAATGTGCCTGAACATAATGGTCCAGAGAACAATTGAAGGAAGATACCCGACATGACCGCCGGACTCACATCCTTCAAGGATGAATTGTTCCTGTTTCTCGCCCAGCAACATATCAAGCATGGCGCGCGTCTGGACGTGGAGCCACAGCGGCCACGATGTTTCCTGCCATTTGCCGCAGAAAGCCCACTGGTCCGCCGCCAGTACAACCGCAGCTGGCGGTTTCCTGCCAAAACTTTTCTTCAACATGGCACAGTCAAACCCGGCCGGCCCGGCCAAACCGATTCCGTACGACGAGAGTCCCTTGTTCCTGATTACTTCCTTTCCAAGTTCAGAAACTTCCTCCGCGTCCAAGCCGGTAAGCGCAAGCACGGGAAAGAAACCGGCGCGTTCATTCTGGTTGGCAAATTTCACGGAGTTGGAAATCCACGCCATCGGCCCCTGGACTAGGAAAGGGGTCCCGGCCATTTTCTGTAATTCCCTGCCTGGAACTTCAGTCAGTTCTCCTAACACGGCATTGACACCCTGGACGAATGAAGCCGTCAGTTCCTGCGGGTTCGCTGCATCAACATCGTCACACAGGAAAATATTTGGCCCAACCGGCAGGCTCTCCCGCACCTCTCCTTCCGCGCAATTGTAATGCACGTCGACCCAGCCGTTCCCCAGCGGTTCCCGCCTGAGCCGGCTTTCGGAGGGATGACTGAGCTGGCTTGCGATCCCGGCCGCAAGACCAGATTGGGGAAGACGGAAAAGCGACGCATCCAGTATGAAACCCTGCGCACCCATCAGCACGAGAACCGCGGCCAGCTCGGGGCTCTCGATGCCCTGCAGGAAAAGCGGAACATTCTCAAAGCGCGCTCCGGCAGAGGAAAAAAGTGTACGGACTGATTGATCGCGCGAGATTCCGCCGCTCTCATAACTGCGGATAACAATACCGCCAAGGATATGGGAATCCACCGGGCAATCCGCCCCGGGGGAAAACTCCCAGAAGACTGTCACGCCCTGCCTGTGGCAGCGGCGGAGGACATCTCCGGTTCTCCCCGGCGTTTTATCGCCCACGAGAACCAGCATGCCCAGGCTGGGCGGCACATCGGAAGCCAGGAATTGAAGTGCGTTCTGGAAACTCAACCGCAAACCGCAGCGGGTTGGATGGTCCGGCGCTTCATGGTGCAGGTAATGCCGCCAGAATTCCAGGCGCTTTGCCTCGATCACAGGATCAGGATGGAAGACATCGAGGATACAGGTCTGTCCCGAACACAGGCAGGACTCCACGATCTTCTGCGCTTCCGGCCGGCCTTGCGTCATGTAACATAGACGAAACGGGGTATTCATCCTTCAGGAAATTTCCTCCCAGTTGCGGCTCCTGCCCCATTGAATCAGGGCATGGATCCATTGCTGAGAATTTTTCAATATAGGCATACCGGCGGCCTTTATCAATGCTTCAGTTGACCGGGTGTCGAGCTCAAGGTCCACATTGAAATACGGCTCATATGCCTCCATTAAAAGCCTGATGTTCGTCTGGAGGTTTGCCGGACAACCATCCCCGGACGTCCCCTGCGAAAGAACATATTCTTCGTCAAAGCGGGCTCCAAAACAGGGCATCACAATGTCCATCAGGCCGGATATTCCCCACTGGACAGGATTGATGACGTTGAATATTTCGTCATTCTTTTCCGGTCTCTCGACAGCGGCCTTGATGATTTCCGCAACGTAATCGGCAGGCACAAGATTCACTGCACCTGTCAGGAAACTCCTCCACCGGATAACGTCGGCGGGATCAACCTTCCCCAGCTCATTATGAAACATCGAGAGGAACCGTATAAAAGGATATATGCCGTTGTATGTCGGCGTAAAGCCATTGCGCCGGTCACCGGTAATGATACTCGGCCTGACAATCAGCGCATTGACACCAGCCTCTTTTGCTGTTCCCAGAACCGCCTTTTCCCCCTGCAGTTTGCTTCGCTCGTAAGGCGTGCGGAACCCCTTGCCCTTTAAACCCATGTCTATATAGGCCGTGCTCACATGCACCAGTCTCCTGCAGCAAAGCTGACTAGTCAGCCTGCAGATATTCTCAGCACCGGCATTGTTGATTCTCAGGACCTCGTCACTGCATTGCGGTGAGAAAGAAACGCATCCTGCGCAGTTCACCACCGCATCAGGCTGTCCGGAAAGAAGATCGCAGTCCTGCGCAGAAAGCCCGCACTGCGGCTCCATCACGTCACCTTCCACGACATGAAGGAGAGAGAGATCCTCCAGCTCGGACGCTAAACCGGGATATGCCTCCAAGAGCCTGTTGACCCTCGATTTTGCAGTGATACCCTTGCGCGAACGGGCAATGGCAACCACACGATGCCCGGCTCTCAGAAGAGAAATTGCGACGTGGCATCCCAGCAACCCGGTAATTCCTGTCAACAGAATCGTCATAGCCCCGGGAGGATAACACAGACGTATAAACCTGTAATCTGAAATGATTCCACTGTTTGGATATTGGGAAGGCTACAAACTCATCTTCAAACATTTCTGTCAGCCGGGACTTCCTCCATGACGTTCGACATCAAGCGGGAACCATGACAAATGGCTACTATTTCCACGAAACCAACATTTAAACGATAAACGATCCGGTAGCTTCCGTATATCTTCTCCCTCAAAGCTGGATCGTTATACTCGGGAACAATTCTTCCCGATTCAGGGAAGTCGGGAATCGCGCGTACTACAGATACTATTCTCTTGGCAAAAATAGCGGCGTATTCTTCTGAATCCTGGGATATATACTCGCATATTTTCTCCAGGTGAAGAGCAGACCTGGGAGACCATCTTATCGGGAGAGCCATTTGGACATCCGTTTCTCCACAACTTCGTGAGGCAAACCCTGTCCCGCATCCAGCTCTTTTAAGCCGGCATCAACCTGCCCTTTGAAATAAATCTCAGCAAGAATGTCGTCAATAGTGGCATCCTCAGGAAGAGCCCTAACCATATTCATAACTTGTTCTTTAACGGGACTCATTTGATATCTCTTCTTTTCAATATAATACTACCACTCTTTTTCATCTCGTCCAATCATTTTCAACGCCTCATGTGTTGACGGCCATTTTACTCAAGCAAACCAGGAGTTGGAATCGTTTAATGCTGCCTTTGACTTACAGGTATTGCCAAAGTAACCCACAGGTTCTCCCTGCCAATATTTCAAAACAAAATCAGTTGTATTTGCCTTCAAGCTGGTTCAGTTTTACCCTTGTCACGGAACGAGCCATGTCGATTGATTCCCTCACATAACGGGAAACGTCGCCCTCGCTTCCCTTCGTGTCACTCAAGTCGCGGTTGCACCAGCTCACTTCAACTTCCTTTATCTTGAAGCCTGCTTTCTCGCAGAGATACAGGAACTCAACATCGTAAGCCGAAACCGACCAGCCTGCGGGATGCCCCTTTCCCTTGCGGGCCTGCAGGCGCGGAAATATATCCAGTACCGTCTGCCGCCGGCAGAGCTTGAAGCCGCACTGCGTGTCGATGATGTCCCCCAGCAAAACAAGCCTGCGAAGGGTAAGGAAAATCAAACTGCCGAGTTTCCTCAACAGCGATGAACCTTCCCTTGCACGGCCGCGGGAACCAATCACAATCTCAAAACCCTGCCTGTACCAGGACAGCAGTTTGTCCAGCTCCCCTATGGGGGTTGACTGGTCCATGTCCGTGAAGAGGACAACTTCACCCCTGGCTTTCCCGATGCCTTCCTCAATTGCCCCGAGCTTCCCCTGGTGCGGAATATCATGGAGAAAGAAACCGGGTTTCCCCGCAATGAACTCGAGAACCCGGTCGCGGCTGCCATCGGTGGAACCGTCATTGACGACAATAACCTCCCACGAATATTCCTGCCTGCCGAGGTATTGATGAATATCGCCCAATACTCCATGCTCAAGGTTCTTCGCCTCGTTCCAGCAGGGAATTATTACCGAAAGATACGGCGCCTTTTGTTCAGCATTCATAATGAAAACACCCAACAGCATTCATGCAGGGCCGACCTCGGACCGGGACTATGCGCCCGCCTTTTTCTTATTCTTTTTCCCTTTCTCGTCGTCCCACCAGAAACCGCAGGGCACATGAGGAGCGACGACATCACGGTCGGCAAGATCGTGGTGATCAATGGGAAAATTGCTGCAATTCGGCGGACGGTACTTTTTATACAGCTTGCAGGAAGGAGTTCCGTTCTCATAATGGAAATACCGGCACTTCCATACCAGCCTGCAGCAGGCCCCGCACCGCTGGCACTCGCCACGGCGCTGCTTCAGGTTCTGCATTACGTAACCCGGCCGGCACACGTTCCACAGGAGCCGCCGCGGGGTTCCCATGAGAAGTTTCAGTTTCTTCCGCAATGTGATCTTAGATTGACTCATATCAATGTGACTGTTACAGGTTGCTTATACTCAAATTGTTAAGGCCTTTCAAACATTTTTCAGATGGGCGTTTTTCACGTTGTAACGTCGGCCCTTCCAGGTAATGGCTCCCATCCAGTAATCACGGATTGACCGGCACAGGATTCCCCAGAAAAGAAAAAGGGAGAACGGGAGAATAACGGCGGAAAGAACAGGCAGTCTCTCGCGCCGGATGACCGCAATGACAACCCCGTACATCAGCGACACCGCCACCATCGCTGCAACAAAACCTGCCTGCCGGTAAACCTGGCCGCTGAAAAGATCCGCCCTGAAAAGCCCGGTCATAAACCAAGCCACTGGAAGTATCACAAGCAGGACATGAAACAGGGAGACTGCAAAAGCCCTCACGACCGAGAAATCGAGGATGGCAAAAAGATGTTTCGCCATGCCTTCAACTGTTTCATTGAAATCATGGTACATCCTGGTACACAAAATTGAGTATACAGGAACCGTTCTTACACGAAACCCCGAGTCCTGGAGAAGAAGGCCCAGCTCAACATCCTCCAGCACGGAATTCCGGATGCGCTCAAACCCGCCAACAGCCTTGTAGGCGGACCTTCGTATCATGAAAAATGCGCCCTGGACCAGGCCGCGCCGGGACGGCGCCGCCGGCCGCAGCAACAGGGCCCTGGCCAGCGCAAAACATGCAAGAAGAGAAGCAACCGGCAACCGCTGGTTTTCCATCCGCGGCACCATTGACAAGGCATCCAGTTTCTCCTGTTCCACCAGCGAGACGGCCTGCCGGACCACGTCGGCCTCCAGTACCATGTCGGCATCGCAGAACACAATCCAGTCGCTCGAACTCAAGGCCACTCCCTCGGTTGCCGCCCACGCCTTGCCAGCCCAACCTGGCGGCGGTTCCGGACAGTTAAACAGCTTGATCCGCACATCTTCACGCATTGCCGCGGTCACGCACGATGCTGTTGCATCAGTGGAATTATCGTTGGCAACAATGATTTCCATGTCGGCTGGGCCGCGCCCGCGCAGGCTCTTCAGCAGGGCCGGTAAGTTCTGCTCTTCGTTGCGGGCGGGAATGACAAGGCTGATGCGCCCCGCAGAAACTGCCGCTGAATCAGTTACACCCGGGAAATGCAGCCACCCCGGGTAAATACGGGTGACCCACAACCAAATCCAGAAGAAACTGATCATGATCAATACAGCCATTGATACCTTCCTTAACCCTCACCTTAATCCTCTCCCCTGAAAGGAGAGGAAATTGGAATCCATTTCTAATTCACCAAACTGTTTCTTTGTGCACCTCCAAAACTTTTTTCCCTCTCTCCTTGGGGGAGAGGGTCAGGGTGAGGGGTACGCCTGCAGTCGCGCAACGCGGCGGTTCCGGGAATTTCCCATATCGTCGCGGCATAGCTAAGGGGAACCGCGTCTTTCTCAAGCGACAGGACAGTGGTGATCAGCCGGTTCTCCGTGCTGCTGCCGGCATCCCAGAACCAGTTAACCCTCGCAACCCGGCACGTTCCAGCGAAATCATTTGTCACCACCGAAACGCTGCCCGTCGGCGTGCAGTTGAGAACGTAGCGTTCGCCGGGACCGGCAATTACAGTCTTCTTCCATGCCACCGCATTTGTCTGTCCGACGCATTTCAGGCGATACAGGAACACCGCGCTCAGTGGATCTATCGCGTCGCCCGCAATATCCACGCCGAGCCTGAACTCCTCGTAACGCAGCTGCTTCGCCGGCTTGCCCTTGCGCAGCCTGTGCCTCGTCGCGTAAATCTTCTGCCCGAAATGATCCCAGGAAAGCGACTCAATGAGCTCCTCCTCGCCGACCCGCCGCATCTTACGCGTGTACTCGCAGGGAAACAGTCCCTCGGCGTCGATGATGGAGACTTCGTCCAGGTACCGGCCGAATACGCGGATACTCTGTTCAAGCCGGTACACCTCGCGTCCGCTGTATTTTTCCCGCTTCACGGATCCCTGCATCTTCCCGCTGAGTGGAATCCAGCCCCACTTCGCGCGCACCTGGTACCCCAGCGTCTCGTCAGGCAGTAACCCCTGCCCGGACTCCCCCGCGAAAAGCCTGTCCACAACCGACGAGAGGAAAACCGGACTGCCATCAACCGGGCCACCGGGCCCGACTGGTTTGCCTTCGGGACCCATGGCACACAGGGAAGAGAGGCTGGCGGCAAGAATGAGAACACATGAAAGAAGACAGGTCGAAGCTCGCGGGTTCAGCGTCATTTACCGGCACCCTGGATTTCCTTGAGGCCATTGATAAACTGTTCCTGTCCGGCTTCTATGGCCTCCAGCAGGTCAGCTTCCTTTTCGAAGCAGGATATGTTCTTCTTAAGTGTCTCAAAGTCACTGCCGAGTTTTGCGGCTTCCGCCGTGAGGAACTCGACTTCCGTTATCTCGCCGTTGCGGTAGCGGAGTTCCGCGCGCTTGTATTCCTCGATGGCCTTCTCGTTCCCGCTCCCGGCAAGCAGAAGCTGGGAGGCCTTGTACCAGTCTGAATACGCAAGAATAACTGATTCGTTGATGCGTTTCTCCAGTATCTCCATCTGGAGGTTTGCGCCCTTGATCCTGGCTTCAATGCCCTTTACCCTGGCCGCTATCTCGCCGGCATCCCATATCGACAGCTCTATGGCCAGCGCCGCAAACACGCTCTCCTTCTGGCTGATATCGGTCTCGGAACCTGTCTCGCCATATCCAACCAAAAGGCGCGGCTTCGGCCAGCGGTCCATCTTCGCAAGCTTCATGGCTTCCTTAAGCATGACCGCTTCCTTCTTTGCGGCCAGCAGGTCGCTCCTGTTGTCCATGGCCCAGGCGAGACATTGGTCAATAGTGACCTCGGGCGCCTTGTATTCCGGCAGGGTCTGAAGCTCCATGACTTCGTCTTTTTTTATTCCGCAAAGCATTATGAGCTGATCGCGCATGAACTTGTTGAGGACTTCAAGCTGTGAAGCAATGGCTTTTTCCATCCGGAGGTTCTTCTCGGCATCTTCTTTCTGCTTCTTTACCACAAGGTCGGCGGGATTAACCTGCTTCCATTTTGCGGCGCTCTTTTCCGCCGCCGCGAGGCGTTTTTGGGAGATTTTCAGTTCCTGCAGAGAACTGAGGTATCCGGCGTAGAGTTTCATGACAGATGTCATCTGCTGGCAGCGCGCGCGGTTCTTCCTGTGCTCGGCGCTTTTTATCTGTTCAAGCGCCATCCTGCGGCGGGCAAGGTTCTGCGGTATTTCGAGAAGGCGCTGGCCCAGGTCACCGCGAAAATATATTTCCGTATTGGCTCCATCAAAGTAGTACCGCGCTTCCGGCGTCACCTTGAGATGCGGCCAAAAACCGGAGTTTGCCTCCATCAGGCCGGCGCGCGCCGACATGAGCTCGGCGTCAAACCGGCCTTCTTTCTCAGCCTTGTCAGTGGAAAGAGTTATGCAGTCCTTGAGGCCCAGCTTGCGGACTTCGCCCTCCGCCGCTGCTGTCCGGGCAGATCCCGAAACCATTAGAACAGCCGCAAATACCGGTATGATGTTGTTTATTCCAACGCTTCTCATAAAACTTTCTTTTCCAGCAATTTTAATATCCTCTGCCGCACGCGATCATCGGAGGCAGCCTTCATTCTCTCCTGCAGCGCTTTTTCCGTTTCAGGGGAAAGCGCCGGCTGTCTTGCCAGCCCCCTTATGCTCTCAAGCTGGACTTCAACATTCTCATCTTTCAGGCCTTCAATCAATCCCGGCATATGGCGCAATTCGGCCATTGCCCAGACCGCGGCAACACTGTCAAATACCCTGGTCTCGTCATGCTTCGCCAGGATTTTCTCAAGAATCTGTATGTTTTCCCCTTTAGGCAGCATTCCCAGCGCTTCTATGGCCCTGTGGCGGACCGGCTCCGCGCTGTCTTCCAGGAGTTGCCGGTATGCCGGAACCACGTCGGCCGAAAGCTGCCTTGCAAGCAGTTCGACAGACAGCCGCCTGATCCGCCAATCCTCATCCGCGCCCAGCAGGTTCGCCGCTTTCGCCAGCTTTGCCTGTAAACCGGCGTTCCCGTCCGCAGATTGCTTTTCTTTTTCCGGAGGCTGAAGTATCTCCCTCCTGTTCAGGAGTACCGCCGTGACCACATATTTCTCAAGCCCGGTTGTAATGCCGCCCCGGGCAGGATCAAGGACCCGGTCCAGGATTTCATCGGCCGTAAGTTTATCCAGGACCGCGATCAGCTCCCTGATCTTCTCCCGGCTTCCCGCGGGAACACCGGGTTCGGCCGCCAGCCCGATTGACGCAGTCAGCGCCAGCGCAAGAATCGCCGACAGCATCGCCGTTTTTTGTCTCCACCGGTCAACCATATCTCAAAGCCTCCATCGGCTCCAGCCGGGCCGCCACGTAGGCCGGGAAAATCCCTGAAAGCAGTCCAACCAGTATCGAAACCCCAACCGACAAAATGAAAAACTCGGGTTTGAAGACAGGCTGCCAGCCTGCTATCTCAACCACTGAACTGCCTATCATGCGCGCGGCTTCGGACCCGAGATATATGCCGAGCAGTATACCAAGCAGGCCCCCGACAAAACAGGTCAGCACCGACTCGGCAAGGAAGTACGAAAGGACATCCTCGTCCGTCGCCCCGACAGCTTTCCATATTCCAATCTCCCTGGTCCGTTCCCTCACGGACACCAGCATGATATTCATGATTCCTATTCCGCTTACCAGCAGGGAGAATGCCGCTATGCAGAACGTGAGGATCCGGAACGTCCTGAGGGTCTGCTCCTTCTGCTGGATGAGTTCATCCTGGCAGAACACCTGGAAGTCCTCCACTTTCCGGTCGCGGAGCCTGGCCAGGATCTCGTCGGTAATCTCTCCGCGGATCTTAAGCGCGGAATCAACATCCCGCGCGCTGATGAGCACGGCATTAATCAGGTCTGTTCCGGCCCTTTCATGGAGAGAGGTAATCGGAACAGTGATGAGCTGGTCGTAATCAAAACGCATGAGGCTGCCTTTTCTCTCGAGAACACCCACAACTGTCCATCGCGAGCCAAACGCAGAAATCTCCTGCCCCACGGCATCAACCCGGCCGAATATCCGCATGCAGATTCCGGCGCCCAGCACGCAGACTTTCTCCCTGTTGTCCAGGTCCGCCTGTGTAATCCGCCGGCCCGAGCCGGTATGAAGATTCCTGATAACCGCTCCGTCCGGCGTACTGCCTTCAACCGAGGCGCGGAAAGAACGCTCACCGACCAGGCCTACATCAGTCCGCATTACCAGCTGGGGCGCGACATAAATCGCCCGCGGGAACCGCGACCGGAGGAATGAAATATCGTCATACGAAATTGTCTCCACCTCGCGGGTCAGCTGGACATACTCGTTCCGGGGCATCATCGTGCTCCGGGTGGGCTCCATCTGGCCTTTCTTCCCGCCGGTTGGCCCGGCATTTGGCTTTGCCTCTCCCGAAGCCGGGGCGGGAGTCGCTCTTGACACAACGGTAGGCTTCATGGCCTCGTACTTGTCCTCCACCACGACGAGGTTGACACCGAGCTTGCTCAGGTACGCGTGCAGCTGGTCGCGGCCGCCTTCAACCACGGCGAGCGATGATATGACCGCGGCCGTCCCTATGATGACGCCCAGCATGGACAGGAACCGCCGGAGCCGGTTGGTCCTGAATTCCCTGAACAGCCTGCCTATCGCATAGGTCCAGTCCATTATGACTTCCTCTTTTCGTCTGAAATTATCTGTCCGTCCTTCATGTGGATGATCCGCCTCGCCCAAGCCGCCACCGATATGTCGTGGGTCGCTATGACAACCGTCGCCGAGGATTTCTCGGCCACTTCCCTGATCAGCGCCATGATTTCTTTTCCCGTCTGGCTGTCCAGGTTACCCGTAGGTTCATCAGCCAGCAGGAGCTTCGGCCGGTTCACAAGCGCCCTTGCGATGCTTACGCGCTGCTGCTCGCCGCCGGAAAGTTCAGAAGGATAATGCTTCTGGCGGTGCGCAAGGTGAACAGATTCCAGCGCCTCCAGCGCCCGCTGCTGCCTGTCACTCCTGTGACTCCTGCGGAACGTCAGGGGAAGCATCGCGTTTCGAAGGGCATTCTCGCGGGGAAGGAGATTGTATGACTGGAAGATGAAGCCGATGAAATCTGAACGCCACCTGGCCAGCTCATTCCTTGACAGCGTGAGGATGTTCCGCTCGTTCAGCAGGTAGTCGCCCTGCGACTGGCTGGCGAGAAGTCCCATGATGGACAGGAGCGTTGTCTTGCCGCAGCCGGACGGCCCCATGAGGGCAACAAACTCACCCGGTGACATGGAAAGATTTATGTTCCGCAGGGCGGGTACGGTAACGCCCCCGGACATACTGAAGTTTTTGCAGACTCCACGCAGTTCGATATTCACACCTCACTCCATGGCGAGGACGTCGTTCTCGCTTAATCCGCCCTGGATTTCCACAAACCGGGAATCGGAAATTCCCTGCTCCACGGGCACCATGTTTTTCCTGTTCCCCTTTTCCAGGCGGAGAACGAACGCCGACCCGTTCCGGTGCTTCACGAACTCAACAGGAACAGAGAGGACCCCCTTCTTCTCTGCCACCACGATCATGATCTGCGCGGTCAAGCCGTGCTTGAGCAGGTGGTCCTTGTTGTCGACCAGAACTTCTATTGAAAGCGTGGCTGTCCTGCCCTGTATCCTGCCCAGCTGGCCTACGGATGTAACTGTCCCCTCGAAAACCTGTCCCGGCACATGCTTGGCCGTGACAACGGCCTTCTGCCCCACCTTGATTTCGGCTATGTCTTTCTCGAAGAAACTGCCTATGACCCTCATCGAACGCGTATCAGCGATGGTCATCAGGGAAACACCCGATGTGCCCAGGCGCAGTTCCAGCTCAGACAGCGGCACATTGATGTCCTTCAGTGAATCAGCTACTGAGATTATCATTCCGTCAAAAGGCGCCTTGATTTCGCACCTGTTCCTGAAACTCTCCATGTCCGCAAGGGAGCGTTCCAAGTCGGCCAGCTTGGCCTCGAGGTCGGCGATCTCAAAGGATTTTCCGCGCTTCGTTACTTCATCCATCTGGAGTCTGGCAATGCCGCTGCGCATTTCCCGCATCTTCATCTGGACCTCGGCCTTTTCAACTTCCTGGGTCGTGATGATTCCAAGGTCACCGAGCTGTTTGCTGGTATCAAACGCCTTGCCTGCCTCCTTGAATTCCTGCTCGGCCTTCAGCATCAGCTCGTTTGCCTGGAGCCTGTCCGACCCTGAATGCCTGCCGTTGAGGATATCCAGCTGGAGTTTGAAGGCCTCGATATTCAGGCGCATGGCCTTGATTTCCCTGTCAATCCGGTCCGTATTGAACTTTGCCAGCATATCGCCCTTATGGACGAGCGAGCCTTCCTTTACGAGCAGTTCCTTGAGGTTTTCCATGGCCTCGGCATAGATTTCGAAGACGCATGAAGCCATGAGGACGCCGTCTTCCTTGAGGCTGTGTGTAATGTCCCTGCGTTCGACCTTGCAGGTTGCGGTTTCCTTCCTGTCCGGAGCGGGCCCGCGGGAACATCCCGGCAACAGCGGCACGATGGCAAAGGCTGCCGCCACAACAATCTGCCAGACATCAGTTCTCATTCTCATCCCAAGCGCCTTCCAATTATCTACCTTGAAAGTCATAGTAAAAGATCAGAAAGCGTTATTCAAGCACATCTTGGCTGGTGATACTGGGTCCTGGATTTGTTACTCGCATTCTTCCAAAACACTTGTCCCGGTCCGGCCTATCAAGCAGACTATGGTCAAAACACGGTTGGATGTTAAGCAAAACAGCACTTGACGTATGTACGCAATGTATGTACGGTACTGCAAATGAAATTCGAGTGGGATGAGAACAAGAACAAGGCAAACATCAAGCGGCACCGTATTGACTTCAATGATGTTCCTGAAATGTTCAAATACCCCATGTTTGTAGCGCTAGACACGCGAAAAGACTATGGAGAGGACAGGCTGATCGGCATTGGTTTACTGAAAAGCAGGTACGTCGTCGTTGTCTTTATCGAGAAACATGATGACGTCATTAGGATCATATCTGCTCGAAAGGCAGAAAAACATGAACGGGATACATATGAAAAAGAAATCACAAACTGACTGGAAGCACCTCGACACCATTGAAGACGACAAGATTGATTTTAGTGACATTCCGCGGCTTGGCTCGGACTTTTGGAAAAAGGCAACGCTCAGAATGCCGGAGAAGAAGGACAGTGTAACAATTCGTCTGGATCATGACGTGTTGAGCTGGTTCAAGAAAATGGGCAAGGGTTATCAAACTCGCATTAATGCCATTCTCCGTTCATACCGCGAAGTACATTCACACTGAAAGAAACACCCGACCAGTTTTCTTACACCGTATTCTTCAACGCGCGGCGTGGGTTTCGAACGCGTTAAAATGACCGTTGGGGCTGGGAAATTAAACAACAAGAATCACCAGGAGTATCCCCAGTTTTTGATGGTTATCAGGCATAAGTTCTTGGTAGTCGACGGATTCAGGCTATAAGCATCTGTGCCGGTCACTTTAAAAGTGGGGATAGTCTTTCCCCTGATTTTGAAACAGAAAGACATATTCTACCAGAACAAGATAGAACAAGGTAAGATTAACCCAT
>Ga0172375_10001449_pt1 | contig 38251 bp, 24 predicted proteins | sample LakKiv1m_FD_114537 | JGI IMG/M metagenome (GOLD analysis project Ga0172375, IMG submission 114537) | Freshwater microbial communities from Kabuno Bay, South-Kivu, Congo - kab_092012_11.1m | ecosystem: Environmental > Aquatic > Freshwater > Lake | place: Democratic Republic of the Congo... | reverse complement strand
GGCACTCCGGTCTCTTTGAATACCCATAACCACGATGCGGTCTATCTTAAAATCGCTAACAATGTGGTGGAGAATGTGGTGGAATCCGCCGATGGCTCCAAAACCGCGTTTACCCTGACCGCTACTCCGCTGACCGGCAGCGAAATGGTCTTCCGCAACGGCATCTTAATGGAACGGGGCGCCGGGAACGATTATACCATCTCCGGCACCACTATCACCTTCGCTTCGGCGCCGGAAGCAGGCGATAAAATCCGGGTCTCTTATCTGAAATAATATGACTCAGACACAGATAAAGAGCTCACAGCTTTTGGACGGCGGGGTCCAAAGAGAGGATATCAATGTCTCGGTTTCTGGACATGCGCTCATCACCAAAATCATCGCCGGGAATGGTTTGACCGAATCTCATACCGGGGTCGACGCCGGCACCGGTGATGTCACTTTATCATTGGGCAATCACAGCGCCGCTTTGATTACCTCCGGCAATCTGGACATCGCCCGGCTTCCGACTGCAGGGGACTGGAGTCTAAATGGGCGTATCTTGGCGCTGGGGTTTAATGCTTGTAAGACCACTCTCGCGGTGAATTCGCAAATTAGCATCGGCGATTTGTTCGCCTATAAAGACGCCAGCAACAAGTGGTATCTCATCGTAAAATCCGCCGAGGGCGCCGGCAAAGCCATCCTGCTTAATGTAGATGCAACTCTAACTTAAGGAAAACGATATGACCGACAAAATGACCGAAAAGCTCTCGGAACTGAAATCCACCTATCAGCAGAATGAACTCGTCATCCTTGATTTATATAGGAGAAAAGAGACCTTGATGGAACAACTGGAGAAAGTGAAAGAGGAGATTAAGAATGCTAACAATCATCAGGCGGGAGTGGCGCGGGAAATTCAGGATTTGCAGACCCTCCTAAAAGAGGATGATAAAACTTAAAAAGCGCAACTATGTCCAAAGGAAACGCCACCAATCCGGGTGGCGTTTTCCGCTCTGAAGCGGAGGATTAATTCGTTGAAAGCAGGTTTTGCAAATCCTCTTTCGAGCGCAGTCTGGAGATGTGAAGCTCGGTGACGCGGTTAAATAAAACTGGACCTTTTAGTAAGGTCAAATCCTCTTGGGGATGCATCTTTTGGATGATGCGCAGGAAATCCGCCTTGGTGCGGGCGATGCCGATACCTTTTTGCTTGGCTAATTCCTGCATCTGCTTGACCGACAGCTTCTTGATTTCGGATTCAGTAGAGGTCGACTCTTGAGGAGCGGATTCTGAAGTTGGCACTGGTTCGGTAGGAATGGGCTCTGCAGTAGCCACTGCAGGAGAATCGGTCTCCGGTGGAGTGGATTCGCTCTGCTCTTCCGCTTGCGCCTCGACTGCGGTCTCAGTCCCTTGAGGGTCATTCGCCTGCGTTTCATTTGAAACCGCTTTCGGCAGCGGGGAAGCGATGACTTCCACGAAGGGGAAGGGCGCTGAAACCGCTTCGCCGGTCTCCAGCCTTACCACCCAAGTCCGCTGTTCCTTCGCTTCCAAGACTCCCGTCTTGTCCTTGTGTTCCCCCCGGTTAATCCTCACTACATCCCCAAATTGCTTTTTTTGCGTTGACATTTCTGTCTCCTTTCGGTTTTTTTGTTTGATTTATTCTTCGATGAAGTTTTCGTCCGGTACTCGCCAGCTCCAGGTGTATTCATTCTCGATGCGCAGGATAATCTCCTCGCCGATATAGTCAATCAGCGGGCTGGTCATCCGGCGGTCGCCATAAAGCGTGAACTTTTCCTCGCCGCTTTCGAAGCTGGCTACCGCGATGGAGCTGTGATATCTCAGTGAAATCAGCCTGGCGGTTATTTCGGTGTTTTCTATCATCTTATAATCCTATTTGAATCTGTATATAACCTGCAGTTAAATTCTGACAATGTCAAGTCCTTTTCCGGTTATTTTCAAACTTTTATAAAATATTTTAGTCTGTGGTTAATTTCTGTATTTCAAAGTCTTGAGAGGAGAAATTGATTTTTTCAAGAATATTTCGTATTATCAAACAACGAGAATTAACTGGTAATAAGTTTAAAAAAAGACATTGACAAAGTAACAGAAAGCCAGAATGGAAGACTATCGCAGAAAATTTCAAGACTTGCTTCGCGAACTGTTTCAGTTTGAAAGCGCCGACCTGGATTTCGGCATTTACCGAATAATGAACTGCAAGCGGGAAGCGATTGAAAAATTCATCGAAAAGGATTTACTGGACGCGGTTTCGGAGGAATTGCACACAGGCGAACTTCAAAGACAGGAAAACGCGGTGAAAGAACTCGCCGAAATTACTAAAAAAATCCAAGAAGCCTTCGGCGGCGCGGCAATTAATGGCGATGGCAATTTAAATCCAAATTTTCACAATACTCCATTAGGAGCGCGCTACCTGGAATTGAAAGAGCTGACCAGCGGTGCCAGATCCTTCCTAATATTGGAAACTACCGTTTTCAATCACCTCTATTTCTTCTTCAGCCGCTATTATGACAGCGGCGATTTTATGTCCAAAAGACGCTACTCCAAGCGGGAGAAATACGCCATCCCCTACAACGGCGAGGAAGTTTATCTCCATTGGGCGAACAAGGATCAATACTATATCAAGACCGGCGAGCACTTTCAGGATTACTCCTTCAAATCTAAGAGCTTGACCATTCATTTCAAACTGAAGAACGCAGATGTGGAGCAGGACAACATCAAAGGAGACAAGCGCTTCTTTCTCCCTGTTGTGGAAGAAGCGGACTACAAGAAGGAGACCGGTGAAATCATTATCCCATTCGAATACCGTCCTTTGACGGAGCAGGAATCAATCACCTACGGCGCCCGCAATCAGCAGGACAGCATCATCGCTGAAGCCGTGAAAAACCTCCCGGAACACTTCAAAGGGCAGGTTGAAGCTCTGGCTGCTTTGATGACAGAAAAACACATTTCCGCCAATGGCGAAGTAATATCTTATTTGGAGCACCATCTCTGCCGCTACACCCGGCGCAACACTTCCGACTTCTTCATTCACAAAGATTTGCAGGGCTTTCTGGAACGGGAACTCGATTTTTACCTAAAAAATGAAGTGTTAAGTCTGGACGAACTGGAAACAGTGGGGGAAATCCGCGCCGAAGGCTGGTTCCAAACAATGCGCGCTATCAAAAATATCGGACGCAAAATCATCGCCTTTTTGGCGCAGATTGAAAACTTTCAGAAACGGCTCTTTGAAAAGAAAAAATTCATCACCGAAACCAACTATTGCCTCACCCTCGACCGCATCCCGGAAGAATTCTATCCCGAAATCGCCGCCAATGAAGCCCAGCGGCAGGAGTGGGTGAAACTCTTCGCCATCGATGAAATCAACGACACCGCCCGCGGCAAATACTCCCAATCGCTGACCGTGGAATTCCTGAAAAACAACCCCCACCTGGTCCTGGACACCAAACATTTCAGCGAAAACTTCAAAGATCGCCTGCTGGCAAGCATCGATAACTTAGACGAGAAAACCGATGGACTGCTGATTCACAGCGAAAATTTCCAAGCCCTGAACCTCCTGCAGGAACGATACCGGGAAAAGGTGAAGTGTGTTTATATTGATCCTCCGTATAATACGGGCAGTGATGAGTTCGTTTATAAAGACAACTATATGCATTCTTCTTGGTTATGTATGATTATTAAAGTAATGTTGAGAGCTAAATATATATTATCAAATTCAGCTACTTCCTGGATTAACTTAGATGACAATGAAGTACATCGATTTATACTCTTAGCTGATTCAATATTTGGCTCAAATTCGTTTATTGGAAACATTGCGTGGAAAAAAACAACTGGGGATAATAAAACAATATTTGCTTTTACACACGATAATATAATTATTTATAGTAAACAACCTGGCATTGAACCCAATAGAGCACCGTTATCAATAGAGCAAAGAAAATATTATTCAAATCCAGACAATGATCCGCGCGGAGATTGGGCTGAAGGCGATTACAGATCTAAATGGACAAGAAATGAGAGGCCAAATTTATATTATCCCATAATTCATCCAATGACTAAAGAAGAAATATATCCAGATACATATTCTGATTCACCAAGAGTATGGGGATGTTCACCTGAAACACATAAAGAAAACGAGGTAAATAAATTGGTTTGGTGGGGAATAGACGGACAATCAAAAGAACCTAAAAAGAAGCGTTTTCTAATGGAGCATATTGGTACTAACATTAGAAGTTTCTGGGAAAATTGTGGTTCAAATGATGAAGCCACTCAATTATTGAGAGCTATATTTGGAAGAGAAAAAGTCTATCCTACGCCAAAACCAACGAAATTGATCCAAAAAATATTAACATATGCAATGATTGAAAATAACTGCGTTATAGACTACTTCGCTGGTTCCGGTACCACCGCTCATGCGGTACTCAATCTTAATCGCGAAGATGGTGGTTCCCGCAAATACATTTTGGTGGAAATGGGGGATTATTTCGACACTGTAATGCTTCCCCGCATCAAGAAAGTGGTTTATTCGGTGGATTGGAAAGAGGGGAAACCGGTTTCGCGGCAGGGTTCAAGTCATATCATAAAATACCTCCGACTGGAATCCTACGAGGACACATTGAACAATATCACCTTCGATGAGAGTTCCGGGGAGCCGATGCTTAAATTCGAGGATTACTTGCTTCGCTATATGCTGGACTGGGAGACCAAGGGGAGCGAGACTTTCCTTGATGTTAGGAAGCTGGAAAAGCCGTTCAGTTACAAGCTGAATTTGCGGGAGGGGGATGAGACCAGGGTAAAGCCGGTGGATTTGCCGGAGACATTCAATTATCTTATTGGACTGGAAGTTGGGACGCGTAAGGTATATTTCAATGGGGAAAGGAAATATCTGGCTTACCGGGGGAAGGTTGACCATAAGAGCGCGGCGGTCATCTGGCGGGAGATTGAAGGCTGGAGTGAGGATGATTTCAAGCGGGAAAAGCAGTTCATAATGAAGCAAAGGATGACCGGCGGGGCGGAAATAATTTATATCAACGGAGATAGTTTCCTGGCGGGAGCTAAGTCTTTGGACCCGGTTTTCAAACGGAAGATGTTTGAAGGGGTGAATTAGATGGCGGACCGGCAGGAATATGTGAAGTTAGAGCGGCGGCTGGTTTTGTTAAATTGGCTGAATAGCTTATTCGGTTACAAGCAAAACAAAGAGATGCTGGAGGACACTTCAGGGACGGAAGAAGGGTTTGACGGAGCTGGGAGGTCTTTTTTGCATCATCATATCATCGGAAGAGGGGACAAAGTCAAAATAGATCGTGCATTGCTGGAAATCTACGATGATAATATCCGCAGTCATTTGAATGGAATCAACGCTCACCGCAAAGAACCTATCAAGCTCCGCTATTTTCAATATCTCGCCTTGCTATATACCGAGATTTATCTCGACCGCTATTTTCATCACAGGGGAAGCCTGCTCGCCGAATTGAATGAATTCGTGCGGGAAAACAATGCCCGCAAAGCCTACTGGGAGCCGGAAGATGAACCTTTCACGGAGACTGATTTGCGCAAGTTAGCCTTCTGGATGGCGACCGGCAGCGGCAAGACCTTGATAATGCACTTCAACTACCGCCAATTCCTGCATTACAACCGGGAACCTCTGGATAATATCCTTCTGATCACACCTAATGAGGGGATGACCGAGCAGCATATTCTGGAGATGACCGCTTCCGGCATCCCCAGCCAGCGGTTCAATTTGGAAGAAAGCGGTCTGGGATTGAGCGGGCGGAATGTAGTGCGGGTGATAGAGATAACTAAATTAGTGGAGGTGAAAAGAGGCGGTGGGCTCAGCGTTGATGTGGAATGTTTTGAAGGGAATAACCTGATATTCGTAGATGAAGGACACAAAGGCAGCGGTGGTGAGGTCTGGCGGAAAATGCGAAACATCCTTGAACAAACCGGTTTCACCTTTGAATACAGCGCTACTTTCGGGCAGGCTTTAACGGCGGCACGCAACGATGAATTGACCAAGGAATACGGCAAGTCGATTATCTTCGATTATTCCTATAAATATTTCTACGGTGACGGCTTCGGCAAGGATTTTCACATCCTCAACCTGAAGGAGGAGACTAGCGAAGAGGACACTGATGTTCTATTGGCGGGCAATCTCCTATCGTTTTATGAACAGCTGCGCTATTTCACCGAGCAGGATGAAGCATTAAGCGTTTATAATTTAGATCCGCCGCTGTGGGTGTTTGTAGGCAGCCGGGTGAATGCAGTTTATACGGAAAATCGAACACCTCGGTCGGATGTGCTAACCGTGGCGCGTTTCCTGCATAAATTTGTTTCGCAAAGGAAATGGGCAATCGATGTGATTGGAAAAATCATCGCGGGCGGAACCGGTATCCTTAACGCTAATGATGAGGACCTATTTGAAGGGAAGTTCAAATATCTCCGAAAATTGGAGATAGCCAGCGATACTGTCTATGATGACATTTTAGTTCAGATATTTCACTCTGCAGGCGGGGCGCTGCATCTGGCTTTCATAAGGGGCAGCGATGGCGAAATCGGCTTGAAAGTGGGTGAAGCGAAGGATTATTCCGGTTTGATATACATTGGCGACACTAGCAGTTTTAAGAACTTGGTGGAGGAGAATGAACCGGAGATTATACTGGAAGAGGATGCGGTTTCCGGGTCCTTATTTGAGCCGTTGAACCGCCCCGGTTCTCCGATAAACATCCTGATCGACGCAAAGAAATTTATGGAGGGGTGGAACAGCTGGCGGGTATCGAATATGGGGTTATTGAATATCGGAAAAAGGGAAGGTTCGGAGATTATACAACTTTTCGGGCGCGGTGTCCGCTTGAAAGGGAAAGAATTTAGTTTGAAACGCAGTTCCTATCTGTCGAGTAATAGTCATCCTGAGCACCTGAAACTGTTGGAAACCCTAAATATCTTTGCGGTGCGTGCTAATTATATGGCGCAGTTCCGTGATTACCTTGAACGGGAAGGTGTGGATACGGAAGGATTTGTGGTAGTGCCTTTACCTATCAGGAAAAATGAGGAATTTCTAAAAAAGAACTTGATAGTATTGAGACTCCCGGAAGGTAAGAACTTTATCGAAGAGTGTGATTTCCGCCTGCAACCGGATGAAGCGGCGAAAGTGACAGTGGATGTTTCATTGAGATTAACAGCAATTGACAGTGAGGTTGGAGGATTAAAAACAGCAGAAATCATTTCCTATGCGGAAAAGAAAATACCGGCTGAAAGTCTGGACCTGCTGAACTGGGAATCAATCTATTTGCAGATGCTGGAGTTCAAGGAAGCGAAGGGATTCAGGAATTTAGTGATACGGTGTGAAGAATTAAAGAGTATCTTGGAAACGGATAATCCCACTTTATATGGTTTGATCGCTGGGGACTCGGTTTTTCGGCCTGAAAATCAAGATGAGAGGTTTAGACTGCAGGAGGCGGTGATTTCAATCTTACGAAAATACATTGAGAAGTATTACCGAGTTGTTCACCAGCGCTGGGATTCGGAGAATATGGTTCCTTCACCAATAGCTGAAGATGACGCGAATTTTCAGGATTATACTTTGCGGATTCCCCGGTCGGAAACGGCTTTTCTTAATCAAATCAAGGAATTGATTGAAGAAGGTGAACGGCTCTATCAAGATAATAGAACAGTCCTTCCAAATATTTATTTTGACCGCCATCTTTACCAGCCGTTATTGGTAGAAAAAAAGAATAACAAGTTTCAACAATCACCACCCGGTTTGAATGAAAGTGAAAAAAGGTTTGTGGGAGACCTCAAAGTCTTCCTTCGCAATGGCGGTGCAGGAATAATTGGGAAGAAAGAGGTATTTCTATTACGGAATCTCAGCAGGGGGAAGGGTATTGGCTTTTTTGAAAATGAGGGATTTTATCCCGATTTTATTCTTTGGATTAAGGAGGGTGAGCATCAGAGGATAATATTTATCGAACCGCATGGGATGCGGCAGGAAAAGGCTTTTGAAATTAATGATAAGATCCGCCTTTGCCAAAAACTTCGGGAATATTCGGAACATATCCGCGCGTTAAGTGAGTATCAGAATATAACCTTGGATTCGTTCATTATATCGCAAACTCCATTTGAAGAATTACGCAAGGTATGGGGTGAGGGTAATTGGGATAAGGAGAAGTTTGTCAAAAATCATATTCTGTTTTTTGATGAAGATTATGTCCAGAAGCTATTTATAAATCATTCTTAGAATGAAGTATTAGAGTTGTTTGAAGTCTGATAAACATTTGAACAGGTGATGATAATCCAAACAATTATAAATAGGAATCAAATGGATGAAAATGGCATCATAAGAGTTCTGCTCAACATACTTACAGGAAATTTGCTGAATGATTTTATCGACTGGGCTCAACGAAAAACCTCCGATCTTAAGCTCATTCGAGAGATAAAAGAAAAACTTGAGCGAGACCATGTCCATAATGAAACAAAGTCGGTCCTGAGCCGGGCAATCTCCAAGGCAAAGGATACCGTTTATTCCTGTAAAGCTATTTTAAAAGGTTTTCTTCAGGACAAGACCAATCGGCAAATAATCATTTCTTGGATTATTGAGGATATTTCTGACTTGACCAGTATAGTGGAAGATGAATTCAATTATTCTCCCTATTGCCAAAACGATGAAGAAAAGGATTTAGTTTTAGTCTTTTTGTCTAATCTTTTCAATAGCATAAAATTAGAAAAAAACTCTGTTTTTACACCGGAAACCCTCACTATCTTATCTTCTATACACTCATCCTTTTTGAGAATTGAAAAGAAGCTTGATGGGATTGGCGATACAACCGGTTTAATAGAAAGTAAAGTAAGTACAACAGAAAAAACGGTTAAAGAGATTCAATATAAAACAGATTTACTACCGTTAATAGCACAAAAACTGGACATAAAAACTGACATCAGTACTTCTGAAGTTATTCCGGACTCAATGATCAAGAAAGAATTACAAGAAATAAAGCAACTATTAGATACCGGAAAGATAAAAACAGCGCGAAACAAGTTGTTGAAATTAGAAGCAGAGATTGTCACCGACGCTAATATTGATAATGAAACAAAATTCGTTTTGTATGCTTATATTGCTAATACATATCTTTTAACAATTGAAGAAAACAAAAAGGCTTATGAATATCTTTTAAAATCAGCTAAGGTATGTTCGGATGATTTCAAAATACACAGAAACATTGCATTGGCTTTCCTTCTCCAGAATAAAGCAGAGGAGGGCATCAAAGAAATTGACCAGGCCTTAGTTATAAAACCAACAGATGCGGAAGCATTACAGATCAAATCCAATCTATTAATTTTAAGTGAAAAATATGATGAGGCTTTGAACTTATTTCAGGACCGTGAGATTGAAGACGCCCCACATAAATTATACTCAAAGTCTTACATATATTTTAAAAATGGAGGGTATTCTAAAGCGCTTGAGTATACGAAAAGAGCAATAGAGAAAGACGATAAGTTTATGATGGCGCATCTTCTTTTTGCAGATGTAATCATTTCTCAATTTGAACCGTCCATTACCGAAACTGGTATTATCAAAGAAGAATTTATAGAACAGATGCGGAATGCACTTATTCATCTAAAGAGCGCTGAGAAATTAGTTTCCGATGAGCAGACCGACTTATTAGTAGACATCATTGAAAAACAGGGAATGCTAAATTCTTGGTTGGGGAATGATATTGAAGCTAGAAACAACTTCTACAGAGCAAAACAACTAATGCCACAGAAACCCGAGTTGATTTGGAATTATGCGTTCTCTCTTATTGTCATAGGTGAATATCAAGAGGCGATTGATAATCTTGAAGAATTAAAGAAGTATCGACCTAACGATTCTAATATTATTCTTACGATTGCAGAATTGCATATTATGAATGGAAATCCTTCAATGGCAATTGGTATTCTCAATGAATGTATTAGCAAACAGACACCCGATACAGTTGATTTGCGCTTCCATGCAGTTTTAATCAATGCACTGGATAGGAACTTTAAAACCACCGATGCTGAAGCTCTTTTAGAGAAGTGGGAAAAGCAATATGGTGAATCTGTTGAATTATTAATTGCAAAATCTCAACATTATCATAGGCTTGGTAACTTCGCGAAGACAGCTGAAATTCTCGATGGGATCTTGCCCGTTGTCAAAGGGAAACAAAAGTTGAAAGTTGGTGTTTTGTTGGCAGATGTTTTATCGGAAGAAAGCGGAGCCCAGGACTTTAAAAAGGCAGCGGATTTATTTGGTTCAGTTTGCAATAGACATATTGTTGATCATAGTCTTAAGGGGTATGCAAATGCCTTATTTCACTCAAAACAATATGTAAAATGTTTGGAGCTATGCAATAATGTAGAGCAGATTCACGGATTCACCGAATATTTCAGTGAGTTAAAAGCAATAATCTATTACAATTCCAAAAACTTTTTATTCGCGGCAAATTGCTTTAGATATCTTGCTGGAAAACGACCAAATAAAGTTGGTTTTCTAAGAAATTATGCTTATTGCCTGTTTAGAGCTGGTAAGCATCAAGAAGCATTCGAGGTACTACAGCAAGTTGAAAATAAAGTCGGAGATTCAGCAGATGAATTGGCTTTTTTAAGCACCGCCTACTCTTTTGTTGGAAAAATGGAGAAAGCGCTTGATTTAGCCTGGAGAGCAATTAATAAAGATTTTAATGATCCTAAAAAGCATCTGTATTATTTTTCATTATTTCTGAGAGTGGAAAACTTTATTCCTGATATTCAAGAAAAATATGCTGAGACCTTCCGCGATGTTAGTGATAAATTTAATGAACGGTTCCCCGATGAGCCAGGTTTGCTGAAAATTCAAATTTCCGAGCAACCGGATGAATTGCGAAAGCAACTACACGAGTTGTTGAAACCTATATCCCAAACAGGACAAAATTTTGAAAGAGTGTATTATGAATATAAAATGCCGGTTTCATTTTTAGCAAGTGGCGCAGGAAGAAGTCTAATTACTACTTGGTCTGCTTTAACTGAACACTGCACCTTGAAAATATGGGCTTCATCTGGTATGAAAACTGATCTTGAAGAAGAACTTAAAACAATACAAAACTCAACCTCCATTATTATAGATCCTATTGCGATGTTTACAATTCGCTTATTGGAGATATTTGATAAAATTCAAGAAGCTTTTAACGAAATTTTTATCACTCAGGCGGTAATAGATGAACTTCAAGAACAAAGGGCTCTTCAAGAATTATCACTTAAAGAAGGATTCACTATTTTTGAAAAAAATGGTGAATTAGGAAGGATAGATATTCCTAAACAGGTAATTGAGAATAATATTAAGAGCTTAAGTGAATTAATAAGTGTATTGACAGAGAACAACAAGATTAAGGTCATTGGTAAAAGCCTGATTCGTCTCGAAGAAAGTGATGGTGAGACTATTCAAAAAATCGCTGATGCCTTGGGAAAAGAAACTTCAGAAACTCTAGCTGAAGCAAAGTCAAGGTCAATCGCGATGTATGCAGAGGACTTTAGATTAAGACAATTGGGGAAGATCGAATTTGGGATTAAATCTTTCGGAACAAGAGCATTACTCGATAATATGTTGTTGAAGAATCTAATTAGTATTGATAAATTTCAAGAGTGTTTGATTAGCTTGGTGGTTTATAATTACTATTTTGTTTCAATTAACTCGGGTACATTAACTTATGCAACTCTTTCAGAGAACTTTTTAAGAACTCGTAGAAATATGGCTGTTTTCGAAGCGTTGAAATATTCTGGCGAAAAACCAGTAAAAATTGCACTTGAATATATAAAATGGCTTTGGCATGAAACTGATAACTCCATTATCAGAAGAGACTGGACTTTACTATTACTGGATTGTATTTCTTATAAAGAAGACAGAAAGAATATTTTGAAATACCTTAAAAATAATCTTAATTCTATATTTCGTCCACTTGAAATAGAGGCAATAAGGAAATTTAAGACTTTATTAAAAGAGTGGGAAATATCTCAGTTAGTAGTTTAATTTTAAGGTAAATCAAGAAAATAGAACATTCATGCCTTGCCCGTTCACTTCCTGTTTGGGAGAGAATATCTTGTAAGAAATCATAAGGACATATATATAAATCAACGTCACATAAAGGAGACTAATGCCGACTTCACATAAAATAAAGTCCATCAGTGTTGAGGGTGGTTTTCTTGATGGAACCACCATCCAATTCAGCGACCATCTTAACTGTCTTATCGGCGGGCGGGGGACCGGCAAGACCACGGTGATTGAGTTTATCCGCTATGCACTGGGACAGGGATTCATGCCGGATGCGCGCATTGATCCTAAAAAATCGCGGGAATTGGAAAGGCTAATTGCAGCAAATCTGGGAGATAATAACACCGTTACTATAGATATTGAGACCCGTTCGGGATTAGAATATAGTGTCAAGCGGAAGGGCGGCGCAGAATCCAATCGCATTCAAGATGAATCTGGAACTATTAAACAGCTGGATTTCCGCCGCAGCCAGGTGTTTGATGCGGAAATTTACAGCCAGAACGATATTGAGAATGCGGCTTCCGATCCCTTGGATCAGCTGCAGATAATCGACAAGTTTAGGGAAGAGAAGCTTAACGAAATCGCCAAGGAATTGTCGGCGCTGAGACGGGATTTGGAGAACAACGCCGGTGATATATTAAGCGCGAAGAGTCAGATTGGGACTCTACAGGATGAGGTTTCGGAGATAGATGGGATTGCAGAGCGGTTGAAGGCTTTGAAAGTCGATGCTGGAGAAGATCCAGAGGAGGTTTCCCGCCACAGCGCGAAGATACAGGCTGTAGCAAAGGAAAAAGAAGCTGTTGGGAAGTATCTTGAAGGTCTTAATGAAACTGTTGAACAAATAGATTCCCTGTTGCAGCATTTAGAACAAATTGCATCGATAACATTCGTTCGCCCGTCGCTATCCGAGCCGAACCGTGAATTGATGGAAAAGCTGCAACGGTCATTCAATACGGCGTTACCGGAAATCCGCAAACGGCTAATGTCAGCGAAACCGTCTTTGAAATTGCTAAGTTTGGAAGCTGAAGAGACAGAACAAAAGATAAAGGATATGGCTTACAGGCTGCAGGAGGAATATGAGGAATTATTGGCGCGCCATCAGGAAGTCAGCGGCAAACTGCAGGAACGGGACCGTCTGCAGAAAATCTATGACTCACTTCTGGCGAAGCAAGAAAGTTACGATGAATTGAAAGAGAAGATGACCCTTCTACAGAAAGAGCGAAGGCGAAAGATAGTAAAGATGTCGGATTTGTGCGACCAGCGCTGCGCGATTCGGGAGGAAATCGCCGAGTCGATTAACCGGCAACTGGGACCTATGATCCTGGTGAAGATTATTCCATACGGTAATTCCACCGGATATAGAAACCTGCTAAATGAGGCGATGAAGCGTTCGCAGATGCAGTATGCCCGCATTATTGAAAGGATTATCGAACGCATTCATCCAACGGAGCTGGTTCGGCTGGTACAAAACGGACAGGTAGATGAGATTATGGAGAAACTGGAAATCGACCGCGAGCGCGCCAACAAGATCATTGCCCAACTTCAGAATTCGAGGGAGCTTTTTGAGATTGAAACAGTCGAACTCTACGACCAGCCCTTAATCGAATTGAAGGATGGGAATACTTACAAAGCAGCGAAAGACCTTTCCACCGGTCAGAAATGCACTACTATCCTGCCAATTTTATTGCTGGAGTCGGTCAAACCATTAATCATTGACCAGCCGGAAGATAATCTGGACAACGCCTTCGTTTACGACACTGTAGTGAAAAGTATCCGCAAATCCAAGAAAAAGCGACAACTGATTTTCGTGACCCACAATCCGAATATTCCGGTGTTGGGCGATGCGGAAAAGGTGATTGTTCTTCAATCGGATGGCCGGCAGGGTGCAGTCATCGCCGAAGGGGATGTGGATGGGGTGAAGACCCAGATTGAGACGATTTTGGAAGGGGGGCGGGAAGCATTTGAAGAAAGACGCAAGAGGTACGGACACTGAAACCGACAGATGAAATAAATGATGACCTAAGGTCAATTCTCAGCGGATTAGGATCTGATGATTGGAGCGAGTTAGTTGAATATCTTAACCGGGCGAAAGCATATCTTCAAGCGACTGCGCCTGGAGATAACATTACAAGTCAATTGACCGAGAAAATCGCCGAGTTAGCAAATCACCCCAAGTGGGAAGTACGGAAAGCCTGCGCCGAGGCGCTCTGTTATGGCACTGCACCGGCAGCGATGACTGAATTGCAGCGTTTGACAGAAGATGCTATGCCTTATGTCCAGCAAGCGGCATTGAAGTCGATCCGGGAAGCCAGAAAGATTACAACTAAGGTTTACGAGAAACATGATCCCACCGCAGAAAGGTTGTTCGCATTAATCAAGAAGATGAATCCCCGCAATGTGCGGGAGGCATACGCTGCAGCGTTGCAGGTGGGACAGATATTCTACCGGGAGCTGGCGGGAATCACCACCCATGAACTCAAGACCTCGACTGTTCTGATTTCTGATTTAGCGGATCAGTTAGTAAAGCTAACCCAAGAAGGAAATTTAGAGGAAATTAAAGAAAATCGTGCGAAATTGCGCCGTTCGGTGGATGACCTTTTAAAGATAGTATATGGGCTGTCGGATTTATCCTGCGAACCCAATAAAAGCGAATGGTTCTTCCTTGACCCAGTAATAATACAGGCAGCTCAAGAGGCACAAACTTCATATGCCGATGTGGAAGTAGTTTATTACCCCCCAAGTAGAGAATCGAAATTACTGGGCGATCAGACCTTTTTAATAGTAGCTCTGCGTAATTTGATAATCAATGCGATGGAAGCCAGTCCGCCAGGGAAAAAAGTTGTAATGACCACGAAACATAAAGAGGGTTCAATAGAAATCTCGATTCAAGACCAGGGAATGGGAATGACAGATCAACAGATAGTGAAAGCATTCAAGCCTTTCAGCAGTACCAAGAAAGACAAAGGCGGGATGGGTATGGGTATCCCTGTTGCGCAAAAGATAATCCACTTTGATTTTGGCGGCGAACTCCGTTATGAAAGCGAGGTTGGTAAAGGAACTAAGGTTTTTGTTGAGTTGCCAATGAGCCAGGAAGTTCCTTTATGAACCAGTGCCTATTGATAATAGATGATGACCCCCGTTCGGTCGAGCTTCTGAAGCTGAAGGTCAAGCCTCTGCGATACCAAATTGCGGTAGCTAATGACCAAGAGACAGCTTATAGTCTGTTGAAGCACGATAATTTCGGTATTGCGCTGGTGGATCTTAGGTTGAAGATTGACTCCGGTGATCTTGATCCCGATGTTGAGGTTGGTTACACTACCATACGGTATTTGAAGGAAAATTATCCTGCTATACCAATTATTGCGGTAACAGCCTTTGATGAGAAGAGCGAGGTGAACACGCAAGCAATTAAAGCTGGTGCCGATGATTTTTGGTCTAAGAATCCAGATGGCAGCGGGGAAAATCTGTTGACAAAGATAAGGAACTTACTTGAAAATACTAAACCGGAAGGAACGGTTTCAAATTCTCACAAAGACATTCCACTACAGAAGAATTCAAGATCTTATAAAGGCTCGATAAAAACAGTTCGAGCTCGGATTAAGAAATTCGCTGCAACGGATGCGACAATTTTACTTTTGGGTGAACCGGGGACTGGTAAGGGATTTTTCGCGGAGGAAATCCGTAAACAGAGCCATCGGAAGGATAAGCCATTTCAAGTCCTTCATTGTCCACAGCAAAGTAAGGAAACTTTCGTCAGTGAATTATTTGGGCATAAAAAGGGCTCTTTCACCGGTGCGGTCGCGGATCGAAGCGGATTGGCCATGTCGGCGAAAGGAGGGACTCTGTTTTTTGACGAAATTGGAGATTTGAATTTGGATTGTCAAAGTATTATATTGAGGTTTATTGAGGATAAAGAAGTCCGACCGCTTGGAAGCAATAAAACAGTAACTGTTGACATCCGCCTCATTGCCGCTACCAACAGGAATTTGGAAACGATGGTGGCGGAAGGGAGTTTCCGGCAGGATCTACTTGATAGATTATCCGGGGTAGTCATTTCTGTCCCGCCACTCAAAGACCGGGGCGCTTCGGAGATTGTCAATATGGCGAAGTTCTTTTACCGAAGATTTAGAAATGAAAACAAGAATAAGAAAAGATTCAAAGACGTTAGAGTGCAAAATGCTGTCTGGCAAGCGCTGGCGGAATACTTACACTCTTGGCCCGGGAATGTTCGTGAGCTGAAGCAGGTTATTGAAACAACTTTAACGGAAGTTAGAGGAAAGAATATTTGTTTGGAAGATTTCATTCAGCGGATCAATGCGAGAGGAAATCTGTGTGATTTCAATGTCAATTCTCATCTCTCAGCGAATAGAGAATTTACAGTTTCAGAGCGGGAATTCCGGGTATTGGAATTAATAAGGGAGGAGGGAAGTGTGAAACGCAAGGAGGTCGAAGAAATCCTCGGTTACAGAACTACGGTTGCATATGGGATATTGAAGGGGATGACAAAAAGAGGTCTAATTATTCAAGAAGGCTCGGGGAAAAATACTATTTATGTTTTAGCAGAAAGAATTGTAAGTTCAAAGTAACTTTCAAGAATTTATTCTGCCCTGCCCGGCTGGAATTAGACAAGTGGGTTACCTAAATCAATGAGTCGACTCAATGAAGAGATCCATCATACTATTCTGCGGAAGAGAAACTCGCTATTTTACACCGTCATTTGCTGGATAAAGTTCTAACCTCAGAGCTCTGTAAAGAAATGTCCGATTGTACGCCAAAGATTACATTGCACCCAAGGATAAATTGGAATGGATGAAAAAGATTATATTTGAGGAATGTAAGATAAAGTTAAAGACCGACATACAAAGGCGAAGGGAGTAGATATAATTGAAAACAATCCAAGTCAGGACTTGACTCAATTGTTTATTTTCAATATATTTAATCAATTGGTCGAAATGGAAGCTGACTCTGCTGGATAGCAACCCGTTGAGGGATAAACCGATGACAACTCATCAATACGATGATAGGATTTTGGGGAGATATTCCCACTGTCCTTATTTTTCAACCTATCATCGGATGATAGATTGTCCTATGCCTCGAAAAACTTAAAGTTCTTTTCACCAATTTAAATGTTTTAGGTAATCTAACTCACTTATTTTAAATTGCCATTTGTCTATTTCCACCCGGGTCATAACAGGCTCACCAAAAATAATTTATTCTCTTAACTTCGATGAGCAAGAGCACAATAAGGATTGATAATGTGAAATACTACGCTTGCGGTAAGGCAATTCCCGTTAAATTTCACCCTGAACTAGGTTATATTAACACCGGGACTATAATCAGCTTGTTAGCGTTGTTAGCTGGACTTATCTTCTTTTTCTATTCTCTATGCTTCGATATTTTAAGCCAGTATAGCGCGCATTTTTGGGGGCGGATTATCGCGCCATTCACCTCAATTTCCACCGAATATTCCATCACGGAATTCGGTTTTCCCGTTGAAACTTCCAACACCGGTAAGCCGATTTATGTGTCCTCCGACACTGTATTGTATCTTGTCGTATTAGATTTGAGTAAATCCACCAAAGAAGCATTGGAGAAGAATGGCGACAAATATAGAGATATTCAAAGGGAATATCGCAAGATTATTCCCAGAATAAATAACAGGATTAGCAATCCGGCATTTAGGCTGGATACCAACCGTGTCAACTATTACCGTATCTGTAAGGCAAAATTAGACCAAACCCTACTGGAGATAAGTAAAATCAATCCTTCGAAGTTTTGCATTTGGTCATTAGGGGATGAAGCGGATAAGATTTTTCCCAGCGCTGCGGGAAATTACTTGGTTTCTAATGCACCTGCCAGTATTGACAGTTCCCTCCATTGTGTTAAAGCTATCATAGATACCGTGAGTGACAACACCAATTTTATAAGCTTGTTCTCTCATTTAGTAAGTCCCAATGAATACCTGCTTAATGAAGAAGCAAATTATCAAGAGCCTACGGGGGAAACTCGATATTCTGTGGTGTTAGTCTTAATAAGCGACTTGATTCATAGTATGGAGGCAAATCGCGGGAGCAATATCTATGAAGTTAAAAAGAGGTTCAACCGAGAGAAGAATACTATTTGCAAATATATAAATGCGCTAAGCATGACTAACACCTTCACCAATATCATCCTGATCACCGCTTCGGACGATGTCCGAAGAAAGCCTCAAAATTTCGAAATCGATTTGCTTCCACTTCTGCAAAACTATTTTGCCAAAATGAGGGTGCAGGAAGTAGACTTTAGCGCCTCTAACGATGAATTGCTATTTGCTTTGAATAAATTGGACCGAAAATCTCTAAACTTCTATTACACTGCTACAAATTTCATTGAAGCTTCATCGGTTACAATCGAGTTTTGCGCTTCAGGTCAATTTGAGTTCTGTCTATTTACCGTAGAAAATTATCTTGATACGGAGTTATGTATCAGTTCATATTCTTATAATTTGCTTAGCAGCGCAAATAATATTCAGATTGATAACAATAAGAACATCGAGGATGATAGTTGTAGATTTAATGGCCGGATTCCACTAAATCAAAAAGTCAGACTTCCCGCAATTAAAGAAGGCGAGAGGCTGAAGATCACTTATTCCGGAGTATTACCGGGAAAAGAAAAACAGCCTTATCTCGCGATTTATAACAATGACACTAAGAAATTCTCCCTTGTTCCCACATTTTTTATCCGAAGAATACCTTGGGAATTCACACTCGCAATAGTAAGCTCGTTACTTGCGATTATCACATTACTCTGTCTTCCTCGTCAATAACTGGAGCTTAAATGATTTCTAAGATTGCTTTCATTATCACCCTTTTCGCCTTGCTGGTGTTTTCCTGCAAACAAACACCCGTTCCTAAAAGCAAAGAGACTGTGGCGGAGCCACCAGCACTATGTGTCGACCTTTACCTTGACGGTTCCCTTTCGATGATAGGTTTTATTACTTTGGGCGACGACCGGTATTCTGATTTCCTACAGAAATTGGAAAACATCCTCATTAGTCGCTTCAAGACTGAAAAAATCGCCTATTTCAAATTCGGCGATTCGGTACTGGAAACCGATCGCCAGAGATTTCGCGATGCGACTATCTCGAGAAAATATTATGAAGATAAACTGGTCTGCAATAGGACCGAATTGGATAGCCTAATATTAAAACTGGACTTGAATCACCTATCTCTGATAATCACAGACTTATACCAAAAACAAGCCGATGTGAATGCCGTGATTTTAGCTATCCAAGACCGTAATTTAATGGAAGATTATTCAATTGGATTCTTTGGGCTTCGCTCGAATTTTAACGGATATGTTTACGATCTGGGTCTTGGTACATCCGCCTCTGAATATCATGGTCCGCGACCATTCTATCTCTTGGCTATTGGCGCTTACCAGGAGATGAAAAAACTCTTCGAATGTCTTTATGAAAATCCCAGTAGCTCTGAGATCGATAATGTGTTGTTCATTTTATCTCCCTGTATTCCTCAAGAACCAGCGAGCTTTGAAAACGGCAATATCTTGAAAATTTCCGGCCTCCAAGAGACCCGCAAGTGGCAGGGTAAGAAAGTCGAAGCCAATACCAAGGTCTTCAAGATCAGAGGCGGAGCGAGTCGAGCGACCTATTTCACTGTTTCCTGTCCCTTAGAGCAATTGCCTTATAATCCCACCTTCAATTATGAGGATTATTATTTGAAAATTAATTCCCAATATTGTCCACCTACATCAAAACAATTTAATCCTTCCTCCGCCTCTCAGTCGATTATAAAGATGACGGTTTTACCGGTAAGCAAACCTGAGTTGCTAGATTTTCGATTCAATATCGACCGCAACAAGCTTCTCATTAAGGGTGATTATAGTTGGGAAATATTCGCCAAGTTAAGACAGAACGCCTTTGAGCTTCCAGCATGGATTTCAGAATGGAACTTGAATTCCAATGAAGCATTTCGGGGTAGTAAAACACTCAATCTCTTTACTTTCATTAATTCCCTGTGGTGTTTGTATTATGAAAGCAATCAACCACAATTAGCATATTTTAAAATAATAATATCTAATTAAAGGAATAAGTATGCATCTCCTGAAAATAATAGGGCAAATCCTCGTCGCAATTATCTTCCTTTTGATACTTTGGCTTGTAGAAGTTAAACTCTTGGAATATTGCCCAGTAGAAACACTTCCGGAAATTGATTCCTCCATACTAAGCAAGAGATTTCTAAATTGGGGGATAGGGGGTATCGCCTTTGCCTTTGTCTCAGCCCTGATTTGGTATTTAATAAGCGGTTCTTCCAAAATCGACCGGACAGGATTAAAATCCCCCTTAATTGGATTCTGGCTTCTTTTTGCTATAATCGCTTTATTAGGAGCGATAGTTTGCGCAGTCAAAGCCGCTCAAATCATTCAATTTAACTCCTGGATCATAGCGGTATTTTACCTCTTCAACGGCTTTTTCCTCTATTATTTTGCCACCGCCTATTTCTCACCAACGATTCGAAGTGTCGTGGTTCCGGTGGCTCGCAGACTACCAGGGGCTAAAGCGTTGCGAAAACTTGCCGATAAGCACAAACTGCTTACTCGCAAAAATCAAAATAAAAATCAAGGATGAGCTATGAACTACTATATAATTGGAATCGGCGGCACCGGAGCTAAGGTGCTGGAAGCGCTAAGCTACCTTTGCGCCGCAGGATTGATGCCAACCGGTAATCTGTCGGCTCTGTTCATCGATCCGGATACCAACAACGGGAATGTAGTTAAAGCGAAAACCGTATTTGGAAACTATCGGAAATGCAGTTATATTGATACCGGTGGCGCTATCGATTTTTTTAAGACTAAAATGCCTCTGGAACCGGATATTTGGTCTCCCTTCCAAGGATGGACCGGTGTAGGTAATCCCCAATTGTATAACTTCTTCCGATATAACCTATTAGACAATGCAGGCAAGAATCTCTTTGATATCCTCTATAGTCCAAAGGAAAAAACGACCACCTTAGAAAAAGGCTTTCGAGGTCACCCGTCAATTGGAGCCGCGGTGTTTGCGAATACCATTCCTCTGGAAAGTCGGAATCCCTGGAAGGATTTTTATAATGGCATTAGCAACGATAAGGAGCAGGGCTGCAGGATTTTTATTGTCGGTTCGATTTTCGGAGGGACGGGAGCCGCCGGATTGCCTACTTTCGCGAAACTCATCCGTAATAGATTCAAAGAAAATGGTAAAGATAATGAGAATATTAAAATCGGTGGTTTAGTAGTCCTGCCGTATTTCTCTTTCATTCCACCAGCAGCTGATTCCAGAGTTAGTAAGGAATTGCATGCCAATTCCGGCAACTTCCTAGTTAGCACTAAAGCCGCCTTGGATTATTATCATAACCAAGAAGAATCCTATGACCGGTTGTATATGCTGGGCGATGATGAAAATCCTCCGGTTAAAAAATTCGCCATTGGAGCTAGTGAACAACGGAATGAGCCTCATTTGATCGAACTTATCGGCGCTCTGATGGGGATTGACTTTTTTAGATCTGATTTCCCCAAAGAGGATTTAAAAAGGAGTTATCATTTCTTGAGCCGAGCGTTTCAGAACACTATCACTTGGGGAGATATAAGAATGCGAACCTCAGAAGTGGACAAAGGAACGATGGGTTCATTAAGATTAGAGCAATCAATTGTCCATCTGACGCGATTCGCGTTTGCCTATCTTAATCGTTTCACTGAACAATTCGTGGAAATTGAAAAACATAAGAGGTCCGAAAGATTTTCCTGGTATTGGGAATTATTCAAAGCGAAAGAAGAAATTGATGAGTCTACTCTGAATGAAAGACGGAAACCGTTAGCGGAATTTTGTCACAGTTACCTGGACTGGATAGCTAAAATCGTGAATTCGATCCCGGAAAAAGCTATTAAACTGATTAATTATGAACCTTTTGCTGAAAAGCGAGAAAATCAAATTCAGCTTCTTTGCGAAAGGAAGGAAGACATTACTAAATATAATTTCTTAGAAGAGCAGATGGATCGATTGGACAAATTTGAAGGTGTTTATGACGAAAAAGCGATGAAGAAAGTCTATGAAGAAATGTGTCGACCGGTAACCGAGTCCGAAAAATCCATAGAGTTCGGTCGATTTTTAGTCAGACTCTACAACTCAACCGCAAAAAATTAGGAGTAAAAAATGGAAGATTCCACTACTGAAGCGAAATTCCCCTTTTTGCCCAAATTAAAGGCAGATCACCAAGTAACTACCAAGCGTGATACCGGATTATTAGGTGATTTTGAGAAGATACTTCTTCAAGATATAAGTAAAGCAATCGCGGGCGTAGAAGAGGGATTGTATCTTGAAATCGACTCAATTCCCAATATGTGGGCTTGGCCTTTGCTCTTTGAAATTGCCTTGCTCGACGAACATCATCCTTTACACGAGCGTGTTTTAAGAGAATGGCGAGGGCTTTTAGCGCTTTTAGCGCTCCGAGGATTTAGGAATATCCCCTTAGAGACTCAAAAAGTGTCCATCCCTGTAATCGGCGCTAATGGGAAAATAAGCACGGCGACACTAGCGCCCCTAAAAAAATCGGCGAAGGACAAATCCAAAAGTGAGGAGGAGAAAATCAACTTCCTCGAGACTTTAGCGCAATTACTCCCGCAGAAATATATCTGGGCGGACACTCCCTGGAATGAACTCTATGCTATCCTTTATAATAATAATCCCATTGCACTCACTTCTCCCACTACCTTAGTCTGCTCCGCCAAAGACACATTTGGACGCTTCCGGGGTGTGGAATGGTTTGACGGCAAATTCTTCACCGATCCCCTTGCTAGTAAACATCTTACCGAGCAGGAGCAAAAAGCGGTGGCGCAGTTCGTCGATTATCTGGTAACTAACTTAGATGAAAATTCAGTAATTGACAGTGATAAGTGGCAGATGTTAAAAGGTTTATTAGAAGATTTTAAGAATCAAGCCTATGCACTTAAAACCGGCGAAAGCGCAAGGCCTGAAGATCCATTATTAGGTTTCACCCAGGGGATTTTTCGACTTCTTAGCGGAACTATGAAATCATTTAAACCACCGGAATTCTACCCGTTGGAATTGCTCCCATCATCAAGCAGAAAACCTGAAAAGAAATTGTTGGTTATAAGCAGGGAGATCGCTAAGCAATGGAATAATGTCAATCCCAGCCAAGTTTATGTGGGCGAGTATGAAGCGGGGAAACATTTAACCTTATCCTATATCCCCGAGGAGGGATTGAAGGGGGAAGTGAAGGATAGGATTGAGGGTATTAAGAATTTAAAGGGCTTAAACTGTCTTGAACCTAATGACATCTTCACCGAATATTTATTCTGTATCGAACAACCGGATGCTTTCAAATGGATTACTCCGGCAAACGGCGCCCGGGAAATCTATAAAGGTTCCGAATTAGTTACCCCCATACTGCCTTTTACCTCTACTCTGTTGGATTATCTTACACCTGCGGATATTGCTATAAAAACCTATTTTAAGAACACTCCCAAGGGGATTGAAGTGAAGTTGTACCTGACTTTAAGAGGCTTGGAGAACAAAGAAACTATCATTGAATTGCAGAAGGAATACACCTATGACGAAAAGAATATTAAGTTCCTCAAGAATGTACCGATGATAGCTTTTTGGCCCAATTTCGCTTCGGAATATTGGCATAAATATTTCACTTACTATGGTGCTGTAACCGACAGTTTTGAAGTCGAGCCTTATCCCACGAAGAAAACAGGCGATTTCACCTCCTATGTAGACAACAAAGGAGCGATAGAAAGCGAAATCTGCGAAATGGAAAATCCGCCGGAAGCCCTCATCTGCAAAGCGAAGGTGATTGAAGATAAGACTTCTCGGGAAGCAGACGCCGGCTTGATTTTAGTGCAGGAATTAAAACCGGTCAAGTCTTTAAATAAGCACTTCATTTTCGGAGTGGACTTCGGTACTTCCAATACGCATATACATTATAAGGAAGAGGATTCGGAACCGCAGAAGGTAACTTTCACACTATTACCTAGCATTATTGCAGGCACCCAGGTACTGATCCCGGAAATCTACAGGGATTTTCTATTAGGTGAACCTCATTCAACTCCATTTATGTCACTATATATATCTAAGAGAAAAGGGATCCTTAAGGAGAATGATACTATTAAACCACTAAGAGAAGGGACAATTCTGTTTCACAAATTGATTGATGAATTATCAAAGTATCGAGAGAACATTTGGCTTAGTCTCCATATTTTATCAAACTTAAAATGGTCAAATGAAACGGAAGACAAGATATGCACACGGAGTTTCAATGAACAGTTGGCGTTAATGTGCGCAGCTGAAGCAGTATATAATGGCGCATCGAAAATTGGATTCAAATTCTCATTTCCAGCAGCGTTTTCTGATAATCAAGAAGAAGCATTCATGAACGCTTGGAAAACGATAGTACACAATTTTAGTAAGAATGTTCCTCTCTTATCACAAGAATTGAATAGTGAAATTGAAAGCGTAAGTTCTGCGAAGTATTTTATTGAGACTCGGAAAGGTTCATTCGGAATGCTGTCGGTACTAATTGATATAGGTGGTGGAACTACTGATATCTCAATTTGGGAGGGAGGTAGCCTTAAATGTCATGCTTCATTGCTATTAGCTGGGAGAAAAATGTTATTAGAATATCTTAGAAATAATCCTAATCTCACGAACAAGATTTTTCCCAAAGAACAGAAGCCCTCTACCTCATCTACTTTCGATTATTATAGATCTATTGAATATCAGTTGCATAAGATCGAGAATGAATCCATACAAAACCCTATTAGAGACCGCCTGATCAATATTTCAGAAGAAAGTGATTTCCAGGAATTGAAAAGATATATTGCACTAGGAATATCGGGTATTATTTACTATGTTAGTCTTTGCCTTAATAAACTGCAGTCAGGAAATGATATTTCAAAGAAGCAACTGGATTTATATTTTGCCGGGAATGGTGCAAGGCTTTTAGATTGGCTCTCGCACGGAATCTATGATACTAGTAGCCCTATTAATAACCTATTTAAAATGCTGCTCTTGGATAACAATGTAGTTGAACAATCTGACAATATCCATTTTATGATCTCAGAAAAACCTAAAGCCGAATGCTCTTATGGACTCATCTGTGATCAAGCGAGGATCGATTTGAGCAGAAAAGACAAAGTCAGAGAAGTAATCTCCGGAGAGAATTTCAAAATGGACAAAGTAGCACATGAATGGAAAAAGTCACTTTCCGTATCTGATCTTAAAGAGAGAACTATAGAAGTCTCAGAATTGATAAACTTTAAGAAGTTCTTCTCAGGCTTTAAAAACTATACTAATTCTCCTAATAGCGTAATTTCTCCGCTTATATGCAATGAAGATTATTTGATAGCTAGTGTTACATCAAGGGTGAATGATAACTTAAGATCTTATATCGACCAAGATATTAGAAAGATCAATTTGCAGCCAATTTTTATTTTGGCCTTGGATTCTCTACTAGAAAAGATTCTTGCTAAATCTATTGACGGATCCATCAGTCATAATTAATTTATAGAGGATTAAAATGAAACGATTCTACTTTATAGCATTCTTAGGAACACTATTATTCTTAATCAGTTATCGGATTGACTTTGCTCAAAGTAACCAAAGCTCAGGTTCTCCATCGGGTGAGCAAAAAGAAAGTATTCCCGGAACTGACAATCAAGTAGAAACTACTAATCAAGATTCTATTAACGCTATCCAGAATAGGATAAGACTCTATGGAAGTTTGATAGAATTTTTAAATTCTGCAAAAGACTGTTCGACTCGGATTGAAGCGATTGTTTCCAATAATTCGTACCTAAATATTAATGTAATCTCCGATGTCGCTGACTCGGTTGAAGCTAAGAAAAAAAGTTGGTTTGATTTCAAAGAAAAAAATACCAAGAGAGAGTACCCCAGAGTTAAGTCAGTAATTGAAATTAATCCTAATGATACGAAAAACACCGATCTATGTTTCTTTCATGATAGTTTAAAAATTGGCTTATTAAAAAATATAGCTCAAGGCTATAAAAATCATAGTCAAAAAGACGATTCAATAATATCATTATTTAGTGAGTCCAGCCAAATTGTTCTAAAAAATAAAATCAGAGACTTAACAAATAATGTTCAAACGGGCACAATTTCTTCAATTCAAGAACCTATTAATACTGATACTACCCAAGGAGGATCCGAAGAAGAACCTACTGCTACACAATTTTTTAAGAAACCAGTTCCATCATACCTTGCATTAAGCATCTACCTAATACTTGTTGGACTAATAGTCTTTGTTTTAGTGAAAATATTAAAGATATATCACGAAATTGCGATATTACGAAATGATTTTTCCAAATTCTATAATAAACAGAAATATCATAATGAAGATGTGATGAAAATTTTGAAAGAAATCCGAGGTCCCCAAAGACCAATTACTTTAGAATCTGATATTCATCCTAAAGATATTCCTAAAGAACGCACTTGGGAATCGAATGGCTTTGAAAGTGTTAACAATATTCAAAAATCGCAAATCAATACAAATGTCCCTGATGAGTCAGTAACCTTAAATCCTATAAAAAAACTTATGTTGTTCTATAACGAAGCATTAGATAACCCTGAATATGAAGAACTATTTAAGCAGGAGTATAATATTACCAGAGTAGCTTTAGAAGGGTTTAAGGATCAAGGATATAAAACAGAGAAGGTGCCCTATTTTACTGAAGAAAAAAGTGGTGACTTTTATAAGATTGAATTAGCCTCTAGATACTACCTTCTTCCAAGATTTAATCTACCAATTAATGACACTGTAGTAAATGCCGTTGGATTATCCAGATTTTTTAATGTTGTTGATTTTGACTACCGCAAGAGATACAAAGTCAAAGAAATAAAAAAGTGTGTAGAAATCTATTACAGACAAGATTCTGGAAGGTGGGTCCTTCCCAATCCCGACGAAAAAGGCGAATTGCTTTTGAAGGAAGTATAAATTTCCCTAAAAAATCGCATTATTCTTAGTTCAATAAACAAAAGGACTGCCAATGCTCGGTATTCCCGGTGAAACTTGTATATTAATATTTGACTGCTTCTTTTATATCGCTATCATCGCTGTTTTCCTAGGCTTATTCTGGTGGTTCAAAATCTTTTTAACGAATACTAGAAATTTTAGCCATTCTTTGAAAAGCTTGAAAGATATTGGCTCTAAAGGAATTGTGAGTGAATGCAAAAAATGGATTCTGCCCGAAAGCACTGATGAAGCTATTACCAAGGCGAAATCCGACTTCAAAAGTGCTTTCTCTGATTATGATAAGAAATTGTCTCCCGACATTTTTGACTTTTTGGAAACACTCTACCTTGCTGGAATCAAAAGATTTCGTTTGGATACCAATGAATTATTAGACCTTACAATATCGAAATTATTCCGCGATAACGAGAGGTTACGGACCATACTTTCATCCTTCGTGATCATAGGTCTTTTGGGGACGCTTGCGGGTTTAGCGAAATGTCTTTTCAACGCTTCGGTTGAAGGATATGATGAAAAGGTAATCTTTGAGCATTTGAAATTTGCCTTCTTACCTAGCTTATTAGGTGTCTTTTTTACCATATGGTTTCTGTGGTTATATATTCGTTATATTAAGAAGTACGTTCAACCCTTAAGGTTTGAGCTCGAATCTTTGACTCTGCAGAACTGGATACCATCCCTGTATCCTTCCGAACCGGAAAGGATAATGGAAGGTTTGATGGATAGCATCAAGGTTTTTAAAAAAAGCTCCGCAGAAAGTGGCGAAGCGGTGAAAGAGGTGACGCAAAATCTGCAAGAGTATTTCAGGCAAACCGAAAATATGATCAGACGCGCCGCGGAAACTCAAGATTTAATGGGGGATTTTAATAAGAACATTAAAGTTTCCAGCACTGCAGTTGCGCATCTTAATACGACCGTCGAAAAGCTCAAAGAAGCGGTGAGTTCCATCGAAGAGGGCTTCGCTAATAAACTTCGCGATACTGTAAACGGTTTTTCCACCGGAGTAATTCGACTCACTTCCTTCCAAGAAGAGATCAAAGAGACACAGAAGTTGTTCAACGATGCTATCGGAAAATTCACTCTCGAAGTTGCAAATCCGATGAAAGATCAAGCGAATGTTAGTAAGCTAACGCTTGAGGAACTCAGAAACTACGAATCCATTTTCTTGGAATATCGAAAAAAGTATGACCAATCAATAGAGGAATTAATCAAAGAAACTAATACCTTAAATAAGGAACTTACGGATAAAGCGGACACTAATAATGAGAAAATTTTAGCGGAACTCCACACAAAACTTACTACAATTAATCAAGAACTACTCCAACATCTATCAGAGATAATAGCTACCATCGAAGTAAGAAATCAAGAGACTGCTATCAATAATGAGAAGGTTTATAATGAATTCAATTCGAAGCTGGGAGCATTAAGCGGAACTTTGCTGGAAAGATTATCGGTGATTATCAACACTATCGAAGATAGGTCACGAAAAACCGCCGAAAATAATGAAAAAATCTTCACCGATTTGAACTCGTCATTGGCAAATTCTTCCCAAAATCTGTCCGTTCAGCTAAAGCAAATTATTGAAACTATTGAAATTCGATTGAAAGCTTTGGAGGAGAATGCCAACTCTAATATGGCTAAAGCCGCTAACGAGATGCGAATTAGCACCGAAAGAGCACGAACATTGCAAGATAATTTTTTGAAACAGATGGAGAATTTAATCAGCGAGTTTCATAAAGAATACAAAAAATTGACTGATGATTATGAAAATCAAATTGGTACACTCACAGAACAACAAAAGGAGATTGCCAATTTCATCGTCACCTTACAAAAAATTGGCGAAGTTGAAAAAAATAACCTGGCTTCTCTTCAGACCTCCTTTGATAACTTGAACCAAAATCTTAACACCTTCTCCACTGCCATTGGAAACTTCGGGCAACAAGTAGTGCAAATCAATGAAAAACTCCCCTCTGTTTTTGAGCTCCAGGACCGGTTAACGAAAGTTGCCATGTTTCTTTCAAAACTTCCAGATTCCATTATAAAGCCCGAACCGCCTAGGAAACCGGGATTGTTAATACAACTTTTCCAAAAGATCTTTGAAATAATTAGAAGCATTTTGGGGATGAGGTCTCACTATGCATCAAGATGAAGTATATAATTTCAATTTTTGGCCCGCTTTTTCAGATTTAATGTTGACCATCCTCCTGGTCATTATATCGATATTATTTATTTACATAACAAAAAGCCTCACACATTATCACAAATTAGATGAAATTGAACAGACTCAATGGAAGATCATTGAAGAGCTAAAATCCGAATTTAATCTTCCCAACGATAAAGTCTCCAAAGACACCACATCTTGTGTCTTTCGTATCGGTGATAATGATTCTTTTTTCATTGACTTATCACCAGATGCTCAACGATTTTCTTTTGGGGGTCAGATTCTTTTTAAATTTGCTCAAGACACATTATCGGTTCAAGGAAAGTCCATACTATGGAAAATAGGAGAAGTCATTCGGAAGAATCAGGAAAAAATTGAAGAAATTCAGATTCAGGGACATACAGACACTACTAATAAAACTAATATTACATATGAAGGTTTTGACTTTAACTTAGATCTTGGAGCAAAAAGAGCAATGCGTGTCTATATGTATATGATCAACGAAAGTGGTTTTAATCCGGATGAGATGTTTATATCAGCAACCACTTATGGAAAACATGTTCCTACTGATCGGAGAAAAGCTGAAGTAAAAACTTGGAATAGAGATTCAACTAACAGAGCTAATGAATCGAAAGAGAAAAGAGATCTAAATAGAAGGATTGAATTAGTCCTAAAGTTCCCTTCCAAATAAACGTTTTTTTAATGCAAATTATGTTGTGTAAAATTGATTTTGAGATCCGAACAAAAATAGGGTGTTCCTTTTAATTCAAACCATTGACTATTTTTCAATAATTGATAAGTTTGTTATCGAGGATTTGATTCAATAATTTGAATGGTAACACTTTAGCATTATAAAAATCAAGCTGCTTTTTTCACGGTTTTAGGCTTAGCATGATTTAACCAAATCTGTTCTTTGACTAAAGCTTCTACATAATTGACCGGATTTAAGCTCTGTAGTTCCGCGGTGCGGAAGAGGGTCATCAAAATTGCCTGAGCTTCGCTTCCCGCCTCGGAACGGTTCTGCTGGCAGCGCCTTCTCCACAATACCGGTTTCCGCAGCTGTTGTTCCGCATGGTTATTATAAGGGCTTATGTCATCATATTCTAAGAAAGTCAACAGTTCATTACGGTATGTTTCCAAGCGTTTGCGAAGCCGTTTGCAATCTTTGTCCGTATAATCCTGTTCGATTAACCAATCCCGCCGGATGTATAGTTGCGATTTTTTTCGTTGAAGAAGTTCAGGGCGTAATTCAGCTTTCTTTTCCCACAACCTGACCGCGTCTTTCAGAAAGCATGTTATCCGTCGTTGGAAAAGCTTCCATTCATCGCTCTGGTTTTTCGCTTCCACCTTCTTCAATTCCGCAAAAAGGTGGAAAAAGCACTTTTGTTTCGCCAGCGCGTCCAGCTTGTCGTAGACCTTCCAGAAGTCGCTGATCAGTATGCCCTGGAAGTATTCTCCCAGAAATTTCAATAGCACCACCGCTTTGCGGCTCTTTTCCATCATATAATAACAAAGTGTTTTGTTGGTGAAACACCAAAGCCAACGCAAATCGCCGTTTTGGCGCCAGCCGGTTTCATCGGCGTGCAAGACGGTGCTTCTCTTAGCCTCCTCGCCGATCCGCTGGTATTCGGCTTGGAGAAATCCAGCTAATTTAAGCCAAGCTTGCATCAAACCGCCGGGGGTGATTTTGAAGTGAGACAGTTGGTTTAGTTGATCGATGACATAGTTCAGGCTGATGCCGCCGGAATAATGCTGCCAGGCGGTCACAACTATGGTGTGCAGACCGATATTGTCGCCCGGCATGGCTTCCGTCACCACCGCTTCCACAATTTTCCGGCAGCAGGGGCACCAATAGCCGTGAACGAGGTGTTTCGTCACTACTGGCTGCACCTGTGGAAGATCTTCAATGTATCTGGGGCGGCGGCTGATGCATTGCTTCAAAGGGGTTTGGCAATGCGGGCAGGTCTCCAGCAGATGATCTACTTGTTTGTCAATGTGGTCAGGAATTTTGCGGGATTCCCCCTTATGACCTTTTTTTCGCCCCGGTCTCTTGCGCCGTTTTTTCTTCTTGTTCGGCTTCAAATAAGGCGGAATCGACCCGGAGGGGGTTAAAGGAGAAGGCGCCGGCGGTTCGCCGTTGACATATTCCAAGAAGACCTCAACCGCTTGGGGAAAATCCAGCTGCCGAATGTCCCGCACCACTTTTTCAGCTTCGCGCCGAGTCATTTCAGAATTATGAGGGGATTTATGTGCCATTTACTGAAATAACCCGTGTACCCCCCAAAAAGTTCCCGAAATCGATTATTTTAAAAGAACTAAAATGTTACTTTGAATGGTTAGCACTCTTTCGCTTTCTTTCGCCTTTCTTTCGGTCATTGAGCGAAAGAAAGACACTTTTTATCTGGTCACAATGCTATGTTGTTGATTAATTGAAACTTATTCTTTCGGAGAAAGGACGTGATTCTTTCGGTAGGAATAAATTGGAGGCGAATTATTAGGATAGACTATTCATTACTTTCGTCACCCACGCCCGGCTGCAGCCATTTTTTCTGGCAATGTCGGCGCGATTCTGATAAATACCATTCTTTAATCCTTGTAGCCAGTCTTCCGCAAGTATAATCCGGGAGTTCCGTTTCTCTTCAAGAGAAATATCATACCGCTGCTTCGGTAGCCAGAGTTTGTATTCAGGGCATAAAAAATGGGAAACACTGTCTTCGATGTTTCCCATTATTAAGGGCTTGCGGCTTCTTGGTTTTCGGAAGCCGATATTCAACAATTCTCGGATGAATCTTCGCTGCCGCGGTCTTCCATCATAAAGTAACTCAGTCGAAATTCTGACACCCTGTCTGCGGTTTGCAGTCACGCCAGTGCGCCGAGCGAGTTGTATATGATTGCAAACCTGTTCGGCTAACTGGCTGACAGATAAGGAGTTAGAACCGCCATTTTCGGCGTTTTGGAAAGACTGGTCGAAAATCTTTCCGTCCGGCAATCTAAACCAGAATTCATATCTATCTTTATCATGCACAAGCACTTTCTCCACCAATATTCGGAGCAGGTGCTTTTTTTGTTCGTTTTCGCCATTTTCCAGCACCACTTCCAAAGCATCGATGTAAGCTTTAATTCCATCCTGATCGATTCCCTCCAAGTTCAACATTTCCAATTCTTCCTCTAACTTCGCTTTCTCTTCCTGCAATTGCTGGATGCGCAGGTTCAATCCCGTCACTCTATCCCTTAACACATCTTGTTCAATCGATCCGGCTTCGAATTCCACAAAATATCGTTCCAACGCGCTTTTTGTTTTGACGATATCCTCAGCGACTTTGCAAATCTCATTTTGTTTCTGCCGGCGTTCTTCTTGTAGTTTGGTATTCACCAATTGCCAAACTTTCTCCAGCAATTCCGGTTGGCGAAAAATAGATTGGATTTCTTTAATGGTCAGGACCTCTACGATATCCGCACGAATGAAAGGGAGTTTGCAGCCGCGGTGATAGGTACGATTGGCGCAGGAGTAGTATTTATGGCGGTGCCCATTCCGGTGCGCCGCTCGTCCAACAAGCCCCTTTCCACATTTGCCGCAGAAAATCAATCCGGTTAAGAAGAAATCATGTCAGAAGTTTTATACATTCATAATTCGAGAAAGATGATTATTCATGATCTCTGTCAATTTCTCTCTGCGCTTATCAAGGAAGATTCTATAGTTCTCAATTTTCCATAATTCTTGATCAAGCGGAATAGCTTGTTTAATTAAAGCATTATCACCACGCTGATTAATGATTTCCGGGAAATAATTGCATGGTAGTTTTGTTCCTAAATGACGATTAGTTCCACCTGCAATAAAAGCTAAATTCGCAATTTCATTAATTTCACTTTTCTCATAGTTATAATCCCTTAATTCTTTTTTCGGGAAAATATGATGATACTCAACAAAGTGAGCTCGCCCTTGATGTGTAAGCGAAAGGCCAAGACCACTATACCAATCTTGTGCTCCATATGTTTTCAATGCTAGATAAGCAAGCGAGAACAAAACACTTCGATGGCCGCGACCTGAAAGGTCATTTTTTTCTATGTTCAACTTAGTAACTTGCTTTTTAAGGGCATCTATCAATTGCGATGGTAATCCGCTTCTGAAAAGCAAGGCTAAATCTTCATTAAGATAGGTTTCAGTCGAACCACGAGAGTACCTTCCACGTGCGTTAGCAACAAGTAGCCAATATAGAAGGGTTTTAGAATCTTCTGTAGTTAACTGGTTATTTTTAAGTTGACCGAATACGGCTATAGGGATTATTAACGCAGGTGCTGAAAGAAGCGATTCATCCTCAATCCCAGCTTCAATCCTAAGGAAATTAATTGCGAAACTCAATCCTTGTTTAGACTCTTCCCAAGCTGATTTTAATCTTTCAATAGGTGTGTTTGCGACTGTGTCGAATTTTGCTTGTTATGTAGCAAAAACAACATTTGCACGAACAAGTAGTCCTAAATCAAGAGTAAACCAACTTCTCTCGCATTCTTCTTGAAATTTTTCAAGTTGTGTTAAATATCCTTTCCATTTTGAACTAATTTGTGCAAGAGCAAGATCTGATGATCGCAATTTAGCACCCAATGAATTAACACGGACAAATATTTCGGCGACTTCCTGATAATCGTAAGTCCTTTCTAGAATATGCATAACATAAGGATATTGACAAATCATTCTAAGCCGCTGTAATCTTTGGGTATATTTATCGTATCGCGCATCGCTTAATGATTCAACTCCTGCTTTTCTAAGAAATGGTGTATCACTTGTTTGCTTGAAGACTTCTGTAACCGATACCCAGTTTGGGAGCTGCTCCATTGCCCTACTTGTAACTACGAAAGTTCGCTTTTGTAACATTGAATGAATGTTCTCTCCGTGGACTATTTCCTCTTCTTCAGGAATTATAGAATCCTCATCTTCATCATCAAAAGGAGAATCTTCATCCCCTTCAACTTCAGTCAGCTCATCTAATTGCTCGGGATGATCAAGATTGAATAGAATATCAATAGCACGAGTTCTACCGCGAACATTTATAGGCTTGCCTTTAATAACAGCTGCAAGCGAAGTCAATCGCTGTTGTCCATCTAACAGAAGTAATGTTGGCTCCTGTCTAGTTGGACTTCCATGAGTTTGCAATTCGCGAGTCGGAACATCTGCATTTGTCTCCCATACTAAAATGGATCCAGTAGGGTAATTTCGATATAACGAGTCGAGCAAGTCACGGACTCTAGAAGCCTGCCAAACAAATCTTCTTTGAATTTCAGGAAGTTGTAATACGCCTCGTTCAATCATATCTACGAGGGATGAAATATTAATATCCTGTTTTTTCATAATTTTCTCCTTTGATAGATATTTTCAAACAAATTAATAATAAAAATCTATATAATCAAAAAACTTAATAATTAAAATAAAAATCTCAGGGGTGAAGGTAATCGAGCAGGGAAAGCGGAATGACTTGAATATTGATAAATATTAGCCCGCGAGCCGGACATTTTTAAGTTCGAAGCTCGGTTTTCGCGGACTAAACCCCCAACTGGGGGTTTCAGAAGGTTTCCAAGCGGGATAAGAAATACGGAGTCCGGGATTGGATTTTCGAAATCGAGCGTTCTGGCAGTAAAGGCGACACCGACACCACTTACGACATCGATCCCGAATATGAGATATCCGACCAGGATCGAGAGAAGCTGTTGGCGGTGAAACTCATCGACTTGCAAGAGCTATACGCGGAAATTGGCGGCGGTGATGGCAATAAGAAGAAGCATTCCCAGCCGGAAAAACCAAAGCAGGAAGCGGAGGACGATGATGAGGACGATACCATCAGCGAGGCGCAGCGCCAAGAACTGGTGGCGATGTTCAAGACTTTAGACAACCCGGAAGCCGAGGGGAAGAAATCCTGCAAGGCATTCGGGATCGACAAGGTTAAGAATTTGCCCAAGACCAAGTTCAAAAAGGCAGTGAAATACCTCGATGAGCTGACGGAAGCGGCTAAGGACGGCGAAGAAGCCAACGATGACAATTCATCATTTTAATCCATTAGCAGGAAAATTAACCTGGGGAGACATATTTACACAGTAAAATATTGTGCTAATTTAATCTTCCTCTTTACTTTAACGATTTCTGTGAATTTTGTTTTATTCCCGGCGTTTCATTCGAAGAAGTCATAATTAATTGTGTATCTGGATTAAAATACGCTTTAACTATATAGAAAAGCGCGCCGTTGGGAATAATTAAAGCATTTTCATCCACAAATAAAGTATCTTCGGAAGAGGCGATCCAGTTCATACTGTCTGGAACGAAATAGGAATTTTCGGAACGATATATATTATAATAATCGATAGTGAGCGGATTGCCCGCGGTATCGGTGGTAACTGGATTCCAAGATAAGCAAATATCCGTTTCCTCAATTCGTATCATCATATTTTCCGGAGAAGCGGGGATATATACCAGAGTGGTCACTTGCCAGATTTGATTCGAAGGGGTTTCCCCTCCGACGCGGTCATAAGCTTTTACGAACCAGGTATGAGCGCCCAAAGACAAGATTTCCTCCGGGTAAGCCGTAGTATCGTTAGCCGGAATACTGTCGACGGACACAGTACCATCAATCCAGAGTTCATATTTACTTAATCCCGCGCCCCAATCAAAAGACGGATGCCAGCCGAATAAGGGCATTAAAGTCTGCGCGGTGTCGCCATCAAGGGGAAAAGCTAAGTCAAAAGCCTCGGGCGGATTCCAATCGATAATCACCGTCCAAGTTTGCAGGGAATGCGTTTCGTTCCCGAATAAATCGACCACTTTTACATACCAGTCAGCGTATCCTTCCTCCATAGGAAACAAAGGAGTGCTGAAGGTGTCGGTTAGATTATCCACATTTAAAGTGTCTTCAAGCCATAATTGATAGTGGGAAAAACCGATGCCGGCGTCATAAGTCGATTCCCAAGTGAACATCGGCGTAGGATAAGGTATCCTTTCAAGGCTGTCCGGGGAAATAAGATTGAAAGCGAGCGGACCTGAAGCGTCGATAATTACCCGCCAAGTCTGAAGCGAACGGCTTTCATTGCCCATCGCGTCGAAGGCTTTGACATACCAGTAATTAGTTCCATCATTCAAAGCCAAAGAATCCGGCAGAAGGATAAAGTTAGTGTCGATATCGGAAAGATGTAAAGTATCGGCTATCCATAATTCAAAATATTCCGCCGCCGAACCTTGACTGGTATCGGGATAATTCCAACTGAACAGTGGGGTATTATCCGGTGTCCAAGTCGAATCCAGCGGGCCCACCAGGGAAAACGGCGCGGGACCAGCATTCACCGTCAAATTCCAAGTTTGATTAGAAGTTCGGACATTATTAGCGTAATCCACCGCTTTAATTTTCCAGGTGTAAGTGTCGTTGGGCAGACCATAGTACCAATAGTGCATAGTATCCGGCAAAACCGCAATACTATCTACCCAAATAGAATCGTTTAGGACTAATTGATACTTTTTAACTCCGGCCGGCCAATCGTAAGTGTTGTACCACCAGAATTCTATATCTGATAAATAGGAAGTATAATTATTAGTTGGGGAAATGAGATTAAAAGAATTCGGCGGAGTGTAATCGATGGTCAAACTCCAAGTCTGATTCGACTGTGTACTGTTATTGACATTGTCATAGGCGCGTATATACCAGGAGCCTATGCCCTGATAAAGTCCACTATCCGGAGATGGAGTAAAAGTCGTCTGGTTACCAGGAATATAATAATTTTCTCCGATGGAATCAGATATAAAAATTTCATATCCCCACAAACCGCTGCCATTATCGGAAGAGGCGCTCCATTGGAAAGTAGGAGTGGCGTCGCTGGTGATGGTATTATTCGCCGGGGTAATCAGATTAAAAGCTGAAGGATTAGCCGCATCCACGCGGAAAGACCAGGTAGTGGTGCTGGTATTATTCCCCGCCCGGTCGAAAGCTTTGACTTTCCAAGTATGCCAATTAGCGGCTAAGGCAGACGGAGGGTAAGTCCAATTCGTATCACCCATGGTCTCAATCACAAGTTGATTATCAATCCAAAGTTGATAATACCATATCCCTGAAAGGGTGTCGACTGCTTGTTCCCATTCAAACAATGGAGTAGCTTGAGTCCAAACTCCATTAGCAGGGGATTGCAGATTGAAGGGCAGCGGAGGGGCGGAGTCGATGGTGAAGTTGGCGTCGGAAGCGTCTTCCGCCAAAACATTCCCCGTGCTGTCACAGGCTGCGACTTTTACCCGCATTTGGTTATTGTTCAAAACCGGGACTTGCCAATTGTAGATAGTGTCGGAAGGAGAGATATTGTCTGCGATGAGATTGGGATAGGAAGAGCCGCCGTTGGTGGAATAGTTAAGTTTTAAATGGTCGACTTGATTGAGGGAATCGAATAGAGTCCAAGTGATAGGACAGATGGAGTTGCCGGAAATGTATTCGTTGCCGTTGGGTAGAATTAAATCTATATTTGTAAGAGAAGGTATTGGTAAAGAATAATGAAATCCCATATCTATTGTTAATGTGTCCTGGACCTCATCTGTTCTGGTGGTTCCTATAATCATTGTTGAAGTTGGATTGCCAGCATTGACACATAGACTTTGCTGTGTCTGTCCAGCTAAAATCTGACTTAAATAATAATTTCCTTGAGGTCCGGTTATTAACAACGGATCAGTGCTGATATTTCCAACTCCTGACCATCCGCCCTGCACATTACTATAAGAACAATTAAAATTTGATCCTGAAGTTAGCCTAACTTGACTATAATTTGTAGCAGTGTTATTCCTTATAATATTATTTGCACCCGTTGCATTGGAAGATGAAAAATATATACCACCACCTTCATTCATTGCAGAATTACTAACAATTGAACAATTCCTAATTTCTGGACCGGCACTGCTGTCCAAAATAATTTTTTCTGACAAAAATATTCTTTAAAAATCATCTATTTAGGACAGGTTTTACCCGTTTTCCAAAACAGGTTGGCTGTTTTGAGAAATATGCTGTCCAAGATTTT
>Ga0172375_10001448_pt1 | contig 38254 bp, 31 predicted proteins | sample LakKiv1m_FD_114537 | JGI IMG/M metagenome (GOLD analysis project Ga0172375, IMG submission 114537) | Freshwater microbial communities from Kabuno Bay, South-Kivu, Congo - kab_092012_11.1m | ecosystem: Environmental > Aquatic > Freshwater > Lake | place: Democratic Republic of the Congo... | reverse complement strand
ATCAAGGATTTAATGCTATCTGCAGTATATCCTTTTATTTGTAAAACGGGTCTTGCCATTTGTTTTTGTGGCAAAGATAATAATTATTCTATTTGTGTAATATTTTATTAGACATTATATAATTTATCGAGAAGCAAGTTACATGACTTAACCCGACTGTTGATAATTATCTCCTTTCTTGCTTTCGTCCAACGCTTATCGGCAATGTTTGCTCCTGCCAGATGAATAATGTAATCGGCTGTTTCGATGGCCTCATTTTCTATATAACCATTATCTACGTCCCAAAAGTAGGTTGAGTTTTGAATGTCTTTTTTAGTTGACCTACTTAAATTTGTTACCCTATAACCTTTTTCTTTTAATTTTATGCCTAGGTGCTTTCCTATAATGCCTGAACCACCACTAATTAATACTGTTTCCATAAAGTTTTTAATTTAGGACCATTTTTGCCAACTTTTTAACCTCATCGGAAAGGTAAATAGTGGTTCCGGCTTTTTTACTGATTACACTATTTACCAATCCTTTGGCAATGTTTAAGGCACTGATAGATTTGTAGTTTTTTAATGAGCCTATCAAAAGCGGGTTAATCGCAAACATGATAATTTTTCCTATTGTTTCGCCCAGCCTTTTTTCTGAACGTTTGCCTGTTATTAGAGATGGCCGGAGGATGGAAAGGCTGTTGAAATTAATTTGTTTTATTGCTTCTTCCATTTGTCCTTTTACTTGATTGTAGAAAATGCGTGATGATGCATTTGCTCCCATTGCCGAGATAACTGCAGCAATATCGCAGCCGTTTTTTTTTAATTCGTTTGCCAAGTAAATGGGTAGTTCCATGTCTATGGCTTTAAACGCATCCTTTGATCCTGCTTTTTTAATAGTAGTTCCAAGGCAACAAACAAAAGCATCTGCTTTAATAGGTTCGGACAATTTGTTGTTTTGTAAAACAACTTCTTTTAGTTTTTGATGGAGAAAGTTAGTTTGATTTCGACCTATAGTATAAATCTTCGAAATTTGTTCGTTTTGTATTAATTCAAATAAACATAAATTTCCTGTTAAACCTGTTGCTCCTGCAATTGCTACTATCATAATGTTTTTATAAGCATCGAAATTATACAATTTAATTCAAACAAAAATACTTAGTGAAAAAAACTGGCAGAGACAGAATTATTTGCTGATGATACTTTCAATAGCCAGTCGATACGAATCTAAGCCAAAACCTGAAATGCTTCCTTTGCAGTTTGGTGCAATGAGTGATGTTTTGCGGAAGTCTTCGCGGGCAAAGATGTTTGAAATATGTACTTCAATAACCGGAGTATTAATGGCAGCAATGGCATCGGCAATCGCTACCGAGGTATGTGTGTATCCGCCAGCATTCAGGATAATACCTTCATACGTAAAACCTGTTTCTTGTAGCTTGTTAATGATTTCGCCTTCAACATTGCTTTGGAAATATTCGATGTGGTGATTGGGATAGGCATATTTGAGCTTAGGTAGGAAATCGTCGAACGATGAATCGCCGTAAATGTTTTTTTCGCGTATGCCGAGTAGGTTCAGATTGGGACCGTTAATGATGATAATTTTCATTCTGAAGTACTTTTTATCAAAAGAAGTGAAGTGTAAATTGTTTATGCAGATGCCGCTGCATTGAATTCTTCTTTAATAGTGTTCAGCAGTTCAGCAACTGAAACTATTTTATTCACTTTATACGCTTTGGCACCAACAAAAGCAAATCCTTTGTCAAACTCGCCTTTTTCGGCATTGGTAAGGGCAAGAGCAATACAGTAAGGAGCTTCTTTATAATTACATGTTTTAAGGCACTTGACCGGGCAAACGATGGGGACTTTAAGTCCGTCTTTTACATCGCGTAGGAATTTATTTTTAATGGCTCTGCCTGGCATACCTACAGGGCTTTTGATGATAGTAAGGTCGTCTTGATTGCAATCAACCACCGCTTGTTTAAATTTAAGCGAAGCGTCACATTCATGTGTGGCAATAAAGCGTGTAGCCATTTGAACTCCATCTGCACCAAGCTGCATCATGCGGTACATATCCTCACCGGAATATACACCACCTGCAGCCACTACAGGTATTTTCTTACCAAGCTTTTGCTGGTAAGGAGCAACAGCTTGTATGACATCGACCAGTATTTTTTCTAAACGAAATTTTTCATCTTCGAGCTGATCAGCTTTAAATCCTAAGTGTCCTCCGGCTAATGGACCTTCAACAACAAATCCGTTGGGAACACGATTAAAAGTCTGCATCCAATGTTTACAAATAAAATCAGCTGCACGTCCTGACGAAACAATAGGTACGAATTGAGTGTGACCAAACTGAATTTCGTCCATTGTAATTGCTTCTTGCAACTTAAGTGGTAGTCCTGCACCCATAAAAATAATATCGGCTTTTTCTTGAACAGCAGTACGAAGTAGATTGTTAAAATCCGTAAGAGCAACCATTATATTTATACCTATAATGCCAGCGGTTAATAAGCGGGTTTTGCGTATCTGATTTTGTAGAGCCCTGATGTTGGCTTGATGATTTTTCAAAAAGAAATCGGGCTCTTTAAACCCAATACCTGTTGCCGAAATAACACCAATAGCACCCTGATTCGACATGGCAGATGCAATACCCGAAAGAGTGATTCCAACGCCCATACCCCCAAGAATAATAGGAATTTTTGCTACGTAGTCACCAAAGCACAGGGGAGGTAATTCTTCAAATTTCATTATTTCAACTCCTATAAGCTTAATTTCAGAGATTTTACCTCTATTTAATTTTTTAAAATGCAAAATTAAGTATAAAACTAATACAAACTAGTTATTTTATTATATTGTATTAAATGTACTGCTAATTCAGCATATTTATTTATCAGTACCATTATAGTAAAGATTCTTATTGTTTGGGATATAAATATTTATTATCATTGCAATTCAAAACAAACCATTTTTCCTATGAAAAAAATACTTTTCTCTCTTTTGTTTCTCTGTTGCATTTCGATAAGCAGTATACAGGCCCAATCTACCTCAGTGGTCCCTGATAATCGCTTATTTGAGTGTTATGACAGCTGCTATGTTCATCAGATGCTTACAAATAATCCTCTGTTAGTAGCATGGTATAATTATTATCTGGATAATTCCTATTATGTGGCTAGTTTAAAGGCATCGAAACCTGTAACTGGAGAAGATATTCATACTATCCGCATTAATGATGATTTAGCAAAAGGGAAAGCTATTTATTTTAAAGAAAAGGTTTATAACAAGGAAAAGTTAAATGTGCTGAAATATTACTTCCCTACACAGGGCGAAAATTTCACTACCTATATTTGGAAAGAAGCAGGAGTAGCCCTTGTTTTCCTACCTCGAAACAAGATTGCTGTTGGCTATCAAAAGTATATTAAAGATAACAACCTTAAAAAATAATCATACACAATAAACGCAATTTTATGAAACGATATCTCCTTACTTTTTTGTTGATGCTATTCTCGGGAATGATGTATTCACAAACCTATTTAATAAGTACCCAAGGAACGCAAAACACTTGTTCGGGTGACTTCTACGATAGTGGTGGCGGAGGTAGCATATATACTTCCAATGAGAACTATGTAATGACCTTCCATTCAACTAGCGGAACCAATACTCACATTAAAATGAGCTTCAACCAGTTTGATGTGGACCCATCGGATACGCTTTATGTTTATGATGGATCGACGATTGGCTCGCCTCTTATAGGTGCTTATAACAATACGAATCCTTTGACATCTACTTCTGTTCAGGCCTCTATATCGAATGTAAGCGGAGATTTAACTTTTAAGTTTAAATCGAATGCTGTTACCCAAGCTGCAGGATGGTTTGCATCAGTTGTTTGTATTCCATTATGTCAGCAAATATGGGCTGCGGTGGATACATTGGTGTTTACTCCATTGCCTAACGACAGCAATTATGTTGATATATGTCATGGCGACACTATTAAATTTGCAGCTTTAGGAACAGGTCCCGGCGTTTTTCCTGAAAACAATATTTTGTATGCTCAAGACGCAGCCACATCATTGTTTATTTGGAATTTTGGTGATGGAACTATTGATACAGGTCAGGTTATCAGCCATTATTACCCTGTTACCCACGGATACGATGTTTCATTAATGGTAGTTGATAATCATGGATGCTTTAGCACTAATTTTTTTGGAATGCGTGTACGCATATCGGATAATCCCATTGGTGCAATAACCCCATTACCTAATATTTGTCCGCAGTCTGATACTATTGAAATTAATGTTGGTTATGGCACGGGTAATGTTATTCAGGTTGTACCTGTTTTATCTCAGCAAGGAGCTACTCAGAGTTTTGATAGCACGATGTTTATACCGGATGGGCCTTATTGCCCTTCACAATGTTATAACACTTATGTAACGTTCAATAGCTTTTTGCCAGGTCAAACTATCACGAGTATAAATGATATATTATCAGTGTGTGTTAATATGGAACATTCTTACGCCGGTGATTTGGGCTTTACGATTATTTGTCCTAATGGGCAACAAGTTAATATGGATCCCAACACTCATTCGGGTGGAGCTTTTCTAGGTACCCCAAACGAAACGGATGGCGGCTCAACCTGTGATCCTGCACAAAATCCACCTGGTATTGGCGCCGAGTATTGCTGGTCGCAGTTTTATACTCCCACCCCCTATACTTTTGACCAGTTATCAAATCTTGGAGGAACGATACCACCAACCGATACTATCGCTCATACTGGCTATATTGCACCTAATAACTCTTTTGCAGGTTTAATAGGTTGCCCGTTAAATGGTACCTGGAATATACAGATTTGTGATGATTTTGGAATTGATAATGGTTATATTTTTAGCTGGACATTGAACCTTGACCCCAGTTTGCTTCCTCAAGGATGGTCGTACAATGTTCCTATAGATTCTATTGGTTGGAGTGGTAATTTTATTGTTGGTACATCTGATAGCTCAATATTTATTGTCCCTGATTCAGGTGGTGTGTTTTACTATACTATGACTGTATACGATGCTTTTGGGTGTTCTTATGACACTACGTTATTTGTTTCTGTTTTCCCAAATACCGATGTAAATGCTGGAAGCGACCAAGTGGTTTGCGATGGAACTTCGGCAACTCTTACAGCAGGTTCAATACCTACTGGAACAATTTACAACTGGAGTAATGGAGGTAATACAGCAACAATCACAGTCAGTCCTACAGGTACACAAGATTACTATATTACCGTTACAGATGTGAATGGCTGTAAGGGTTACGATACAGTCAAGGTAACTATTGGGAATAATCCGGAAGCACTTATTAATGCGCCCTTGGATGTTTGTGATTTGAATATTGATTTTATTGGTTCAGGAAGTAATGTTGCTACACCTGATGTTATCAACACCTATGCCTGGGTCTTTGGTGATGGTGGTACGGCTAATACAGTCAACACTTCGCATACTTATGCGGCCACAGGTACCTACAATATTGGATTATCGGTTGTAACTGATAACGGATGTGTTGATACTATTTGGCAAACATTGACTATTCATGATCCAATCACAACTAACGTTGGGCCTGATACAATTCTTAACGAAGGCCAAGTTGCCACTGTAACATCAAGTACAGGAGGACCAGGACATACGTATATTTGGTCAACAGGCGAAACAGGACAAAGCATACAAGTTACTATGCCAGGTGTTTACACTGTAACAGTTACTGATCAGTGGGGTTGTATTGCAACAGATTTTATGGAGGTTTTCCCAGGTGAGCTTACTATACCAAATGTGATTACTCCAAATGGTGACGGATTTAATGATGCATTCCATGTGAAGAACCTTTATCAGTATCCGAATTCAAAACTTTTGGTTTATAACCGTTGGGGTAAAAAAGTATATGAAGATGCAAACTACCAGTCGAATTGGGATGGCAAAGGATATGCTGATGGTGTGTATTTTTATGTTTTATCACTTGCCGACGGCAGGTCATTCAATGGTACGATAACGCTTTTAAGGAATAAATAATTTAATATGATGTATCTTTTTTAAGCATCTATTGTTTTTTAAACCTAAATTCAAGTAATTAATGGAACTTTATTAAATATTTTAAACGATGAATAAAATATTATTATTTTTATTACTGCAAACCCTTATTATTTATCCTAAATTACAAGCACAAACTTTTATAAACGAAAATTTCAATGCAGGCATACCCTTGTCGTGGTCTGTTTCAGTACCAACATGCTATAATTTAAACGACACCACCAAATGGAGCGCCACTTCAAACGGTTTTCGCAGTCAGGGATTATCTAGCTTTTCATTAGATGGAACTGAATTTGTTGTTGTTGATAGCGATAAACCAAATATTTTTTGTACGTGTAACGAATATCTTACTACACCCGTTTTTGATGCAACAGGAACCCCTTCATTAACATTAGAGTTTGATCATTATTTTAGGCACTATAATGGTGATTTTGGTTATGTTGAGGTCTTCAATGGGAGCACCTGGGTTACCTGTGCCACGTTTTCTACAAATATAGGTTATTGGATGGCTCCAAATCATCAGACAGTAAGCTTGACACCTTATATTAATGCTAACATGCAAGTAAGATTTCACTATCAGGCAAATTGGGATTATTATTGGTCTCTGGACAATGTTTTAATATATGGAGGTGGAGCATTTGTCGTTTCTGCAAATGCAAATCCTGACACTGTTTGCAGTGGTCAATGTACCGATTTAACTGCAAGTGGTGCGACCACCTATACATGGATGCCCGGTAATTTAACGGGAACCACCGTAAATGTTTGTCCTAACTCAACAACTATTTATACTGTAACGGGTACTTTAGGCGGAAATACTTCATCTGCAACCGTTACGGTTGTTGTTAATCAGTCGCCAACTGTTAATCTTGCTACTTTTATTGATACGTGTATCAATGTTTCTCCTTTCACTATGTTCGGCGGCACGCCAAATGGAGGTGTTTATTCCGGCACAGGTGTTACAGGATCTATATTTGACCCATCTCTTGCAGGCGCCGGAACATTTTTAATTAATTATACTTTTACTGATTTAAATGGATGTGTTGCATCGGCATCACAAAATGTTACGGTTAATCCATTGCCATCCATAATAGCGAGTGCAGAATTTGATACGGTTTGTTTAGGATTTTGCACTGATTTATATGCTCTTGGTGCCAATGTGTATACATGGGATCCTATTGGATTAACAGGTTCTACGGTCAACGATTGTCCAATTGCAACTACCATTTACACAGTAACAGGTGTTGATATTAATGGTTGTTCAAACTCCGATACGGTTTCAGTTTATGTTGATCCATGTGTAAATGTTAGCAATTATTCTAATCATTCTTCTTTTAACATTTCACCCAATCCAGCTTATAACAAGATAATGATTCGTTGTGAACAACCCAATATTAAAGATGTAACGATATTCAATTTGCAAGGAAAACAAGTACTTTCAATTGTTTATAGTACTCTTCAATCAGCATCCGAAATAGATATTTCTGATTTATCCAAAGGTATTTATATAATCAAGTTATATAATGAAAGTTATATTGTAAACAGGAAGCTGGTCATTCAATAAGTACTACTTACCATTCAATGACTTTTCTTTTCCGATAATTTCAAATCTGCGTACCAATGTTTCACCATTTTGATCAACGAGTGTAAGTGTGTGCTTGCCTTGTTCGGGCGACAATCCCATTTGATGGAAACTCGTAGTAGCTCCAATATATTCATTATCCAGATGCCAGAATATCTTAGCATCGGCATTGCGATGAACCACTTTAAAAATTACTTTACCTTTTACTCCGTTAAGTTCAATGGGGACATATATTTTGCTTAAATTTTGAGGATAAACAATGTCCATGGATGCAATAGGATTATTTTGTGAATTACAGTCGTCACGGTAAGGAGGGAGCGTTTTGTAAAATGGATTTTTTAATTTGAAATACCACTCTTGCACAGGAGGGAGCACAAACCAAGGTTTATGCACCATGTTTGCAATGGCCTCGCAATCGCTGTTCACACGCCATGTTTCTGATAAGTCAAGATGGACAATTTGATGGAAGGGGCATATTTTCGTTTTTATTCCACTCTTTTGTACCCAAATGGTATCAACTATTTCGCAAATATTAGAAGCACGATAACCGCTGTATCTGCAAACGGGAATCTGTTCCATATCATCGTAGGGTTTACTGAACCAGCCGTATGGTTTGAGGAGTTTAAAAACATCAAACATAACAGGCGCAGCAGTGGCTATGCCAGTGAGTCCGGGTCGTCCTTCGCCATCGGCATTACCCACCCAAACAGCGACAACATATTGCGGATTAACTCCAATTGCCCAACCATCTCGATATCCATAGCTGGTTCCTGTTTTCCATGCTATTTTAGAAGATGAAAAAAACTGCTGCCATTCAAATTCTTCATCCGGTCGTGATGCTTCAACCATGGCTTCAAATGCAAGCCATATAGACGAAGCAGAAAGATATGAGCTTTCTTCAAAGTCTGATGTGAGGATAGCATGGTTGTCTTTCTCATTGCTTTTTTCAGAAATATACCGAGGTGGATGGAAATCAGATTTCAAATATTTGTCGCCATAAGGTGTGTAATTCAAAAGTGTTCGCGCCACACTCGCATACATACCTGCTAAGTCCCACAGCTTTCCCTCAGCACCGCCAAGGATAATTGATAATCCATAATAACTTGCCGGCTTATCCAGTGTGGTCATTCCAATTTTTCGAAGCATATAATGAAAATGCTCGATTCCGTAGTTATGTAGCATCCAAACCGAAGGCACATTAAGTGAACGGGTAAGTGCACGTCGTGCAGGGACTGCACCGTCATATGTTTTATTATAATTTTCGGGAGCATAACCGCCAATTTGTGTTGGAACATCAGGAACTAAGGTATTTGGAAGAATGTTTCCGTCGTTCAGCATGGATGCATATAAAAATGGTTTAAGGATACTCCCCGTGCTTCGTGGTGCATTTATAACATCCACATCGTTCCCGAATTCTTTGTTCTGCTTATTATCGGTGTTTCCGACATAAGCGAGTACATTCCCTGTTTTTACATCGAGCACAATAGCTGCAGCATTATTGATATCATTTGCTGCATTTTTTTCGTAATATTTTTCGATGATTTCGTTCACTTCACTTTGCAGGGATGCATTTAAAGTAGTTTGCACAGTTGTTCCTTTATGTCCTTCTTTTACAGCTCTGTCAAGCAGATGTGGAGCTAGTTGTGGAATTGCAAAGGGCTTTCCGGGCAAGGGCTCTTCTTTCGATAATTGGCACGTTATTTTGTCAATCATGTTTATGTTGCATAGCCGGTCAAGCAGGCGGTTGCGTTTTGCCAACAACTTTTTTGAATTTTTTCCCGGATAAATAAGACTTGGACTATTAGGTAAAACAGCCAGTGTAGCCATTTCGGCCCATGATAATTTATCGGAACTTCGACCAAAATATCGCCAGGCAGCTGCGTTAATGCCTACAACATTGGAGCCGAAAGGTGCGTTGGATACATACATAGCGAGTATTTCGCTTTTACTGTAAGTAAGCTCCAAACGCATAGCCATAATTACTTCAATCATTTTTTCAAAAATTGTTCTGTTTTTCCCTTTTCGCATCAGTCGCACAACCTGCATGGTAATTGTGCTTCCGCCACTCACAATTTTTCGTTCACTGATATTTTGAACCATGGCACGGTAAAACGAAACTGGATTAAATCCAAAGTGATAATAAAAATACCGGTCTTCGAACTGAACAATTGCCTTTTTAAATTTATTAGGTATTTTATTATTCAAAGGAAATCGCCACTGACCATCATCGGCAATTTTTGCACCTAACAAATCTCCATTTGCGTCTTCAATAACTGTTGAATAGGGCGTTTTGAATAGGGGCGATGGAAGAATATTCCAAAAAAGAATAAAGAAAATCAGGAAAATCAGGAACGACTTACCAAGATTTGTTTGAAGAAAAATAAAGAGTTTTTCTAAGCATTTAATTGAAAACAATAGAATTCTTTTTAATGCAGACATCTAAATAGTATATAATCTGGAAAGTGTTTGAGAAATATTTTCCTGATGTTCCGGTGCATCTTTGGATTTAAACAGCATACGTTTTTTATTTAGCAAGATCCTTTAAATCTTGCATCAACAGGGCATCCGGATTGTCATTACTTACTTTGTGGTAATCGTAGTAAAGAGGTTTCCCTTCCTTAGCCGAAATGATAAACTTCCAGCAAATAGCGTCGGTTGCTGTGCCTTCTGGTCCCACTTTGTGGAAAAATGCAACATTGGGATTTGCATCTTCTATCGCTTTTTCAAGCTCTTCTTCAGTAACAATTTTTACAGAATAAGGATAAATTTTCTTTATTTTTTCCAAACTATTCACATTGTTAGCTAGGTCTTCTTTGATTAACCATAGTTCTTTAGTTTTGATTTCGCCTGCATTTGCTTTCACAACGGCTTTATAATCGGAACCGGGATGTTCAATATTATATTTTACATAGTACTGCATAAAATTCAGCATTCCGGCAATTTTATACAAATAACTGTCTTCTTCCACTTCGCTATAACTCAATGGAACCGAGCCAAGGTCGGGCATAGAAGAAATATCTTTATTATTCAGTGCCATTTTTTTACCCAGTATCAAATTCATCAATGTATAAGTATATTGATATTTAATTTCGGTGTTGAACAATTTGTTTTTAGTAAGTACGGCATCTGTGATAATGATAAAGGAACAATTAGGATCAGTTTTTTTAACATCAAATTCTTTCATTTCAATAAATGCAAAAGGAGTTACTTTCCAGTATTTATTCATAAAATCTTTAATTACCATATTAAAACCCGAAAACGGATTTTCTTCATACACTACGTAAGTCTTGGTTTTAAGGAATTGTTGAAACTCTGCTGCGCTACCAATTTGTGCTTGTGCGTTTGCTTTGATAAAAATTAAAACAAACAGCAAGCAACTAATGATTCTCTTCATAAATTTATTTTTATTGTAAAACGAAAACAAACCTACATTATTTTTACTTAAGTACAAATAGTAAACTGAATTTATTTTAAGTTTGCATTTGTCACAACCCAACAGATGCTCTTTAGAAGAAAGCAAATAATCAGTTCAGGTTCCTTGTCGCAGCAAGCATGGAAACGTTTCAGGAAGAATAAACCGGCTTATTTTTCGATGTGGTTTGTTGTTTTTATTGCTGTAGTTGCCCTCCTTGGTTATTTGATAACACCCGATAATACACCCTTTGCAAACGATCAGCATCTGGAACTTGCCATAAAAAAACCGGGCTTTGTTGTGAGTGTTTTACTGGTGAAGAAAAATGAAAAGCCAGTTAATTCAAACATATTCTCCACCATGATTTGGGGACGGAAGTCGGAATACAATACCATTCCCATCCAATCGTACCGGTTTGTAGGAAGCGCTATTATTGTCGAGGAATACACAGGTATTGAAGGCGAAAAATGGCAGGAACAAAAACTGAATATTGCTGATGTGGTTTACGCTTTGCCCGATAAAAATAATATAAGCGAAAAGAATGGAATGCTTGATTTTGTTGATATTGAAGGAAATAATCATCACGAAAGTATTACAGCTTTGCAGGAAAAAATTAAAAAACGAAACCTGGTCAAGCAAACCTATTTGCTCGGAACAGACCGTTACGGAAGGGATATGCTAAGTCAGTTAATGATAGGAACGCGCGTTTCTTTATCCGTAGGATTTATTTCGGTTGTGATTTCAATTCTTATCGGATTGCTACTGGGTTCACTGGCTGGCTTTTTTCGCAAAGGAACAGACAATGTTATTATCTGGTTGATTAATGTCGTATGGTCAATACCAACCTTATTGTTGGTCATAGCAATCACGTTTGCATTAGGAAAAGGTTTTTGGCAGGTATTTGTAGCCGTTGGATTGACTATGTGGGTAGATGTTGCCCGAATAGTGCGTGGGCAAATTTTCTCGATACGGGAAAAGGAATTTGTTGAAGCCGGCAGGGCAATGGGTTTCAGCAATTCGCGTATTATTATTAAACATATACTTCCTAATCTAATGGGAGCAGTGATAGTAGTTTCGGCTGCAAATTTTGCATCTGCCATATTACTGGAAGCAGGATTAAGTTTTCTGGGTATTGGAGTGCAACCACCAATGCCTTCGTGGGGCAGCATGATCAAAGAGCATTATGCTTACATCATACTCGATTCGCCATATCTTGCAATACTTCCGGGGTTGGCTATTATGTTGACCGTACTTGCTTTTATGTTGATGGGAAACGGCTTGCGCGATGCTCTTGATGCTAAGATACAATAGGTATCGTTTACCCTGCTAATCGCAATTTATTCACTTATTTATTTTATTAATTATGGTGTTCATGATGGCTTAGCCATTGTAATTGCGCTTGAATAAACGTTGAATTTGCAATTCAACATACATTCCTCAGTTGTGCGAAGTTTTCAACTTCGCACTTAATAAATTGTAGTTTTATCCACAGCTCATGCTTGCGCGGTAGGACCGCCAAAGTTCATGGGTAATCCAACAGCTTCAGATTCCTTGATGTGCCCGTGAGCCGCTTCGAATTTACAGATATTGTCTTTTAAAGCACTCATCAGACGCTTGGCATGTTGCGGAGTGAGTATGATGCGCGATTTAACCTTGGCTTTAGGTGCGCCCGGCATTAGCTTTATAAAGTCAACTATAAACTCTGAGTTAGAATGTGTGATGATTGCCAGATTGGAATAAATCCCTTCGGCTACTTCTTCTGCCAGTTCAATATTTATCTGGTTGTTAAGGTCTTGTTTTTCTGCCATCGTTTTATGTTTTTATTAGCTTTCAGCAATCAGCTTTCAGCGGTCAGTAGACAGCCATCGGCTCTGCACTTATTTATCAATTCACTCTAATCACTTTAACTCACTTTAGGCACTCTAGGCACTCCCTTAACTACTCAACCAATGCCTTTTGTTTCGAAGCCATCAGTGTTTCATACTCTTCCATGGATCCCACAATAATATCATCGTACTGACGCAAACCTGTACCTGCAGGAATCAAGTGACCTACCAACACGTTTTCTTTCAATCCCAATAGGAAGTCTTCTTTAGCATTAACTGCAGCTTCGGTAAGCACTTTTGTAGTTTCCTGAAACGAAGCAGCCGATAACCAGCTCTTGGTTTGCAATGATGCACGAGTAATCCCTTGCAGCACCTGATTTGAAGTTGCCGGAGTTGCATCCTTGGCTTCAACCAGTTTTTTATCTTTCCGCTTGAGTATGGAATTTTCGTCGCGTAGCTTACGTGCAGTAATAATCTGACCGGGCTTAAATTGTTCCGAGTCACCTGCATCAAGCACCACTTTTTTTCCGAATATCTGGTCGTTTTCGTTAACAAAGTCCATCTTATTGGCTAACTCGCCTTCGAGGAACTTAGTGTCGCCCGGATCAATAACCATGACTTTGCGCATCATCTGACGGACAATAACCTCAAAATGCTTATCGTTAATCTTTACACCCTGCAAACGGTAAACTTCCTGTACTTCGTTCACAATATATTCCTGAACCTTGGTAGGTCCTTTGATAGCCAAAATATCGGCAGGAGTAATAGCGCCGTCGGATAATGCCGAACCGGCTTTTACATAATCGTTTTCCTGAGCCAAAATTTGTTTAGTTAATGGAACAAGATAGAACTTTTCTTCGCCTGTACGTGAAGTGATAATTATTTCGCGATTACCCCGTTTAATTTTCTTACCGAACGAAACAACTCCATCAATTTCGGCTACTACAGCAGGATCGGATGGATTACGTGCTTCGAACAATTCAGTAACACGGGGCAAACCACCAGTGATATCGCCCGACTTACCAAGCGAACGAGGAATTTTAACCAAAGTATCACCTGCCTTAATTTTATCGCCTTCGTTAATGATGATATGCGCCCCTACCGGAATGCTATAGTTTTTGATAATTTCTTTACCTGCATCTAAAATAAGAATCGATGGATTCTTGGTTTTATCACGGCTTTCGACAATTACCTTTTCATGATATCCGGTTTGCTCATCCGATTCAACTCGGTAAGTAACACCTTCAACAATGTTTTCGAATTTTATTTTACCGGTAACTTCCGACATGATAATCGCATTGTAAGGATCCCAGTCGCAAATTAGCTGACCTTTTTTCACCTTTGCACCATTTTTAACGTAAAGATTTGCGCCATAGGGTATGGGGGTATTAAACAACGAAATATTAGTATTTTCGCTAATAATCCTCATTTCGGCCGAACGACCAATAACAATAGCATACTTTTCGCCTGCCGGATTAGTATAAGGGACCATACGAAGTTCGTCTATTTCGATAATACCATCGTGTTTTGCTTCCACTTTTGATAAACTTGCAATGTTCGATGCAGTACCTCCCACATGGAATGTACGTAATGTAAGCTGCGTTCCGGGCTCACCGATTGACTGGGCTGCAATAACTCCTACCGCCTCACCTTTCTGTACCATGCGACCGGTTGCAAGGTTGCGCCCGTAACATTTAGCACAAACACCTATTGCTGATTCGCAAGTTAATACCGAACGAATTTCAACAGATTCAATAGGCGAACCTTCAATCTGTTTACAGATATCTTCTGTCAACTGCTGACCTGATTCTGCAAGCACCTCGCCTGTAATTGGATGTACGATGTCATGCAATGAGGTACGACCTAGTATTTTGTCATATAAACTTTCTACAATCTCGTCATTGTTTTTTAATGCCGTAGTTGTTAATCCTCTTAAAGTTCCGCAATCTTCTTCCGAAATAATAACATCCTGCGAAACATCTACCAAACGACGTGTTAAGTAACCGGCATCGGCTGTTTTAAGAGCAGTATCGGCCAATCCTTTACGTGCACCATGCGTAGAAATAAAGTACTCCAATACCGACAGCCCTTCTTTGAAGTTAGACAGGATAGGATTCTCAATAATTTCGCCACCTGATGAACCTGATTTTTGTGGTTTCGCCATCAAACCTCTCATACCGGACAACTGTCGAATTTGTTCTTTCGATCCTCTAGCACCTGAATCCAACATCATATACACAGGGTTAAAACCTTGCCTGTCTTTAGCCAACTGCTCCATAAGCAATTGGGTAACATGTGAGTTGGTATGTGTCCAGATGTCGATAATCTGATTGTATCGCTCGTTGTTAGTAATGAATCCCATATTATAATTATTCACCACTTCATCAACTTCTTTATTTGATTGATCAACTAGCTTTTCCTTGATTGCTGGAACGATAATGTCTTCAATGATAAACGAGAGTCCGCCTTTGAACGCCATTTTAAATCCTAAGTCCTTAATATCATCAAGGAATTTGGCTGTTACAGAAACACCCATTTTATTAAGGATGCTTCCAATAATATCGCGTAGCGATTTTTTAGTAATCAATTGATTAATAAAACCAAATTCTTTAGGCACTACTTGATTAAAAAGTACTCTACCAACCGTAGTTTCAATAAGTTCTGATTTACTTTTGGTATCGGCACCTTTTATCAATATTTTTATAAATGCATGTAAGTCGGCTCGCTTATTATTATAAGCAATAATGACTTCTTCGGGTGAGTAAAAGGTCATTCCCTCTCCATGAATAGGATTTTCCTTCATGTTTTTTCTGCCTTTGGTCATATAGTACAATCCAAGTACCATATCCTGAGATGGAACTGTAATAGGTGCACCATTTGCAGGGTTTAGGATATTATGCGATGCGAGCATCAGCATCTGGGTTTCTAAAATAGCGGCATTACCCAGTGGAACGTGAACAGCCATCTGGTCACCGTCAAAGTCAGCGTTAAAAGCAGTACAAACCAAAGGATGCAACTGTATCGCTTTTCCTTCAATTAATTTTGGCTGGAATGCCTGAATACCCAATCTATGCAACGTTGGAGCACGATTTAGCATTACAGGGTGTCCTTTCAACACGTTTTCAAGGATATCCCAAATTACAGAATCTTTGCGATCAACAATTTTTTTAGCCGACTTAACTGTTTTCACAATCCCTCTTTCGAGCATTTTGCGAATAATAAATGGTTTGAAAAGCTCTGAAGCCATTTCTTTAGGAATACCGCATTCGTGCATTTTAAGTTCCGGCCCTACAACAATAACCGAACGAGCTGAGTAGTCAACACGTTTTCCTAAAAGGTTCTGACGGAAACGTCCTTGTTTCCCTTTCAAGCTATCGCTGAGTGATTTCAACGCCCGGTTCGATTCGGTTTTTACAGCATTTGCTTTTCGCGAATTGTCAAACAATGAATCTACAGCTTCCTGAAGCATACGTTTTTCGTTACGTAAAATTACATCAGGTGCTTTTATTTCAACTAATCTTTTTAAACGGTTATTTCGAATAATAACGCGACGGTATAAATCATTTAAATCCGAAGTAGCAAAACGACCGCCATCCAAAGGAACCAATGGACGGAGCTCTGGTGGAATAACAGGAACAACTTTTACTATCATCCACTCAGGACGGTTTTCCAAACGGGTTTGAGCATCACGGAAGGATTCAACAACGTGCAAGCGTTTAAGTGCTTCACTTTTTCTTTGTTGGGATGTTTCAGTATTTGCTTTCAATCGAAGGTTAAAAGATAATTCATCCAAATTCAAGCGCGAAAGCAAATCATAGATTGATTCTGCTCCCATTTTTGCAATAAATTTATTTGGATCATCATCGTCAAGATGCTGATTTTCTTTAGGAAGAGTCTCAAGAATGGCAAAATATTCCTCTTCGGTTAAAAAATCAAGGTAATGAACGCCGTCTGCTTCTTTTATCCCTGCATTGATTACTACGTATCGTTCGTAGTAGATAATCATATCCAGTTTTTTAGTTGGTAATCCAAGCAGATAACCTATTTTATTGGGCAACGAACGGAAAAACCAAATATGTGCAACAGGCACAGTAAGTTCAATATGTCCCATACGCTCACGACGCACTTTCTTCTCAGTAACTTCAACACCACATCTGTCGCAAACAATACCTTTATATCTGATTCTTTTGTACTTACCACAATGGCATTCCCAATCTTTTATAGGACCAAAAATACGCTCGCAAAACAAACCATCGCGTTCGGGTTTGTATGTACGATAGTTGATTGTTTCCGGTTTGGTAACTTCTCCACTTGACCGTTCAAGTATATGCTCAGGAGATGAAAGACTTATAGTAATTTTTTGATAATTTGTTCTGATGCTTGTGTCTTTTCTGAAAGCCATAATATTGATTTGTAATTAATTACTGATACAAAATAAATTAATAAATACGGAAAGTTTAGTCAAATGAAATATTCAATCCTAACCCGCGCAATTCGTTCAAAAGCACATTAAATGCTTCAGGAACCCCGGGAGTTGGTATAGTATCACCTTTAACTATTGCTTCGTAGGCTTTTGCTCTACCGATAACATCATCAGACTTCACTGTTAATATTTCCTGAAGAACATTAGCTGCTCCAAAAGCTTCCAGTGCCCAAACTTCCATTTCCCCAAACCGCTGACCCCCGAATTGAGCTTTACCACCTAATGGTTGTTGGGTAATAAGCGAGTAAGGTCCAATAGAACGAGCGTGCATTTTATCATCAACCATGTGGCCGAGTTTCATCATATAAATGATTCCAACAGTAGCCGGCTGGTCAAATCGTTCACCTGTTCCACCATCGTATAGAAATGTTTTTCCATACTCTGGAAGATTGGCTTTTTTCATGTATTCATTGATTTCTTCAATGCTTGCTCCGTCAAAAATAGGTGTCCAGAATTTCTGATCTAACGTTTTCCCTGCCCATGCCAAAACAGTTTCCATTATCTGACCCAAGTTCATTCGGGAGGGTACGCCCAATGGATTCAAAACGATATCAACAGGTGATCCATCTTCGAGGAATGGCATCTCTTCGTCGCGTACTATACGTGCAACAATACCTTTATTACCATGGCGACCTGCCATTTTATCACCTACTTTTAATTTGCGTTTTTTAGCAACATACACTTTTGCAAGCTGAACAATACCACTTGGTAAATCATCACCAATGGTAGTAGTAAATTTATTTCTGTTATATAACCCTTGTATTTCTTTATACTTGATAATGTAATTGTGGAGTAGTTCTCTGATCTGGTTATTTTTCTCTTTATCAGTTGTCCACTTCGTAGGGTTAACGTTTAAAAAGTCAACAGCCATCAACACTTTTTGTGTGAATTTAACGCCCTTAGCAATAATAACTTCTTTGTAATTATTATTGATACCTTGAGATATTTTTCCACTCACCAGTACAATTAGTTTATCAACTAATTTTGATTTTAAATCATTGGAAGCTTTTTCGAAATCCTCTTCCAGTTTACTGATAACGGCCTTTTCTTTAACCTTTGTTTTTTTATCTTTTATAATTCTGGAAAACAATTTTTTATCAATAACAACACCTTTAATTGAAGGAGGTGCTTTTAAAGAAGCATCTTTAACATCTCCTGCTTTATCACCAAATATGGCACGCAACAATTTTTCTTCAGGTGTTGGATCCGTTTCGCCTTTAGGTGTAATTTTTCCGATAAGTATATCGCCTTCCGAAACATCAGCGCCAATTCTAATAAGTCCATTTTCATCTAAATCTTTAGTAGCTTCTGCACTTACATTCGGAATATCATTGGTTAATTCTTCGATACCTCTTTTGGTATCTCGAACCTCCAATATAAATTCATCAATATGAAGTGAAGTAAAAATATCTTCCCGAACTACACGTTCGGAAATTACAATAGCATCCTCAAAATTATAACCCTTCCAAGGCATGAATGCAACTTTCATGTTTCGTCCAAGTGCTAATTCACCATTTTTGGTAGCAAATCCTTCGCAAAGTACTTGTCCGTCTACAACTTTTTCGCCTTTACGAACAATAGGTTTTAAGTTGATGCATGTATTTTGATTTGTCTTTGTAAATTTAGTTAACGAATATGATTTAACATCATCATCAAAGCTTGTAAGGCGATCCTCTTCTGTTCGGTTATAACGAATCGTGATTTTATTTGAATCTACATATTCAACAACACCTTCGCCTTCGGCATTGATAAGTACTCTCGAATCTTTAGCAACGAGAGGTTCTAGTCCTGTGCCAACAATGGGGGCTTCAGGGTTTAATAAAGGAACCGCTTGACGCATCATGTTAGATCCCATCAATGCTCTGTTAGCATCATCATGTTCGAGGAATGGGATCAAAGAGGCAGCAATAGAGGCAATTTGATTTGGTGCAACATCAATAAGGTCCACTTTTTCGGATTCAACAATAGGAAAATCGGCCTGACAACGTGCTTTAATTTTAGGACCTACCAGGTTTCCTTTTTCGTCTATCTCTGTTTTTGCCTGTGCAATAATCTTCTTTTCTTCTTCCTCAGCACTTAGGTAAATGGGCGATTCGCCGTAAACTACTTTGCCTTTTTCTACCCTGCGATAAGGTGTTTCGATAAATCCTAAACGATTAATTTTTCCAAATACACTTAAGGATGAAATTAACCCAATATTTGGTCCTTCGGGAGTTTCAATAGTACATAAACGACCATAGTGAGTATAATGAACGTCACGTACTTCAAAACCGGCTCTTTCTCTAGACAAACCACCGGGACCCAATGCTGATAATCTACGTGTGTGTGTTAACTCAGCCAAAGGATTGGTTTGATCCATAAATTGAGAAAGCTGATTAGTTCCAAAGAAAGTATTAATTACTGATGATAATGTTTTTGCATTAATCAAATCAGTTGGGGTAAATACTTCATTATCTCTAACATTCATACGTTCGCGAATAGTTCGAGCCATACGTGCTAAACCAACGCCAAACTGGGAGTATAACTGCTCTCCAACAGTACGTACTCTACGATTACTTAAATGGTCAATATCATCTACTTCGGCTTTTGAATTTACAAGCTCAATAAGGTATTTGATAATATAGATTATATCCTCTTTTGTAAGAACTTTATTTTCAATGGGAGTATTAAGGTTCAGTTTTTTGTTTATTCTGTAACGACCTACTTCGCCCAAATCATATCGTTTATCGGAGAAGAATAGTTTTTCAATAATCCCTCTTGCAGTTTCTTCATCGGGCGGGTCAGCATTACGCAACTGACGGTAAATATATTCAACAGCTTCTTTTTCGGAGTTAGCTGTATCTTTTTGTAGTGTATTGTAAATGATAGAGAAATCTGCAGCGTTGGCTTCTTCCTTATGAAGCAAAATAGTCTTTACACCTGAATCAACAATAAGATCAATATGTTCATTCTCTAATATAGTTTCTCTATCAATAATAATTTCAGTTCGTTCAATAGAAACAACTTCGCCCGTATCTTCATCCACAAAATCTTCAATCCATGTACGTAGCACTCTAGCTACCAACTTACGGCCAACAACTTTTTTAAGGCTCGCTTTGCTAACTTTTATTTCGTCAGCAAGGTTGAAAATTTCAAGAATATCTTTGTCACTCTCATAACCGATGGCTCTTAAAAGAGTGGTAACGGGTAATTTCTTTTTTCTGTCAATGTAAGCATACATCACATCATTGATATCGGTTGCAAACTCCATCCATGAGCCCCTGAATGGTATGATTCTGGCCGAATACAACAAGGTGCCATTGGCATGCCTGTTTTGACCAAAAAATACTCCGGGTGATCGGTGAAGCTGAGATACCACAACGCGTTCAGCACCATTGATTACAAAAGTTGCTTTTGGAGTCATATAAGGAATCGTTCCCAAATATACATCCTGAATGATTGTTTCAAAATCCTCATGTTCAGGATCAGTACAATACAATTTCAACTTTGCTTTTAGAGGAACGCTATATGTTACACCTCTTTCAATACATTCGTCTATAGAATATCTTGGTGGATCCACAAAGTAATCCAAAAATTCTAAAATAAAATTGCTTCGGGCATCGGTAATGGGGAAATTATCCGCAAATACTTTAAACAATCCTTCATTTTGACGGTTTTCAGGCGTAGTTTCCAGTTGAAAGAAATCCTGAAAAGATTTTAACTGAATATCAAGAAAATCAGGGTATTTATATGGATGCTTAAGCGAAGCAAAACTAATCCGGTCGGTTTTATGTTTTTGAGCCAAAGTAATTTGATTTAAGTTTGAAAATGAGTTAATTATAACAATTTTAAGAATTAATAATTAAATTAATTCTTAAAATTGTTTATTGAACAAATTACTTACTTAACCTCTACTTCAGCACCTGCTTCTTCTAATTGTTTTTTCAATGATTCTGCTTCGTCTTTTGAAACACCTTCTTTGATTTCTTTTGGAGCTGCGTCAACTAGTTCTTTAGCTTCCTTTAAACCAAGGCTTGTAAGTTCTTTAACTAATTTAACAACAGCTAATTTTGAGCTGCCTGCGCTTTTAAGAATTACGTTAAACGATGTTTTCTCTTCAACTGCTACTTCTGCACCTGCTGCTGGGCCTACTGCTACAACTGCTGCTGCTGCTGCGGGTTCAATACCATAGTCGTCTTTTAAGATTTTTGCTAGTTCATTTACTTCTTTTACTGTTAGGTTAACTAACTGTTCTGCAAAAGCTTTTAAATCTGCCATTTTATTTTAATTTTTAGTGTTGATTAATAATTTTTTATAATTTTTTATTTTTCTGATAATGTTTTTACTACACCGGCTAAAGTATCTCTACCCGAATTAAGAGCAGAAATAACATTTTTGGCTGGTGATTGTAATAAACCGATGATGTCACCGATGAGTTCATTTTTAGATTTCAGACTAGCTAGTGACTCTATTTGGTCATCCCCAACATAGCAGCAACTTTCAATGTAAGCTCCTTTTAAAATTGGCTTTGGTGAAGTCCTGCGTAACTCCTTAATAAGTTTTGCGGGAGCGCTAGCTGTATTGCAAAACATAATAGAAGTAGGTCCTTTTAACAAGTCTAAAAGCGAACTATAATCGTTTTCAACATTGACCATTGCTTTCTTGAGCAGGGTGTTTTTTACTACTTTTAATTTGATGTCGCGATTAAAACACAATCTTCTAATATTATTGATTGTTTCAACATTTAATTCTGATATATCAGTCAAGTAGAAATTACTGCTGCTCGATAATTCTTTAGTCAAGGAATCTACAAGTTGATTTTTTTCTTCTTTTTTCATATTAATAAATTCAAAGTCTTGTTGTTAAACTACAGATGAAATTGATTTTGGTTCTATTTGAATTCCGCCACTCATTGTACTAGACATATAAATGCTTTTAATGTACGTCCCTTTTGCTGATGATGGTTTTAATTTAAGGATAGTTTGTAGCAGTTCTCTTGCATTTTCGGCAATTTTATTGCTATCAAATGATACTTTTCCCACTGAAGCATGAATAATACCAAATTTGTCTACCTTAAAGTCAATTTTCCCTGCTTTTACATCCAGAACAGCTTTTCCAATATCCATGGTAACTGTTCCGGTTTTTGGGTTTGGCATTAAACCTCTTGGTCCAAGAACCTTTCCGAGCGCACCTATCTTTGGCATAACGCTAGGCATAGTAATAATTACATCAACATCCGTCCATCCGCCTTTAATTTTAGCAATATATTCATCCAGACCAACAAAATCGGCTCCGGCAGTAGTTGCTTCTTCTGCTTTTTCGGGTGTACAAAGAACAAGGACTTTTATTTTCTTTCCTGTTCCATGAGGCAATGTAACTATTCCACGTACCATTTGATTAGCTTTTCGGGGGTCAACACCAAGGCGAACATCCAAATCTACTGAAGAATCAAATTTTGTAGTTGTTATTGTTTTTACAATTGAAGCGGCTTCGTCAATAGCATAAATCTTCGTGCTATCATATTTTGCATCAGCTTCTTTTCTTTTTTTTGTTATTTTAACCATTTGTAATAAGTATAAAATATATTTTTACTTAAATAATTTTTATAGATTAATTTGCGAAAGGAGCTGTGCCTTTAACGGTAATTCCCATGCTACGAGCTGTACCTGCAACCATCTTCATTGCTGCTTCAATTGTAAATGCATTTAAATCGGGCATTTTAGCAGTAGCAATTTCTTGAATTTGTTCCCAAGTAACTGTGCCTACTTTAAGTCTATTAGACTCTGCTGAACCGGATTTTAATTTTGCTGCCTCTAACAATTGAACTGCCACCGGAGGAGTTTTGATAATAAAGTCAAACGATTTATCTTTATAAACTGTTATGATAACCGGGATTATTTTACCTTGACTTTCCTGTGTTCTTGCATTGAACTGTTTGCAAAAGTCCATGATATTAACACCTTTGGCACCTAATGCTGGTCCAACGGGGGGGGATGGGTTTGCTGCTCCGCCTTTAATCTGTAATTTAATTAAACCACTTACTTCTTTTGCCATATTAATTATTATTTCCTGTGTAAATTAATTGAACATTATTCTTTTTCAACTTGCATAAAACTGAGTTCCAAGGGTGTTTTTCTGCCAAAAATTTTAACGCTTACCTTGAGTTTTTTCTTCTCTTCGTTAATCTCTTCAATAACACCACTAAAACTGTTAAATGGACCATCGACTACAGTAACACTTTCGCCAACAATAAAAGGAATATTTATTTCTTCTTCTTTCTCCGATAGCTCATCAACTTTACCAAGAATTCTGTTAACTTCTGACAATCGCAACGGTGAAGGATTTCCTTTCACGCCAATAAAACCTAAAACACCTGTTACGTTTTTAATTACGTGGGTGATTTCGCCAATCAGCGCAGCTTCAATAAGCACGTAGCCAGGATAATAGTTTCTTTCCTTACTGATTTTCTTTCCTTTTCGAATCTGATAAACTTTTTCGGTAGGAATCAGTATTTGAGAAACAAAGTCGTTGAGTTGAAGGCGATTAATTTCACTTTCAATATTTAACTTTACCTTTTTCTCATTCCCGCTTATTGCCCTAACAACGTACCATTTTTTTTCTTGTTCACTCATAATCAATTTGCAAATTGAATGTTTTAAATATCAGTTAATAAAGTTTAATTAAGCTCACTCTTATTTTGGTTGTTTGTCAAATTAATTATAAACGAATAATTAAGATAGAAGCGACTCACAATCAAAATTAAACTTTACCCTAAAAGGCTGTAAAAATAACCTAATACACCTTGCCAAATCCACTTTTGATGCACACCAAAAGCAATATCCATGACTAATACCATTAACGCAATTATTAAGGAAGCAATAGAAACAATAATTGCGCTACTTTGCAATTCAGCCCATGAAGGCCAAGAAACCTTGTTGATCATTTCATCATAGGTGTCTTTAACGTATTCGACTATTTTTGCCATTTTTTCTGATATTTTGCACGGGTGGAAGGACTTGAACCCTCAGCCAATGGTTTTGGAGACCACTACTCTACCAATTGAGCTACACCCGTGTGTTTTTGCTTAAAATCATTTACTTTTATTAAAAATTCTAAGCCAACGTTATTAATCCAATATTTCAGTTACCTGTCCAGCACCAACTGTTCTTCCACCTTCGCGAATAGCGAAACGTAGATTCAAGTTAATAGCAATTTCAGAAATCAATTGAACTGTAATTGTAACATTATCACCAGGCATAACCATTTCAGTCCCTTCAGGTAATGTAATTTCTCCAGTAACATCGGTTGTTCTAAAATAGAATTGAGGACGATATTTGTTGTGGAATGGAGTGTGACGTCCACCTTCTTTTGTTTTCAGGACATATATCTCGGCTTTAAATTGTTTGTGAGGTTTAATGGATCCTGGTTTTGCTATTACCATACCGCGACGAATAGCATCTTTATCAATTCCTCTGAGTAGCAAACCTACGTTATCGCCAGCTTCACCACGGTCAAGAATCTTTTTAAACATTTCAACACCTGTAACCACTGATTTTAATTTTTCAGCGCCCATTCCAATAATATCAACTGCATCACCTGAATTGATAACACCTGTTTCGATTCTTCCAGTACCAACAGTACCACGGCCTGTAATTGAAAAAACATCTTCAACTGGCATCAAGAAATCTTTATCAGTATCGCGAACTGGAAGTGGAATAAAGGAATCAACTGCATCCATCAACTCCATAATTTTTTCAATCCATTTTGGTTCTTTATTCAAGCCCCCAAGAGCAGAACCTCTGATAACAGGAGTAGCATCACCATCAAAACCGTAAAATGTAAGAAGCTCTCTGATTTCCATTTCAACAAGATCCAGAAGTTCAGGATCGTCAACCATATCCACTTTATTCATAAACACAACAAGTTTAGGGACACCAACCTGACGAGCAAGAAGAATGTGTTCGCGTGTTTGAGGCATTGGACCATCAGTAGCAGCAACAACAATGATTGCACCGTCCATCTGAGCAGCACCGGTAACCATGTTTTTAATATAATCAGCATGTCCAGGGCAGTCAACGTGAGCATAATGCCTTAATGCTGTGGAATATTCAACATGTGCAGTGTTGATTGTTATCCCTCTTTCTTTTTCTTCAGGTGCATTGTCGATAGAATCGAATGATCTGAATTCTGATAAACCTTTATCAGCGAGAGTAAGAGTGATAGCAGCTGTTAAGGTTGTTTTACCGTGGTCGATATGACCAATAGTTCCTACATTTACATGTGGTTTGGAACGATCGAATTTTTCTTTTGCCATTTTTGTTTTTTGTATTTAATTTAAAAATCTGATTTTTATTTAGTTAATATTAATTAATTTTATCTTCAGTTGGAGCCAATGACGAGAATTGAACTCGTGACCCCTTCCTTACCAAGGAAGTGCTCTACCCCTGAGCTACATCGGCTGGTATTGAGCGGAAGACGGGGCTCGAACCCGCCACCTATAGCTTGGAAGGCTATCGCTCTACCAAATGAGCTACTTCCGCCTGAACGTGGGGAGGGGAGGATTCGAACCTCCGAAGGCTAAGCCAACAGATTTACAGTCTGCCCCATTTGACCGCTCTGGTACCCCCCCAGTTTTTAATTATTCTATAATTTTACTTCAAAGAACGAGCCGATGGAGGGATTCGAACCCCCGACCAGCTGATTACAAATCAGCTGCTCTGGCCAACTGAGCTACATCGGCATTTATTTCAAACTACTCAACTTTTTGATCTTTCCTCCTCATTTAGTCAGTATTTTCTATGCTTCACACATGAAAAAACACCCCTAAAAAAGGGACTGCAAATGTATAAAACTTTTTTGAATCACCAAATAAAAAAAAAATTAAATAGCAATAAATTTTCTTTTTATTGTTAATTGGTTGAAAAATAGCGGTTTAAAATATTTACAATAATCGTACCATTTACTTTTCCAAAAGGGTTTACCCTTTTATCTTTTCTTTATGTTTCGCTAATTGCTTTTTTAAGGCCTCAACTGCAGTATCTGTGGCCTCTTCAAATGTATTTGATTGTTTTTTTGCAAACAAATCATTGCCCCTGACTGAGAGACGAATTTCAGTTATTTTGTTGTCTAATTTTTCAGAATTTGAAACTTTTAGTGTAACATCACCCGCTAAAACTCCATCGTAAAGTGATGACAATTTACTTACCTTTTCCTGAATAAAAGTCTCTAACTTTTTATCGGCTTTGAATTTGACTGAACTAATACTTACTTTCATAATTAAATCTCCTAAATTAGTTTAAGCTTTTGGATGAGCCTGCTTAAAAACTGTTTTTAATTTTTCTATTGTATTGTGTGTGTATACTTGTGTTGCGGACAAATTAGCATGTCCGAGAATTTCTTTTATAGCGTTTAAATCAGCTCCATTATTTAGCATAGTAGTAGCAAATGTATGTCTCAATACGTGAGGACTCTTTTTGTCAATAGTTGTCACGGTGCTAAGGTAGTGATTTACGATACGGTAAACAAGTTTATGGTATATATTTTTCCCTTTTTCAGTAATAAAAAATTTAAGATGTTGATTTTCAGTGATTATTTTTTCTCTTTCAAAAATGTACTTTTCTAGATTAATTTTTAACGAATGGGCAAAAGGAATTAATCGTTGTTTGTTTCTTTTGCCATTTACTTTAATAGTGCAATCATTTAAATTAATATCAGAACAATTAAGATCCACTAATTCAGATAATCGCATACCAGTCATATAGAATATTTCTAATATCGTTCTGTCGCGAACGGGTACAAACCCTTTACCAAAATCTATATGGTCAAAAAGCAAATCCATCTGCTGTTCTTCAACATAAACAGGCAATCGCTTAGATGTTTTGGGCGATAGTACTTTATGCATTGGGTTTTCATGGATATACTCATGGCTTAGTAAAAACTTATAATAAGTCTTCAATGAGGTTATTTTTCGATTTATTGATCGGGGAGTAATTGATTGTTCCATAAGTTCAACCAACCATGAACGGATAATCAAAAAATTAACTTCCTTTATATTTTCAATGGAATATACAGTTTTTATATAGGAATAAAACTGTTCGAGGTCATTATTATAGGCTATAACAGTATTTTTGGAATAGCGTTTTTCGTATTGGATATATTGTATAAACAGATCCTTGTGCATGGCTATAATAATTTACTCGTAACTGCTTTTTACTTTAAAATTTGTTAATCAGTTGCAGCAGGAATCAAATAAATTTATCAAACCGAATGCTATGCATCTGCTGCTGCCTGACGTAGCTTTTGGATATAGACTGCTTTAATAATTTGAAATCTTCTTTTAACAGATGGTTTAGTAAACTTTTGTCTTTCTCTGAGTTCTTTTACAACACCCGTTTTTTCGAATTTACGTTTTAATTTTTTAAGCGATTTATCAATGTTTTCGCCTTCTTTTACAGGAACAATAATCATTTTTTATTTTTCTTTTTAACAAAAATTTAATTCAAGTATTCTTTTGAGAGTGCAAAAATAATAATATTTTTGATATACCAAGTGCTTTATTTAATTTATTTTATATCTTCAAGCCACAGAGTATAATCAAAGTTTACAAAAGAAAAATAAATATTTAGGATTTATCCTCCATTGAAGGGTCTTTTATAAATCTCGGATATTATAGTTATTTTTGCCGTCGAATAACGATATCTATATTAATGAATTTTGACACTTTTAATTTTGAATCCGGTCTTCTCGAAGGTATAAAAGCAAATGCTTACACCTCTACAACCCCAATACAGGAGCAAGCAATCCCAGTGATTTTGGAAGGAAAAGACCTTATTGCATCCGCACAAACAGGCACCGGAAAAACAGCTGCTTTCTTGCTTCCCGTTATTCATAAAATAATCACTTCTCCACAGAGCAACAATGTAAAAGCATTGGTAATTGTGCCAACCCGAGAGTTAGCTTCTCAGATAGATCAGCAACTCGAAGGATTTTCGTATTTTACTTCTATCAGTTCAATTGCTGTTTATGGTGGCACAGATGCTGCATCATTTGTACGCGAACAGCAAGCTTTAACCGAAGGAGCTGATATTGTGATTTGCACTCCGGGCAGGATGATTGCACACCTGAATCAAAATCATGTAAAGATTGACGGACTTCGGTTTTTAATATTGGATGAAGCGGATCGCATGCTGGATATGGGTTTTTATGATGATATCATGAAAATCATTTCTTTTTTGCCTGAACAAAGGCAAACACTTATGTTCGCTGCAACTATGCCTCCAAAGATTCGACAACTTGCAAGGAAAGTATTAAAAAATCCATCAGAAATTAATATCGCAGTCTCGAAACCAGCTGAGAAAATTCAACAAATTGCTTATGTCGTTTATGACCGACAAAAAATTGCGTTGGTAAAAACCATTCTTCATGGCAAGAAATTACGAAGTGTTTTGGTTTTTTGCTCAACAAAAATCAGTACTAAAGCTTTAGGTACCGCACTCAAACATACGGGACTCGCGGTTGAAAGCATACATTCTGATCTTGAACAAAACGAACGCGAAAAGGTTTTATCCAAATTCAAAAACCGACAAATAAACGTACTAGTTTCAACCGATATTCTATCTAGAGGTATTGATATTGAAGATATTGATTTAGTAATAAACTATGATGTTCCCAACGATGGTGAAGATTATATTCATCGTATAGGCCGTACAGCAAGAGCAGAATCAGAAGGCATAGCGATAACTTTTATTAACGAAAAAGAACAAAGCCGATTTTTAGAGATTGAAGAACTGCTCGGAAAACCTGTAAACAAAGCTACTTTACCTTTAGAAATAGGGCAAGGACCGGCTTATAATCCTAAGAAATTATCAGGTAGTAAAAGAAATTACAGGAGGGAAAAAAGATAATTTTTTAAGTAAAATTCCAAAACCTAGTTTCAAGACTCAAATTCCAAAAATTAAAGAACAATGATTCTGCTTGCTCCCCTGCACGGACTAACTGACTTTGCTTTCCGCCATGTTTATAGCAAGTATTATTCCGGAATTGATGATGCTGTGAGTCCGTTTATTTCGTTGACTCATGGGGTAAACGGATATCCGATTATCGCTAAAGAAGTTCTACCTGCAAATAATAAAGGCATTCCTGTGATTCCTCAAGTGATCGGAAACAATCCTGTTTATTTTATCAAGATGGCTGCTTTCCTGCATGAATGGGGATATGAGCAGCTGAACTGGAATTTGGGTTGTCCGGTTAAAAATATTATCCGTAAAAAAAGAGGTTCGGGACTGTTGCCTCATCCTGATTTGATAAGAGACATTTTAGGAAAAACAATTCCTCATATACCCCAAAAATTATCTATTAAAATACGACTTGGTTTAAATGATGCAAACGAGATATACTCATTGATTCCGGTACTGAATGACTTTCCACTTGAAAGCATTACCATACATCCACGTATTGGAATTCAATTGTACGATGGCGACATCAACCACGCTGTGTTGCAGGATTGCCTTCCGCTTTTCAAACACAAAATTATTTACAACGGAGATATTTTTTCCTATACTGACTTTAACAAAATTAAAACACTTTATCCAACAATTCATCACTGGATGTTGGGGAGAGGGGTTTTGTACAATCCGCTGTTACCTGCTGTAATCAAAGGAGAAGTGGTTCCTCCTGAAGACGTAGTTCGAAAAAAGTATTTAGCTTTTCTGCTTGAACTTTATGCAGAACTAAGCAAAACAAGAAATGAACCGCAACAAATAAACAAAATCAAAGACTTTTGGCAGCATTTTAAGAATAGATTTGTGGATACCGAAAGTGCTTTCAAAAGAATTGCTCATGTTTATACATTGTCTGAAATTATGGAGATTACAAAAAGCTTAGTGGAGGGAGAAGAAATGAAAGTTTGGAACAGATAACCAACAATTCCAAATTATAAATTCTTCAAAATAAAATCCGTTATCCTCGTATACAAATGATAGCGTGTATTTCCGCCATAGATACTGTGATTTTTATCGGGATAGAATTGCATTTCAAATTGTTTATCGGCATCTATTAATTCTTTTATTAGCATCATAGAGTTTTGTGTATGCACATTGTCATCGGCTGTTCCGTGGATTAACAAATATTTTCCTTTTAGTTTATTCACAAAATGGATAGGTGAATTATCATCATAGCCCTTTGTATTCTCGTTAGGAGTACGCATAAAACGTTCGGTATAAATATTATCATAATATCGCCAGTTGGTAACAGGTGCAACGGCAACTGCCATTTTAAAATAATCAGCACCTTTGGTTATGCAGGATGTGGAAAGGTATCCTCCAAAACTCCAGCCCCAGATACCGATGCGAGCTTTATCAACATATGGTAATGAACCAAAATATTTAGCTGTCTCAATCTGATCAATGGTTTCGTATTTACCGAGTTGGAGGTAGGTCATTTTTTTGAATGCCTCGCCCCTCGCTCCTGTTCCGCGATTATCAACCGAAACAATGATATATCCTTTTTGCGCCAACATCTGATACCATGCGTAATCATAGCGCTCCCATTCGTTTTTCACTGTTTGGGAACCGGGTCCACCATAAACATAAAGCAATACCGGGTATTTTTTTGTTTCATCAAAATCGGGCGGTTTCACCATCCAGCCGTTGAGTTCAATCGCTTCAGATGTTTTAAAAGTAAAGAAATTTACTTTACTTATTTGATAAGTCTTTAAGCGATTCAGAAGCTTGGTGTTTTCTTCCAACACCTTTATTTGCTTTCCATTTGCTGTATTAAGTGTGATATAATAAGGCGTATTGATATCCGAAAATGTATTGATATAATACTTATAATTGCTACTAAACATTGGATCATTAGTTCCAACTTTGTTTGTAATATTCGTGTTCTTTGTCCCATCCATTTTAATTGAATACAAATCACGATTCATAGGTGTTGCAGCAGCTGTTGTGTAATACACCAGTTTATTAGCTTCATCATATCCGACAAATTTATCAACATCCCATTTCCCTTTTGTTATTTGATTTACAAGCTTTCCGTTGATATCATACAAATACAAATGATTGTATGCGTCCTGTTCGCTGCTGATAATAAAGTATTTTTTATCTTTTGTAAAAGTAAGATTATCGGTTATGTCAATGTAGTACTTGTTTTCCTCATTGTAGATAACTTTTGTGGTTCCGCTTGCAGGGTCTGCGAAAAGGATTTCAAGTTTGTTTTGCAGACGATTCATTCGTTGAATAGATAGTATTTTCGGGTCTTGTGTCCATTTGATGCGAGGAATATACTGATCAGGTTCCTTTCCAATATCCATGGTTTTTGTTGTAGCTGATTTGACATTATAAACATGAATACTTACCAAGGAATTGTCTTCTCCGGCTTTCGGATATTTGTAATCATATTGTTCAGGATATAAGCTGTAATACATGGTGAGTGAAAATTCTTTTACTTTGCTTTCATCAAAGCGATAGTAAGCAATATTTTTTCCATCAGGAGACCAGAAGAATGCTTCGGTAAATCCAAATTCCTCTTCATACACCCAGTCAGTAGTCCCATTTATTATGCTATTTATTTTGCCGTCGGTAGTGATAGGTGTTTCAACATTGGTTGACAAATCTCTAACAAAAAGATTGTTACTACGCACAAAAGCCACTTTGCTGCCATCGGGCGAAAGCGAAGCAAGACGTTGCTTTCCTCCATCCGAGATATAGGTTGTTCTTTTATTTTTTAAATCATAAACATAAAAATCAGAAATACTTGAATGACGATAGAGTGGCTCTGAATTGGCTGATATTAATACTTTGCTTTCGTCATCACAAAATTTGTAGTCATCAATAGTAATTGGTTCTGTTTTTCCTTGCACTACCAAATCAGATGATTGCAGAATGCTTCTTGTTTTCTCTCCTGTTTTGTATGCATATTCATCAATAGAAACACCGTCGTAGAGTGTTGAATAATGTTCACCATCTTTCATGGATTTTACGTCACGAAATGAGTTTGCGTAAAACGAATAGTTTTGCCAGATATCGGAAAGTGTTATTTGTTTATTTTGTGCAGAACTACTATTAACAAAGAGAAAAAATGCAATAAGATAAACCAATATTGAAGATAGTTTTTTCATAATTTAAATACTATTGATCGCCAAAAATAATGAAAAGTGGTGAATTAAAAGGAAATTAATACTTTTGCTGATTAAGGGTGGTTAGCTCAGTTGGTTTAGAGTACTTGCTTGACAGGCAAGGGGTCGCTGGTTCGATTCCAGTACCACCCACCGGGGCAATCAGTAAATAATGATCTAAAGCAATACAAACACTATAGAAAAGACTGAAAGTTCATTTACAAAGGCAACTTATTATTTCTCTTTTGGGTACTTTATTTAGCTTCCTGTTGTTTCTTCAACAATTCAATTCTGGCACTGCGATCTCTTAAAATATTTACGTATCGTATAGCAAAGCGGTTATTATAATTCTCATACGATTGTTGTGCCCATTTAATAGCTTCGTCAAGATTACCATTAATTTCGTTGATAATTGCCATGTTGTAGTAAGCACGACCAGCTACTTTCTTTTTTGTATTTTTTGTTTCTTTTAACCATAATTCAGCAGCGCCATCCCAGTTTCCGGAACGCGCTTTGCGTTTTGCAATTTTAAAACTACCATTAGCCCGTATAAAATAATCGCGTGAAACCCTTAACCAATAAGGAATAATTCGCTTTGCATACACCTGACCTACCACATTTGCCGTTTGCTTAACGGCATCTTTGCGCCCCATTAAAGCAGCAGCTGCAGCAAGTGGATTGATGCCTTTACTAGACGATTGTATGCTTTCGGATATGGGAATTTCGTCAATAACAGTACGGCTTTGCAAATCGTAAATCCTCCATCCTGTTTTAACCGTAGTAGTCATCGTTGCATGATGCTCTATTAAAGGAATGTTCCCTAGCGGAGTGGTTTTGTTCACTGTTTGAGTTGAGTAGTCAATTTTAGAATCGGTATCGAACATCTCGAGAGCAAAAATAGCATCAACTCCGCTGTCTTTGCAAAGTTTTGCAACGGTGTCCCAAGGCAGTTGTGCAGGAAACACGCCTGCACCTACTGTTTTCAGCTCCATCGAAGTAAGCAGATTTACTTCACTGAAGCGATTGTTTTTTGTTAACTCGTTCTTTACGCCGTCAATAGCTGCAATTGCACCATCCTTATCCAAATCTTTGCCCTCTAGTGATGTAATTTTATCAACTTTATCCATCTTTTGTGTTTCTTTAGATGCAAGACTTCTGTTAATAATTCCCACTTTTTTTACATAAGCAGGCAGGGTTACGGGCGCAGGTTCCAATACCGAAATAAAAACCAGGTTTGTTCGGCAGGAAGTGAGAATAGTTGATACTAAAAGGAGTAAAATAGTTTTCTTCATAATTGAAATATTTTATAATTAGTTGTAAAAAATAATCAAATTTAATGCTGCCAAATTACAAAATAATCAAAAGGCAGATTTAATTTAAAAATTACGGGGCTTATCCTAACAATTATCTTGCCAGTACAAGAGATTAATCCTGAAAATTATATTAAAGTCCAAGTGGTGAACCTATCTGTGCTCTTGACCAATAACCTAATAGGAGACTGTTCATTAAACTGTGTCATATTAATAACCTAAAATCTGTCAAGTAATTTCAGGACGGTACAATTATGCCATTTCGCAACTTCATCATACCGTGGCGGGCTTTGATTATGCCATTTCGCAATATAATCATGCCGTCTTGAGAGGTGAACATACCATCTTGGCACTTCACCAATCTTGGCAAACTGCTGTTCTACTTTAAATTTCTTGCTTTATACTCCTTGTAAAGCAAATGTATCAGCCCGTCGGGCAGGCCAATCTTAGGAACAAAAACACTGTTGCACTTAGCCCACTTCATAATCAGTAAAAATATGCGCGCTGCAGGAATAATAACATCGGCCCTGTCGGGGCGCATACCCAGCTTGTCAATGCGCTCGGCAAGCGTAAAGCTGTTAAGGTAAGCGTAAGCTTGCAGCAATGCCGAATATTTTAACATATTATCATTTTTATCGCCATAGAGCTTCGCCAGTTTATTAATGTTTCCACCTGATCCGATAAGCAGTATTTTCCCGAAGTCGGCTTTGTATTTCTTGAGCCACTGGCGCATACTTTCCCATTCCTGCTCCTCTATTTTATTATTCAACGAACGAAGAGTGCCAATTTTAAAAGAGTTGGAGCCAATGAGTTTTTGATCGCGAAGCACAGAAACCTCCGTGCTTCCGCCACCAACATCCACATAAATGGAAAGCTTATATTTTTCACTCAATTCAATATTGTTACTGGTGCAGATGATGGAAGCTTCTTCAATTCCATCTATAATCCTAACATTTAATTTTGCATTTTGTTTAATCAATTCAATAATTTCTTTTCCATTTGAAGCTTCACGCATAGCAGAAGTTGCGCATGCAACATAGTCAATTGGCTTATTGACATCAATTAATATTTTAAATGCACTTAGGGTTTGAATGAGGTTTTCTTTTTTTGAATCGGAGATATATCCAAGAGAAAAAACATCTTCACCTAATCTTACGGGAACACGAGTGAGAGAGGCCTTTTCAACAACAACATTATTGTTTTTTTCGTACACATTTGATAAAAATAATCTTACGGCATTGGTACCTATATCAATCGATGCAAACAACATTTATTTTCTCTCCCTTAAAATATTTTTAAAATAGCCATAAGTACTTTCCTGCGAACGAACTTTCATTTGAGGATTTGCATTTTTATACACATTCATTTTATCCTGACTGATGATTCGGGCTTTAGTATTATCAGTCAGTTGAAAGTTAAGCATGGTCATTATTTCTTTTTGCAAATCCACATCGTAAATCGGACAGCTGATTTCTATGCGGTAATCAAAATTTCGCTGCATCCAATCGGCAGACGAAATATAATATTTGTTAGTATTATCATTACAACAAACAATCACACGCGAATGCTCGAGGAATCGGTCAACGATGCTAATAACTTCAATGTTTTCGCTCATGCCTTTAACTCCCGGAATTAAGGTACATGTGCCCCGAACAATAAGCTGTATCTTCACTCCTGCCTGACTTGCCTGATACAGTTTGCGTACAATGGTGTCATCTACTAAATTGTTTAATTTAATGATAAGCCATGCCGGCTTCCCACTGCGGGCGTTCGCTACTTCATTCTGTATCATACGCATAAAAAAATCGCGTGTTTTAAATGGCGATACAACCAGCTCCTTGAATTTGATGGGCTTGTAATTGTTTTTAAAAAGATTAAATACCTTGTCAACCTCGTTTGCAATGTTTTGATTAGCGGTGAGCAAACAATCGTCAGTGTATACATTCGCCGTATCTTCATTAAAGTTACCTGTGCCAATATAAGCATAACTAATCATTTTACTGTTTTCCTTACGGCGAATTAATAGTAATTTTGAATGTACTTTAAGTCCCGGAACGCCATGGATAAGCTTTACTCCTTCTTCCTGCATTTTCTCCGACCACAAAATATTATTGCGTTCATCAAAGCGCGCCTGAAGTTCCATGAACACAGTAACGGACTTTCCATTGCGGGCAGCGTTTATCAACGAATTGATAACATTTGAATTTTGAGCCACTCGGTAAAGTGTCATCTTGATAACCTTTACATTCGGGTCAATGGATGCTTCGCGAAGCAAATCAATAATATGGTGAAACGACTGATAAGGAAAATGCAGCATAATATCCTTTTTGTGTATAGCTGCTAGCAAGCTTTTAGTGTAGGCCAAATACTTGTTTCCTAATGGTGGTAATGGAGCATATTCAAAATCCGCACTCCCTACATTAGGAAAAGATTTAAAATCTTTAAAATTATGATAACGATCGCCCGGAATCAGGTAATCTTTTTTCTTTATTTTAAATTTTCGAACAAGAATATTAAGAATAACAGGTGGAATCGCTTTGTCGTATATAAAACGAACAGGTCTTCCTAATTTGCGTTGCTTAAGACTTTCGGAAATAAGCTCCATAAAACTCTTAGATACGTCATTATCAATATCAAGCTCAGCATCACGCGTAAACTTTATAGTATATGCTTTAAAAGTATCAAAATTGAAAATAGAAAACACATCATCTAGGCAATAACGAATAATATCATCGAGTAAAATAATATATTTGTTTTCACCAATATTTGGTAAAATAAAAAACCTGGAAAGACTGTCAGTAGGGACTTTTATCAATGCAAAATTATCGCGCACGCTTTTATCTTTTCTCGACATATACACAGCCAGATAAATTGATTTATCTTTAAGCATGGAAGTTTCCTTAAAGTTGCTTAGCATAATAGGAAACAACTTTGGTCTGACCTTGTCATGAAAATAATTTTTTACAAATTCGCCATGAGTATGGCACAATTGCTTTTCGTTCACTAAGTAGATATGATTCTTCTCTAACTTTTGAACAATGGTCTTATACGTATCATTAAATTGCGTTTGAAGTTCAATAACAATTTCATTAATCTCTTTAAGAATCTTTGAAGCATTAAAAGGCATTTCGTTTGCTTCAATTTTCTCTAATAGAACCAAGCGGCGAACTGTGGCAACCCTGACTCTAAAAAACTCATCCAGATTATTCGAAAAGATAGCAAGGAAGCGAATCCGTTCTATAAGTGGTGTACGCTCGTCCATGGCTTCCTGCAATACCCTTGCATTGAAATTAAGCCAACTTACTTCTCTGTTGATGTATTTTACTTTCATACATTAAACAACAATTTCTTTTGGGAAAATTTTAAAAACAAGTGTTGGTTTCTTATTCATAATTTGCATCCATTCTTTTACATCAAATGAAATACAAACAAGAGCAGAAGTAGGAAGGTAATCAAAGGTTTCTGTCAGAAAATAATTAACAGTTTCAGTAATAGTTGGATTGTGACCAACAATAAGTATCGAGTCATGTATGTCATCCACCTCCATGATGCACGATATATAGTGGTCAACATCCGATTCGTACAAATGTTTATTGATAATAAAATTATTTTTTTTTAGTTTGAAAGATGTTACAAACAAATCGGCCGTTTGCACAGCTCTGTTAGCTTTACTTGCTATAATAAGTGAAGGTTGTACTTTTTTTAATTTGATGTATTCAATCACTTTTTTTGTACGCTCAATACCTTTCTCGAGCACCTGACGGTCAACATCATCAATGCCTACAACTTTCCATGATGATTTAGCGTGACGAACAAGGCAGAGCGTTTTCATGTAATTTTTTTACAAATATCTTAAATATTTCAAGATAAAATGGATTTTAATCAAATGAGATCAATTTCAGTTTGATTAAAAGAATATAAAATTAGTACAACAACTCCGGAATAACCTCTTCCTCCTTGCCATCCTTAAACATTACTTTGTATTTAATATAATATTCATGTTTACCACCTCCTACAATGATGTCGCTGATTACAACTCTCGAAGAATCACGTTTCATACGAACGGCATCACCAATTTTATAATCCATTGGAATGCGAACAGAGTCTCTGTAGGTCATCGCTACAGTAAGTGCACGATATTTGGCAAGGAACATATTTATTTTAAAAAGCGAATCTCTGCTACTAGTAATTTTATAGTTTCTTAAATCTGTAGATCGTAAGGTTTTTTCCATTTCCTGGACTTTTTGATTGCTTTTAACTAATTTTTGATTCATGGTGTATATAATATATCCCATACCAAGGATAATAAATGAAATTACCAGTATTAGTATAAGTTTTTTATTTCCCATTTTATTATAGCTTTTGCAAAGATAAAATATTACGAAACGTTAGCAATAAAAAAAGGGAAACATTTTATTGCTCCCCTTTGGCGGTCCGGACGGGACTCGAACCCGTCTCGCGTGAACGCGAGATGACAGGCACTATTCAGCAACATGGATTAAATTCTGTGGTTGCT